>SMVA01393329.1_pt1 | contig 11134 bp, 11 predicted proteins | sample 2456451 | NCBI WGS metagenome assembly SMVA01 (sample SAMN11095933, study PRJNA526329) | marine sediment metagenome | biome: Marine sediment; feature: Surficial sediment; material: Deep marine sediment; isolation source: Hadal surficial sediment | place: Pacific Ocean | collected 2014-05 | depth...
CCACACGAGTAGAACTCGTACCACAATTAGAATGTGAAACGGTAAAACACGTCACACTCCAAATCCACGAACAAGACGTCCTGCCCCATAATCTGGTAGACTTAAAGCACATTTTTGAACGGCATCCAGGGCCCACACCCGTTTCACTCGCATTTCACCTTCCATCGAACATGACAGCCAACCTCTCGACATTACCGAATATCGGCATTGCTCCTACACCAGAGTTTTTAGAAGAAGTGGAACATCTTCTCGGAACGTCCACTGTCGCCTTCCACTAAGGAGTCTACCCGTGCGTGAATATTTAGATTTTGAAAAACCCCTGAAAGAGCTCGAAGGACGCATTGCGAAACTCGTCAAATCCAAGTCAAAAAAAGTCTCGGTCCAAGACGCCATTACCAAAAGCACAGAGCAATTGGCTCAACTCGAACAGGAGCTGTTTGCCAACCTCTCTCCCTGGCAACACAGCCAGATTGCCCGGCATCCCCAACGTCCATCCATTTCCGATTATCTGGAGCACATGACCGAAAACTTCATCGAACTCCAAGGTGATCGCCTCTATGGGGAAGATCGCGCCATCATCGGAGGGTTTACCACATGGAAAGGCCGCTCGATCATGGTCATCGGCCATGAAAAAGGAAAGTCCTTAAAAGAACGCATGCGTCGCAACTTCGGCATGGCGAAACCCGAAGGCTATCGCAAAGCCTTACGGCTCATGAAATTAGCCGAAAAATTCCAGCGCCCGGTTCTGACATTTATTGATACGCCAGGTGCCTACCCCGGAATCGACGCCGAGCAGCGAGGACAAGCAGAGGCGATCGCCCGCAATTTATTGACCATGATCACACTTCAGGTGCCGATTATTGCTGTAGTCACGGGCGAAGGCGGAAGCGGCGGAGCCTTAGCCTTAGGCGTAGCCGATCGGGTACTCATGTTAGAACATGCCATTTATTCAGTCATTTCCCCTGAGGGCTGTGCCGCCATTTTATGGGGAAATGCCGCAAAATCTGAAGATGCTGCAACAGCCTTACATATGACCTCCCCTGAATTATTGAAACTGAACATTATTGATGACATCATCCCTGAACCATCGGGCGGCGCCCATCGAAATGTGTCTCTCATGGCTGAACGTATCTCCGATACGCTCAATACCCATTTCCTTCAACTTGTCGAGACCCCTTTGGAAACGTTGCTCAAACACCGTGAAGCCAAATTCCGCAGCCTCGGAACATTTGATTCAGTGCAAACCGGACGTTCCGAGACGCAACATGCCAAAATGGCCAATTCATAATCAGAAGAAAACATCCCCTCACTCTTCATCAGGGCAAATCGCCACCTCCCCCCAAGTAAACCAGTAACCCACAACGTCATTCTTCACTTATTTCTTGACTCTCAAAAACCGAAAGAAGATAGTAGGAACGGGAGGTGTTCTGGTAGTCTTCCCATTTATCATCCAGGTGGATAGACTGAAGGCCGAAGGCTTTTAGGTGGAAAATCTCATGCGCCAGCATCCAACATTTCGTGCATAATGAGGAATAGCCTTCAGACTTCAGCCTCAATACCTGAGTGCTAGCCCTATTGAGTAGAGTATCAAGAAGGAGAGGACAGTGACGAAGGCTCACCATCATCAGGTGGAGGGTAAAGTTTTTGTATCCGCTCAACTAATGGGCGTACCTCAGGAGTCGATTCTTGAGAAGGTTCACTCGGCGGGTTATCCCAAGTTAATACGAGAAATCCATGTTCTTCAAACGTTTCTCGAATAACCGTGACTAAGGCTTCTAACATGACCTCATCGCCACGCGTGAGATCCAGCACCCGTTCTTCTTTTTTGACCGGGGCAGGCCCCTCATGTAACAGAGCCCAGCATCGATTGAACACCGTCTCTTTCACGGATATGGGAGCATTGAATGATTCCACCTCAGACGTACACAACGCGGATACCATCAAGACAAATTGGAGGTCTGGTAATCCAGGCTGGCTAAGATCTAACCGTTGCATCATCCCATCGTACCCCTGATCCAACAACCCTGACAAGCCCATGCACCCATCTCACGAACAAGAAGCCCTGGCCAAACTCATCGACCGCATCGGGTCTGCCCATGCCGGCAAACGATTGGAAATGCAAGCCCATTATTCAGCGCTCCTGTTGAGCGGCCATCATATCCATATCCACATGGAAGAATTTCCGGCCATTGCCTGGCTCATCAAGACATCCTTAAAAGCCACAGGGCTCTGGCCCATGGCCGTGAGAAACTCCACACACTATCGCATTGTCGAACATTCCGTTCCACTCCCTCAGCTTCCAGAAGCCTTTGATGGCTTTCGCATTTTACATTTATCCGATCTGCACATCGAAGGCATGATTGATAAAGGTCAATCCCTACAAACCACATTAGCCACGTTACAATATGACCTCTGTGTCCTCACAGGCGATTTTCGCTTTTTGACCTACGGCTCCTATGATAAAACCTTAATCCTCATGAAAACCCTCGTCTCAACCATTCATGCTCCGTTCGGAGTCACCGGGATTTTAGGCAATCATGATTGGCTGGAAATGGTCCCGGGCCTGGAACAATGCGGCATTCGTATGTTGCTCAATGAAACTCAGTCTCTCGAAAAGGGATCGGAGGCCATTTGGCTGTTAGGCTTAGATGATATGCATTATTACGAGACTGGCGATCTCAACAAAGCTGTCAGAGCCGCTCCCACAGATGCTGTACGCATTCTCCTCGTCCATTCTCCGGAAATCATTCCCGAAGCCTTCAACGCTGGTATGGACCTCTATTTGTGCGGTCATTCCCACGGAGGGCAGATTTGTCTTCCGGGAGGACGCCCCATTATTACCCATTGCCGATGCCCCAGATCCTATAAAGCCGGTCCCTGGAAGCATGAAACCATGCGCGGCTACACCTCACGCGGAGTCGGAACGTCCCTCTTTCCCATTCGTCTCTTCTGCCAACCGGAAATCATCATCCACACCCTCCGTAAAGTTGCCGAGGCCACATAAGTCACGCAACCGGTTGTGTTGCCAATACATTGGTTCCATCACTCAACGACAAAAGACGGGAAGATGAATGAACTTAAAACGGGAATGTGAAACCGCCGGGGAGGTTCTTAAGGCCTTTGACAGGAAGGTTTTTTTCTAACAAGCCTTTCAGAAGATCATTATGCTGCGTGACTCTCTCTGTAAGATCACTGGCAATTCCGTTCAACCCTGACAAATTAGATTTCAGTTGCTTCAGAGGTTCTGCGATCTTTGCTGAGAGAGCCACTTGAAGTTCAGCGCCGAACTTCGCCGACAGTTCATTCACCATCTTGCCAGCCGCTTGTTGAAGAATGCGGTCCAGATCGGAGGAGAGGGTCACATCAGGTTGCTCCAACGTCCCTTTCACATCCGCGTGAAGAGACAATTGCGAAATGTCTGTCACGGCTGCACTAAGGGCCTGAGTCAACGGATTAGTCTCATCTTTCTTCCCTGCTGAAATATGAAGGCTACCAAGTTGGGCTTCACCATGAGCCATCAACGCGTGTCCATTCAGTTCCACCTTCATGTTCATATCGCCCAGCCCGCTCTTCAGAACCACAGGCCATTGGCTATCTTTAGACAACACAAGATTGGTAAGTTCATACCCTTTTGCCTGAAACGTCATCTGATCCTTGGAATCGGCAGGCACAACATGGTTGAGCGCTCCTTCCAGAACTACAGACTTCACCCCTTTCAATTGTTCTCCTGAAAAGGTGAAGGTTGTGGGTTGTCCCAGGGTTGGTTGATCGGTCGTAATATTATGCACCGTGCCGGCTAAATCCCCTACATCCAAATTCACTGAAACCCTGGCCACGCGAATCAGAAAATCCGGAAGCGGATTCGCTTCCTTGAAATGCACATCCACACCCTTCCCTCGCAGTGGCTTGTGCACTTCAGAGCCAGCCCCACCTCCATCATGAATCTGCGTACCGTCTAAGAAAGGCTTCGCTCGTTCATACCACACCGCCCCTTGGCGAACCCACGATCCGATCTGCCCACCCAACAGGGTTTGACTCATATTGGCCAATCCTTGTGGCGCCAAATTATATTTGGCTTTCAGTTGTTGAATGTCTCGTTTTGGTGCAGTTTTCAGTTGATCCAACCGGGTACGGAGTAACGCAACGTTATCCGCAAATTCCTTCTTGGCCTCTTTGAGCGATGCAATTTCCTGTTCAATATCCTGCTTCAAGGCTTGCACTTCCCCGACTCCGCCTATGAGACCTTCCAACCCGCCTTTTGTCACGTTCTTCAGGTTTTTCACCCGCTTCGTATATTCAGCTATCCTGGCTTTTCCCGGCAATGCGTTCAATCGAGCTGTCCACGTGACTTTTTCCCGTTCGAGATCGGCTTTGAGGGTCTCGATCAAACGCATAGTCTCTAGATCTTCTTGTTCCAAAATATTTTTGATGTCCGGGATTTCCATGGAAGGAAGATCTATAGAAAACATCTCAGACTCTTCCTCTTGAAGGGAAACCTCACGGATTGCTCCTGATGTGGCCCTGGGAGTCCCTACTCGAACGCCTTCCAAAGCCATTTGGTCAATAATAATTTTTCGCCGTAAGAGATTCAGCCCATCTAGCTCTATACGAACGTGAGCAATTTCAATAACATTGGTCATCGGTTCTTCGGGATCTGTCACTTGCAATCGCGTCAACGTCAGTCCGGCAGGGAACAAGCTGAGATCAACCTCATCCAACTCCACCTTCGCTCCCACAACCTCAGTCCCCGCTTCTTCAATCAGATTTTTCACCCATCCATCAACCAGAAAAACCCACACACAACCAAAGATGGCCGCGACCACCACAAACACTCCAAGCCCCCACCAACGAATCCATTTCACCATCAAACACCCCTCCAACCCGAGAGAGTCTCATATGCCTGATAGAGGCGGCTCGCCTGAAACATTTGCATGATTTTCGTTTTCCGGACCCAGGCCAAAACATGTTGACGATAGCGGCGAATCAACATATTCGATAACAAAAGAACAGGCACAAACACCACCACCGCAAACACCACACTCCCCATCACAATGGAATTATTGAAATATACCAATCGCCACCACATCGATTGATAGAGAAATGTCCAGAGGCCTTCCAACGCCGGAGCAGTCAGAATGGCGAGTCCAAGTACGTGAAAGAGCGGGTCAAGCAAATAGGCAATAGCAGTAAACATGCCCAGCCCCAATAAAAAGGCGGATACATTCACTCGAACAATACAGACCAGCAGGAGGACAAAGAGATTATGCACATTCAAGAGAGGGGTGAGCCCGGCGATCAGGGAAAAACACAACCCCAGTGAGATCTGGCCAGGCTCAGTCTCAGAATTTACAACACGGAGTAGTTTGGCAAGAAGTTTGATCATTCCATTCAAAAAGCAGGAAAGAATATTCCTTCAGAATACCCTCGCATCTTGACCAAGTCTACTTTTCCAGGGACAGTCCATAACAAGTTTCTGACCACCTAGGGATTTCGTTCTTAAGATTAAGGTAAGCTCAAGACATCATTAATGGGCAGCTTCAGAAGCCATTCTTGATTGTGTTTTGTCTGATGTACTCATTTTGTGAGATACGGTTTTTTTAGTGCTCTTGGCTTTTGTTCGGTGCATTTTCTGACGCGAATGATACGGCAGGATGCCACTTAACACTTCTGGCAATGCATCGCAAGGGACGTTTTCCAACAACTTGATGGCCAGCTTAGAATCGGGTCCAGATTGTCCTCCCACAAATACATCCACAGCCTCCACCACTTCGCCTTTGACTTTAATCTTTTTCCCTAACAAGCCGACATCAGCCACCAGGTGATTGCCGCAGCCAGCAGGACAGCCAGACCAATGCATCGTGATAGGCTTCATCTCAGTGCCAATCATGGCCTCCAACCGTTTGGCGGTTTCGACGGCGAGACTCTTGGTTTCAATCACCGCCAGATTGCAATAGTCATTGCCGACACAACTAACCAGGCCTTTTTGCACAGGCGTAGGATTATAAAGAAATCGCTGCAGGAGTGGTTCTACGGTCAGATCTCCCAAAACGGAGTCGCTCACGTTAGGAATAATCACAGCTTGATTTGGGGCCAAACGAATTTCTCCAGTGCCATACACTTCGGCCAACGTGGCAATCCCTTCCAGATCATCTGCGTGGATACGGCCAACGGGAATTTTGAGCCCAACATAATTCAAACTCGACAACTTTTGCCGGTAAATTCCCATGTGTTCGTTCACTGCCCTATTGCGTACATCCATTCCTGAGCGCGATAATTCCCATCCGACTTCTCGCTGTACCTCGAGACGGAATCGCTCTTCGCCCCATTCATCTAGTAAAAACGCCAACCGAGCGGTTGTTCGAGAATCTCGACAACCATGATCACGGAACACTCGAAGGATTGCACCTGTCACTGCAACAACCTCGAGCGGAGTGACAAACACATCCAGAGGCGTGGCGATACGAAACCCTCCCGATCCCAGTTTGCCTCCCGCTAGAATGTTGAACCCAGTGACCGAGCCTTCAAAACCATCCTGAGTGGCAGGGATAAAGGCCAGATCTTGAGTTTCCAGGTGCAAACAATTGTCTGGACATCCGGTAATTGCCATATTGAACTTTCTGGGCAGATTGGAATACGCCCGATCACCGGTAAACTCCTGCGTCAAGCGTCGCACCAAATCCGTCGTATCGAATGTTTCTTGTGCCGTTAACCCCGCCACGGAACAGGTCATGATATTCCGCACATTGTCCATGCCGGTTTGCAACGACGTTAGACCAGCTTCTTCCATTTGGAGCAAAGCTTCGGGGACATGCTCAATCTTCAATTGCCGGAGCTGAAACTGTTGCCTGGTGGTCATATCCAGTAGCCCATTCCCATAAGTTTTGGCTAGATGCGCCAACGTACGAATTTGCTCCGTCGTGGTACGCCCACCAGGAATGCGCACACGAATCATGAAGAACCCCGGTGTTGGATTTCGTAAAAATATTCCATACCACTTCAACCGTTGAATATCTTCATCTGGAATCGATTCCCATCCCAATTCGGCAAATCGCGCAATATCTTCTTTGATAGCGAGCCCATCCTTTTCCATTTTAAGCACTTCGATCTTATTCATCATGATCCTTTCCTCATTCCGTCACATGGTCACACGTCAGATGAAGTCTTTTACACCTCCCGCTTAGCCGTGACTACCGCAGGTTTCACCATCACCTCTTCTGTGTCTGGACCTCCCAGAAAGGAGGTCGACCCATTTGAAATGATTTCGGGTTCTGAAGTTAGAGCTGAAGATTGCGCCCTTACCGGACTACATAGCCAATAGGCTCCGCCGACAAATATGGCGCCACCAATCACATTGCCTAACACCACCCAGAATTGGTTCCAGGCCAGGCCCAGCCAGGTGACATCCGGACCATGGGGAATAAATAACGCCATGCCAAGAATCGACTGATTGGCAATGCTATGTTCAAACCCACTACCCACGAAGGCAAAGAGACACCAAAAAATCAACATGATTTTTGCGGCGTCATTGGTAGTGCGAGCCGCCATCCACACGGCTAAACACACCAGCCAATTACACAAAATCCCTCGGATAAACAGTTCCCATGCCGGCCCGTTCATTTTCACTGCAGCCACCTTGAGCAACAGGTCGCTTTGCGGGGCCTGTCCTACTATGCCAGCTTGAACGATTAACCATGCTATACCCAAAGAGCCGAGAAAATTCCCCACAAAGGAATAGAAAAAAATCCGCCCCATCTGCTTCACAGTGATGGCTCTCGCTAATATTCCGATGGCACAAACCATATTGTTCCCCGTGAACAACTCCGAGCCGGCAAAGATCACCAGGGTCAACGCAATGCCAAACGACATACCCATGACCAACTTCAATCCAACCAATCCGCCTGCCCAAAACGGCGCCCCGACACTGAAAATCAAACAAATCCCAAAACCGAGATAGATTCCCGCCATCGCGGAAAGGAGGAAATACCCCATGGGATTTAATCTGAGATATCCCACCTTCTTTTTTGCCAACTCCACCATTCGTTCTACATCAACGGAATACATCGTCTTCTCCTTCAAATATTTTTATTCCATAAAAAAAGCGCCAACTGCGTATCATCAAGACCAAAACAGTCAGCCTTGTCACCGCAGTGGCGCCTTTGCCACGTTCTACACACCCATCATTCCTTGAAAGATGTTTCCTAAGCCCTATTTAATTACCATTTTTTTTGCTTTGTTCTTACCTCATAAACTCAGAACACATTGGCGATACCCTGATTGAACAAAAAAAACGCCCACTCCCTTCTTCCTTGGGAAATGGACGCCAATTGTCCAGTAACACGTCTTTGTTACATCAACAGCAACTTCATTGTTGCTTAGTAATATTTATCAAACATGTCCAACTCTGTCAACCAGGGCTATAGACCTATTCAACCACTGAAAGAGCAACCCATATGGCTTAGGCCACAACATATATTACAAAGAAGTCTGCGTAAGAAATCCCACAGCCACTAACGTGCCATTATAGGTACTGTGCAGGGCGATTCCCGGTGCAAGACTTCCAGTGCGGATTCGTATCAAAATCGTGAGTGTCCCGATAAGCGTGACCGCGAACAATGCCGGCCAATACTCCAGTACTTTGGGCATATGCACCGCCACAAAGATAACCGTCGTCATGGTGCCAGCAAGAACCGGCCCCCAAGATTGCAATAGGCCCGTGAACAAAAAGCCACGAAACAGGCATTCCTCAACGACAGGAAACAGCAGCACAAACATCAAGACCCAGACAATTTGCAGCACAAGAGGTGCCGACACCATCGCATCAAAGAGAGGCTGTGGAAGATCTTCTGATGGCGGCACACCATATTCAGTCAGCGCGAAAAAACCCAATCCCAACCCCACCCCGAACAAGACAAAAGGCCACAGCCGACTAAGATCGTCAGTCTTTCCAAGGAGCTCCCGGAACCAATCCGAATCCACGTAACCCCTCGCTCGATGTATGGCCACCTGCCAGGACACCATGCCCGCTCCAATCGTGCCGAGAAGCAACGACAATGGAAGGAGCCAGGCTTGATCAAGGCTTGAGAACCCGGCAACCGTTTGCACCATGACAATTCCTAGCGCTTGGGTAAGATAAAAACATCCGACGATAAGGAAGGCAGACCTCGCGCCCCACCAAGGTGTGATACTGGTTTGAGAATGTGATTGTGCAGAGATCGAAGCGATACGAGTGGAAGGCATATCTCTTTTTCGGACTTTGAACGATTTTCTTTATACCAAGACTATCGCCCACTCCGTCATTCCTGCGTCCTCAACCCCGTCATTCCCGCAAGTTGTTGGCGGGAATCCAGAGCACCGACAGTCAAGAGCCATGGAACATGCACTCCTCACCGTACAAAGGAACGACCTCCTGACACACAGCAACGTCCTGCGAGTGAGTTCTGAAGTGAGCCATAAGGATTCTCACTCGGTCTGGCGTCCCGGCGTCCTCATTCTGGATCCCCGCCTTCGCGGGGATGCCAAACGAGCGACGCAACCAACGTTTCTCAACTTGCAACTCTCAAGATACATTCCAATACACATGAGATGGCCGTCAGACCAGAACCATCCATTCGGTATGATCCCGAAAGAGCCTGAAACATTTGCGAAATGCGGGGGATATGCTGAATGGGGTCATGCATAAGGGCGAAAGACTGAAGAGATTCTGATACAAGAGTGGCCTATTACGAAGAGGGGAATCTCTATAAGCCATTTGCCTACCATAAGGACCTGTCAAGAAATAACATGAACAACCTCGCGACTAGATTTGTGTCAGATTTGGACGGAACGATTGAGAAGAAACCGAGGCATAGCCCGGCTATGTTGAGGTTTTTTCGATTGAGGCGCGTTCAAAGATGGCCCGAAGATAGGATGAGAGATGGTCATGTTATTTCTTGACAGGCCCTTAGCGGAGTTTCAGCGAAAGGTTGAGGAGATATTTCCGGAAATTCTGATGCACTATACCGTGTTTGGTTCCCGCGCACGGGGAGACGCTGATCGGGAGTCTGACCTCGATCTTCTTCTAGAGCGAGAGATGGAACGATTAGCCTTTTCCGACAAGCGCACACTCCGTCGGCTCGCGGGCGAGGTATCAATGGCCCACGACCTTGTGTTGTCTGTGCTCACAGTTGATCGTGCCACAGCCCGTGAGCATGGCGAGTATTCGATTATCACGAACATCAAGGAAGAAGGCATTCCGTTTTGACCAAAAAGGAAATTGAGGATCTCCTTCGTGATGGGTTTGAGGACCGGGCCGAGGGTGACTACGGCTTGACCGAGATAAGCCGCGAACAAGCGGAAGCCGGGATCGAAGCCGCTCAACAATTTGTGGAAGCAATGGGGAAACGCTTAGTCAAAAATCAATAGCCAAAATCCTACCTTCTCACCCACTCTGTAACCTCCAATTTCACGAATCGCCACGTCCCGTTTCAGCAATCCCTCGACCCAACCTCTTGATATTTCTGTAGATTCTGCTACAACTGAAAAAGTTTTTTGCCGTGACCTGATCTGTCACCATCTGGTGCTATATTCTGAAGACAAGGAAAATATGGTCCAACAACAGACACATGTGAGTGGGCGCCAACAACAGTCTCTTTTGCAATGGCAACTTCAGGAAATGCTAAACCGCTAGAGGGAGAGAACACATGACGCTTGATTATTCGTCATTACAAAAAGCTTGCAGACAATTAGAAACGAGCATGGCCTATTTCGAATCCGAACAGAGCCGTCAAGATGCCGGATTGCGTCTACAGTTTCGCTCGGCGGTTATACAATCCTTTGAATATACCTATGAGTTAGCGATCAAGATGATTCGTCGCCAATTGGAGCAAATCGTGGCGAACCCCGGGGAACTCAGGGAAATAAACTTTATGGATCTCATACGCCGCGCATTCGAAGCGGGATTGATCGTGAGTGTCCCCGCATACAAAATTTTTCGGGAAAAACGAAATATGAACATCCATACCTACGATACAGATAAGGCAGAAGCCGTCCTGGAGGGAATGCACGATTTCCTCACAGAAATTCATTTCTTACTCAAGGTATTACGAAATCGGAATGACTGAGTTGATCGACATTCACCCGAAAGATCTGGAAACCG
>SMVA01422636.1_pt1 | contig 11134 bp, 6 predicted proteins | sample 2456451 | NCBI WGS metagenome assembly SMVA01 (sample SAMN11095933, study PRJNA526329) | marine sediment metagenome | biome: Marine sediment; feature: Surficial sediment; material: Deep marine sediment; isolation source: Hadal surficial sediment | place: Pacific Ocean | collected 2014-05 | depth 0-1...
ATTACATCTCCAAATTGGATTTCAATACCCACTAAATAAAAAGGATGAGTAGGCAGAAATATTTAGGTATAATAGTCTTGCTATTCATCTCAATAGTTCTTCATGCTCAAGACGGAACTCAAAATCTTCCATCACTTAACAACCATACATTTATTCCATCGAGTATTATTGGCTCACCATTTACAAATTCATATTTCAGAAGTGGAATTGGAATTGCCTCATCCAGTACTATCAATTATCCACTGTTTGAATTGGATGGGGAAACGATTTATGGCGAACTGGGAGGATTATTAATGGTACAAATGGGCGTCAGTTATCAACAAAAGGTGAAGGATTGGATAGCATTTAATATCGAAGTAGGATTATCAGCAAGAGTTGGAACAGATATTACCACCCTTCTGGCACGGGGCGTAAATTCTGTAACTGGAATGGAAATGAATTGGGTAATAAAACTGATGCAAAACGAACGCCAGATGTTATCGGGAACCGTCAGTGTATCAAATTATAGCGGAACGTTTATAAGTATAGCCGGATTTGTCGAAGATATCATCAATAACAATCCAAATCCATCTTTAAGCAAAAGTATTCCAGTCGTCAATTCCGGAATTGGCCTTCGATATGCATATGGGATTAATGACTTGTTTGGTTTTCACTTTACAGGTAATTTAAGTTATGGTGAAGGATTCTCAAGGTCTGATGCAGGTTTCAGTTACAAAATTGGAGGATCACTGGAAATGAATATTGCGGAACGATCGAAAGCGCCATTGGGATTTGTATTGTGGTTTTTACGATCAACACAACCTGAAAATGTCTATAATGAAACTAATGCAACTCAATTGTTTGGTATGAAGGTGGCATATACGGGGACTTCTGATTTTTCAATAGGGATTGAATTCACTCATGTAATCTTGCCGGTTTCCGTGATTGATGAAAAATTAGGACTTTTCGGCGGCCTAATTACTACTCGTTACTATTTTAATTGAAACTATTTTATTTAAGAATAGGATTTAGTACATCCTGACTTCCATCGATAGAAGAAACTTCAAATTCCAGCTCCAGGATTTTAGCTATCATTGGATAGATATGAATATTTTCAAATGGCTCAATGGACACGCTACTTTTAAATGCCGGTCCATCAGCATAAAATATGGCGCCCATTTCAGTGGTTGCACCAGGGTCCCAACCGTGTGTAGATGAACCGTTTGAAGGAATCATAGTTCCACTGGTTATAACATGAGGCGGCTTAGGCATAATCACAAGATCACCTATCCTGGAGTCAGGAGAATAATGAAAATCAGATGGCAGATCATCATGTCGGTAAACATTCAATCTGTCTTCCTTCAAAAGGCTTTGATAGGCTTCCTCAATTACATTTTCATTTTCAGAATAAATCATGGCCGGCATACTTAAGGTTACAATTTCTTCCTCCACATTTACAAAATCTGATATATTTACCTGCCTCCCCGGGGATATCTCAAGCATACCATGATCTGATACTACAATTACATTTACTGACAATGTTGTCCCTTCAATCTTTGATATAAGATTTCCTATTGTGGTATCAATATCTTGTACTGCTTGTTTAATTTCTTTCGAATCCGGTCCGAAATTATGCCCAATACCATCGATGGTAGAAAAATAGAGTGTTATAAAATGTGGCCTAACTTCTTCAGGCATGGTTAACCACTGCATGACTTTGTTCACCCTGTCATCATGGGAAAAAGATCCATCATATTTAAAATAATATGTTGGGAAAATTCCCTGAATTGCTGCCTCAGATCCAACCCAAAACATGGATGCTGTTACCATTTGTTGCTGGCTGGCCAATACCCATAAAGGAGTACCTTTATACCATGATGGATCCTCCACTTTTGTTCTGTCACTGATTCTGTAAACTTGCTTTTTATCCCGGTCGTAAAAGGTGTTCGAAACCAATCCATGGTTTCCGGGATAGAGACCTGTTACAATTGTATAGTGATTTGGAAATGTTTTAGTAGGAAATGATGATATCATATGCTCAGCAGAAACCTGGAAGTTATTTAGCACATTGGCATTATATCTCTCGGCATAATCAAATCTAAAGCCATCAATAGAAATCAGAATAACATATGGTTTGCCCATTGATTGTGCAGAATTGACCTGATCTCTTACAATTTCCTTCGAGAGTGTTTCACCTGACACAAGATACTTATCTGATTCAACAGGAATTGATTGTTGATGTTGACAACCAAAGACCAGGAAAAAAGAAAAAAAGTAAATAAACTTATGTGTCAGCATTTTGCGGAGGGTATTTTGAATTGCAACAAAGGAAACAAATGGATATCAATGCCAAAAGAAAACTTTAATTAAAAAATTCCGAAATTGGAAAATATGGAACATTACAGGATTCTTTGGAGTCAACTTTTAAAGAATCAATTATCAATAGATAATGAAATACTGGAAAGTGCTTAAATAAGAGCGAATCATACGATTCGCTCTTATTTTAATTCACAGGTGCTGCAATTTTAGTTTTTATAGCATCCACTCCTTTGTCAGCAATAGCTCTGTTGAAAGCAGGAACATCGTTCTCCATTATCTTCCTGTAGTTACTCAACTGCTCATCAATTTGGCCGGTAAGCTCATCTCTTACTCCAATAGACTGATCTGTTGGTGGATAGTCTCCTCTACCATTTAGTGAGGAAAGGTGTGCCAGCTTATTATTCAAGCGAATAGGATAATTCAGAGGATCCTGCCCACTTTTATTTTTTACCTGATATAAAGTTTTCTCGATTTCTGAGAGCTCTTTGTTGATCCGCTTTCCTTCTTCAATCAGAGATTTAAATTGCTCATCATCAGACATGTTTTTTGAAAGTGTATTTATTTGTCCTTTCATCTCCCTGATTTCTTTAATCGTCTTATGAGTTTCAGAAACTTTATCTCTGATTGACATCAAGAAATCAAATTGGTTTTGAATGTCCGCCAAAGATGATTCAGACCGGGGATCCTGTAATATCTCAAATTCCTGTTCCATGGAACTCTCCTCCGTAACCAGTCGTACTTTATATGTTCCGGGCACTGCTTTTGGCCCGGTTAAACCCGCTGCCCACATAATCAGTCCATCAAATCCTTCTGCATCAGGATACCGCATGTTCCAGCTAAACATATTACTTCCCTTTTTAAAAGTTAGCTTTTCATTCTTTTCCTTAGCCTTGCTTGAATATGTCCTGATTAAATCTCCATCCGCCTCATAAAACTCAAGCTCCACTTTAGCTGAATCAGTCAAATCTGGAACATTGAAAAAAACCATAACCCCGCCCGGATGATTTTTACCAGCATTTCTGGGTGTAAAAAATCCTCCTCCACCACCCATACGATAGCTTGACATTGGTTTATAGACATGTAAAGAGGCTTGTTTTACTTCTTCACTTAATTGGTGCAGTACCGTCAAATCATCAATCATCCAAAAACTTCTACCCTGGGTTGCAGCAATCAGGTTGTCATTTTTAATTGCTAAATCAGTAATAGGAACCAATGGCATATTTAGCTGAAAATCAGACCAACTTACACCGTCATCAAAAGAAATATACATACCCGATTCAGTACCTGCATACAACAGACCTTTACGTTTAGGATCCACTCTAACCACCCGGGTAAATTCATCCGATGGTATCCCATTTGTTATTTTCTTCCATGTTTGCCCATAATCATCAGTTTTATAAAGGTATGGCTGATAGTCTCCCATTTTATACCTGGTACCAGCTATGTAGGCACCGCCTTTTGTAAATGGATCCGGATCAATACTATTGATCATCATCCATTCGGGCATACCGGATGGAGTTACATCTACCCAGGTGTTGCCGCCATCCTTGGTCACATGTACCATGCCATCATCTGAACCGGTCCAAATTAAATCTTTCTCATACGGCGATTCTACTGCAGCAAATATCGTTGCATAATATTCCACAGCTGTATTATCCTTCGTAATCGAGCCACCGGAAGGTCCAAGCTTGGATGCATCATTTCTTGTAAGATCAGGACTTATCATTTCCCAGGATTGCCCTTCATTGTAAGTGACATGTACCCGATTTGACGTGGTGTAAAGCTTTTTAGAATCGTGAGGAGAAAAGAAGATTGGAAAATTCCATTGGAATCTATATTTCATCCCTTCAGCGCCATGCCCCATAGGATTATCAGGCCAAACATTTATTCCGCGTGACAGCCCTTTTCTGTGATCGACACGGGTTAAATACCCCCCGTAACTACCTCCGTATACGATATCAGGATTATCCGGATTTGGAGCAAGGTGCGCTGATTCTCCACCTGCAGTTGATTCCCAGTCATCCTCACCAATTGCTCCCCCATTACTCCTGTGGGCAATTCGAATAGCTGAGTTATCCTGCTGTGCACCATAAATCCTGTATGGAAAATGATTATCGGTTGTCACCCTGTAAAATTGCGCTGTTGGCTGATTGTGATATGTGGACCATGTGGTCCCCCCATCATAGGACACCTGAGCACCACCGTCATCGGCGACAATCATTCTGTTTGGGTCTTCAGGAGCAACCCACAGATCATGGTGATCACCATGGGGTGTTCTAATCCGAAGATCAAATGATTTTCCACCATCTTTTGAGGCAAAAAATCCAACATTTAACACATATACTTTATCAACATCTTTTGTATCCGCATAAATACGAGAGTAATACCAGGCTCTTTGTCTTAACTTTCTATCCTCATTTACCCTGCTCCAGGATTCTCCACCATTATCTGATTTGAAAACCCCTCCTTCTTCTGCTTCAATAATAGCCCATACCCGTTTTGAATCAATAGGGCTGACAGATACTCCGCTAATACCCAGTAATCCTTTTGGCATACCTTTATTTTTTGAAATACTTTTCCATGTATCTCCACCATCAGTGCTTTTCCATAAATCTGATCCTTCTCCTCCACTTTCCAGGCTATAAGGCGTTCTTCGGATTCTCCAGGTACTTGCATAAATAATTCTGGAATTAGTGGGGTCCAGTACTAAATCGACTGCACCGGCATCAGCATTTACAAACAGTATTTTATCCCATGTAGCACCACCGTCTTTTGATCTATACACCCCTCGTTCGTCACTGGATTTGTACAAATCACCCAGTACGGCAGCATATACAAGATCAGGATTTTTTGGATGAATCTGAATTCTGGGAATATGTCTACTATTCTTGAGACCAATATCGGTCCAGGTTTCTCCTGCATCGGTAGATTTGTACATTCCATACCCATAGGAAACATTGCCCCGAACTGATACCTCTCCCCCACCTGCATATATAACATTATTGTCGTATTCACTCACTGCAACTGCGCCAATGGAACCTCCAAAATAACCGTCAGAGATATTCTTCCAATTATTACCACCATCGATAGTTTTCCAAACTCCACCTCCGGTGGCACCCATATAAAAAAGGCTTGGTTTTCCTTTCACTCCTGTGACTGCAGCTGATCTTCCACCACGATAAGGTCCTATTGATCTCCATTCCAAGGCAGAATATAAACTGGTATCATATGAGACAGTATTGACAAATGTTTTGCTATTTCTTTTTCTTTTTTGGGAAAAAGTCTCAAAATTAACAGCAATGCAAAGTATTAGAACAATTGAGAAAGTGAATGTATTCTTCATTTTGTTTAGAATTAGGTCAAATAATTGTGAAATTTAATGCGTTTTGAGCACATCAGAAAGTATAGGATAAAGAGGAAACGAATATTGTTTTCAGTGGTAAAAATGAATCAATCAATAGTGCTTACATGGGATTAGTGGTAGGAATTGCCGGGGTAAGCCGCGCAGGAAAAACTTCATTGGCAACCCAAATCAAAGAATACGAAGAGCGTTTAATCACTGTAATACTGCCAATGGATGAATTTGTTGTTCCTGAAAAGGAATTTCCGAAAATAAATGGGGCTCCAAATTGGGAAATACCTGAATCAGTAGATTATACAAAGCTGATTAAATCGATAAAAGAGAACAAACCGGTAACAGACCTGATCCTTGTTGAAGGTATTTTAATTTACAATAACCGTGTACTTTGGGATTTATTTGACATCAGGTTATTTATTGATCTTTCAGAAAAGGACTTCTTCAAGCGAAAGAATCAAGACCATCGTTGGAATGAATCCGGATGGTATCTTAAACACATTTGGGATTCTCATTTAACCCACGGTACGATACACCAGGAAGAATGCAAACACATAAATGGAGCTCAGGAATTCGACTTGAATAAAATAACCAAGTGGTTGAATCTCTAAGACAAAGCCTGATCGATATCCGCAATCAGATCTTCCAAATCTTCAATACCAACACTCAGTCGAATCAAAGAATCAGTTAATCCGATTTTCTTTCTCTCTTCGACCGGAATACTTGCATGAGTCATACTTGCAGGATGACCGCACAAAGATTCCACTCCTCCCAAAGATTCTGCTAATGAGAAAAGTTTAAACTTTTCTAAAACACGGAATGCCGCCTCCTGGCTATCCTCTTTTAAAATAATAGAAATCATACCCCCAAAATCCCGCATCTGACGTCTGGCAACTTCATGATTCCTGTGGTTTTCAAACCCCGGCCAGAATACCTGACTTACAGCCGGATGATTTTGCAAATAATTGGCAACTGCCCTTCCGTTTTCGCAATGTCTTTGCATTCTCAAATGAAGCGTCTTTATACCACGCAGAACAAGAAAACAATCCTGTGGTCCAGGAACTGCACCACTTGCATTTTGTATAAACATTAACTTTTCTGCAAGCAAGTTATCGGTACAAACGAGTGCGCCCATCACAACATCCGAATGCCCTCCTATGTATTTGGTTACCGAGTGCATAACAATATCAGCACCGTGATCTAAAGGATTTTGAAGATAAGGTGAAGAAAATGTATTGTCGACGGCTATGAGTATATCCCTGCCTTTTACCAAATCTGCTGCCGCCTGGATATCAGCAATATTCATCATTGGGTTTGTGGGAGTTTCCAACCAGATCAATTTTGTTTTGTCGTTAATCAAATCAGCAAAATTCTGTGTATCATTTACTCCCGTGAAATGAAATTTGATTCCGAAATCAGAATAAACTTTTTCGAATAAACGGTAAGTACCACCATACAAATCATTTGTGGAAATAACTTCATCTCCTGATTTTAATAATTTAATAACTGCATCCGTGGCTGATAACCCGGATGCAAAGCATATCCCATGTTTCCCGTTTTCAAGTGAAGCCAGGCTCTCCTGCAGGGCATCTCTTGTAGGATTCTGGGTTCGGCTATATTCATATCCCTGATGATTTCCCGGTGACTTTTGAACATATGTTGAGGTTTGATATATAGGTGTCATAATTGCACCCGTTGACGGGTCTGGTTTTACCCCAGCATGTATCGCCTTGGTTCCGAATTTCATTCTTTATTCGTTTAATGAGTAAATTAATAAATGATTTCTTTGACTCGTATAAATGCTGTATTCCCTCCTGGTTCTATGGTGAATTATAGATACAGGAAAATCTCCCGGCAGTCGGGAAGATTTGAATGTCCCAAATCCATCGTACACCAGTAAAACGCCTGGCTCAACATTTTGTATAACAAAAAGTTCCTGATCAGATCCAAAATTATAATACTGAACTCCAATTTTCTGATCCACCGGAAAGTCTTTTTCAAACCTTACATTATCATTTTTATCTACAATGGCAAACCTTCCAAAGTCCTGTCTTGCGATCACAAACGATTTACCTGTTGCTTCCTTAATTAAGGAAAACAGAGAATTAACAGAAGGTTTATAAAATTGTACTCTGTTAGTCACTGTTCCTTCAAGGTTGAAACTTATCAGTTCTCCTTCGTTAGATATTAATTCTATTATTGTCTCCTTAAATCCTCCTTTTATCTTGTTAAAAACATCGCCCGAAACTATTACATCAAGATCGAGCGGGAATCCGGGCAGCATTTCTCCCCTTCTGTTTGTGACATGAACCAAACCATTTTCTAAAATTGCAAGGAATACGTCTTTACTTCTTACCCTTAAATGAAACGGATGGGTATTAAACCTGCTACCATATACTTTTGGATTCCAACCTTTTAAACTGTCCCCTTTATTGTCAAATAAATAGGTGTTTCCAGCGTTACCTGAAATCATGAATCTATAATTTCTACTACGATCATAGTCTATCACCGAAATAAAATCCACCTCGATATTTCCAATTTGAACCGGAAACCCATCCACTAATTCTCCCTCTCTATCGATTACATACAGGCTTGAGTCAGTGGCAAACAAATACTGAAGTTTTCGATTCTTGAAATAATCAATCTGACTGATCTCACCTTTTATATTCCCGTCAATTATCTTCTCCCATATAACATTTCCATTTCTATTCACCAGATAAACTTTGTTGTTAATATCCTGAATCAGTAATTCCCTGGAATTATCAATGTGGTTCCGTACTACTTTGGGCTTCTTAATTATAAAAGTATCGGCCTCAAAATCCATATTTGGTTCGAAATCAATGCTTGTTACTTGTACACGAGAAATGTCTTCCCTATGATTTAACAGGATGCTGGAATAGTACCGATCTCCAAGGTTTGAATATTGGATTCCAACCATTTCCAACTGCCGAAACTGCCTCAGGTTTTTATTCCAGAAAATCTTCCAGTGATCTGACAAATGGTTTTGGATAAATCCAATTGAACGCGGGATATTTATGAAAATTCCAATATTTGATTCCTGTAAATTTTGTTCCAGAAACCTGGCCGTATTGATTGATTGTTTCCATGTAAACTCCTCATCTCTGTTACTGATTAATGTCTTGATGACTTCGATATCATCGGATAGAATAAAATAATCATCAATTGATGTAAAATATGATTGAGGAAATCCATTATACCATGGCCCAAATACTTTCTCTGGGAAGTTGTCAATATTAAGCAGGTAGATCAGATGTTGGCTGTAGTTTTCATTGTACAAGGTATCTCCGGTAATTTCATTCGCTTTTTCCACTAACTTGTTGAATTGGTTCATGGATTCGTATCTATCCTTCGTACCAATGACAATTAATTTTGGCGGTATAGCATCTATGGATTCCTGGTATGCCGTTACAAGGTGCCCGTTCATCCAGGACAACATTCTTTTCATGTCAAAATTATATTTATCAACAAATTCCTGAGAAAGTGTCAACTGGTTGGGGTCTTTTTCACTCCATAGTTTACTTAAGTTTTTGTGCCACAATGATGGATCACTAAATGATTGATAAAATGCAAATGAGGTATTCTCAGGAATTGTTCCTTCAAAATCAATCTCAACCGGAGATTGGTTATTAAATACAGAAAGATATGAATCAGCATTCTGTGGAAAAAGAAATCCATTCAGATAAAAGTGCCGACTATCAAATTCTATATCCAGAAACTCGGCACCACCCAAAGAACGAATGAAATCCAACAATGGTATCTGCTTATTATTTACAAAAAGGCCAACAAAAGCTGCAAATTGATCCAGGTTGATATAAATGTTTCCGGCATCAAATTCCAGGCTTGATTGATTAAATACTTGTGCATTTTGCAGGCGAAATCCATCTTCAGTGTTTTTAGATACACGGATCACATCTTCAATTAAAAAGGGTGAAAAACTGCCTGCAAATTCATTTTGAAAAAGAACATAGGAAAAGATAAACCCTTCTTTACTCTTCACCTCTTGAATGGTTTGACCACCAAAAGTCCGTTCAGAAAAAGTAAGCTCCTGGTTCCTTTTAAAATAATCCAATATCTGAAGAAATTTTTCCTGGTAAGTCGGGTTATTGAGGCTTACATAAAAAACAAAATCAAAAGTGGTGCTGGAAATAATATGCAAGGAAACAAGGCTCTTCTCATTTTTAACAATATCATCCAGTACTCCCTCCTTGCCCAGAATACTATCTAATAATGTAAGCGAAGTATTTAACTTGTTAATATCCTCAATTGCGGACAGGTTTTTCCAATGATCTGTTTCGATAAACTTATTCCAGGTTCCAATTGGATCCTCAGACTCAAATATTATTGCTGCGCTATTTGGAACAAAATCCCAGGAAGAAACTTCAGGTGTAGAAAATAATTCATCTCTGAAGAAATAGATTGCTGAGACAATTGCCGCAATTAGTATAAGTCCAATAAAATGTTTTGACCTCAATTCTTCAAATATTCAATCGGTAAATTAATGATTTCTTTGCATCAGCCATGATTTACTTAAGTTTATCAAGTTCTAAACTCACAAATTCAATTAATTCACTGATATATTTTTTACTAAAATCAAACCTTATCCCAGCTTCCTCATAGATTTCAGGTATTGTTTTGGTGTACCCAAGTTTCAAGGCCGTAAGGTATTTATTAAGGCCTGAGGAAGGATTTTCTTTATAATTCTTCCACACAGCAATAGCACCTAACTGGGCCATTCCATATTCAATATAATAAAAGGGGACTTCGAATAGATGTAGTTGCTTTTGCCATAATGAATCTTTGATCTCCTGGAATCCTACCCAATCGGTAATAGAGTCTGAAAATTGATCAAATATCCGATTCCACTCCGCTGTACGTTCCTCAAGGGAATGTCCCGGGTTTTCATATATCCAGTGTTGAAATTTGTCAATGGTTGCTACCCATGGCAACGTCTCTAATATTTGTTCAAGATGTTCCCTTTTTGCTCTTTTAAGGTCTTCTTCCTTATCAAAAAATACGTTCCAATGATCCATCGACAACAGTTCCATGGACATCGATGCCAATTCCGCAACTTCAGAAGGAGTATTTTTGAAAGATCCAAGCTCTAAATCCTTCATGAGAAATGAATGGACCGCATGGCCCCCTTCGTGCATTAGCGTAACCATATCGCGGAGAGTGCTGGTAGCATTCATAAATATAAAAGGCACACCAATTTCAGGAAGTGGGTAATTATAACCGCCCGGAGCTTTTCCTTTCCTTGATTCTAAATCAAGGTGTCCCATATTTTTCATGATTGTCAGCCGTTCCCCAAGGTATGTATCCAAGTCTGAGAATGCACTGACGGACTTTTCAAGTAAATCCTTTCCCGTAGAAAAGGGTTTTAATGCTGCCTTCCCTGTTGGATCAACTGCCTTATCCCAGGGCCTTAATGATTTGACATCAAGTAGCTCTTTCCTTTTTGAA
>SMVA01456682.1_pt1 | contig 11133 bp, 5 predicted proteins | sample 2456451 | NCBI WGS metagenome assembly SMVA01 (sample SAMN11095933, study PRJNA526329) | marine sediment metagenome | biome: Marine sediment; feature: Surficial sediment; material: Deep marine sediment; isolation source: Hadal surficial sediment | place: Pacific Ocean | collected 2014-05 | depth 0-1...
ATCACGCAGGACATCGTACTGCAGTACCTGGAAAAACACTTCCGTAATCCTACCGACGCCAGTCGGTAGTCGTTTAGTTTCGTCCGCAAACCGGAACAAATTCCAGACCCGGGTTGGCAGCCATCTACGGCGTACCTATCTTCAGTGATGCAGCGCCATTCAGTGCTTTGAGGGAGGCCAGCAGCCATGAAAAATTCACAATCCGATTTCGCCGTAACGCTCAGCTATTTCGATATTTCCGCGAGCCGGGGCGAGGCTTGCCGCATGGCGCTGCATCTGGCGGGGGTCGATTTTCATGATGACCGTATCAAAGGTTCGGACTGGCCGGACAAGAAATCGTCCACTCCGTTTGGCGCGATGCCGGTACTGACCCTTAAGGGCAAGGGCGAACTGGCGCAGTCCAACGCGATACTCGGGTTTATCGGCGCCGGGCACGATCTGCTGCCTGCGGACAATTTTGAAGCTGCCCGGCACGTGGCCATCCTGAACGCGGTCGAGGAATTCATCTCGCGGCTTTTTGCTGGCGGCAGTCAGGATGAGGCCGCCAAGAAACAAAAGCGTGAAGAGTTTGCCGCCGGCTATATGAAGGACTGGGCCAATAACATTTCCGCCCAGATCAGCGGCCCGTTCGTGGGCGGTGACAAAATCAGCGTCGCCGACCTGACGCTATACGTGAATATGAATATGCTCAAATCAGGCAATGTCGACCATATCGCGGCGGACTATTTTGACGCATACCCCAAACTGGTCGAGTTATATGCTGCCGTGCACGACCATCCCGGCATCGTGGCGTATCAGGGGCGCGCCTAGGCATAGCGCTGGGGACTGCAGCGAAAATTACCGCTTCACATTCTGCCGCGAAGCGCCTATATCGCGCGAGGTCAGGTCGTCCGGTGTTGTGGACGACCTGATTGATTCGTCCAAGACGGTGGGTGGTGCGTGCATCTTAAACCCTGCCTGAGACGGGAATTGAACAACAAATTCAAGGGTTTGATCCCTTGGGCGAGATTGCGAAGGACCCGTAAGGACCCGATTGTCGGGAAACTGTCCCGGCAGACACGAGCCGGAGGGTCATGCCCTCCATTATTGGAGTGAAACTGTGGATAGAGCACAAAAAGAGAAAGTGGTCGAAGAGCTCGGCCAGATCTTTGAAAGCTCTGGCGTTATTGTGGTTGCACATTACGCAGGTCTTACGGTTGCTGAAATGCAGGAACTGCGCGCGCAAATGCGTGAAGCGGGTGGTTCTGTTCGCGTTGCCAAGAACAGGCTCGCCAAGATCGCCCTTGAAGGAACCCCGAACGCAAGTATCGGTGATCTGCTCAGCGGCATGACCGTGCTCGCCTATTCCCAAGATCCTGTGGCTGCGGCCAAAGTGGTGGATGCTTATGCCAAGGACAACAAAAAGCTGGTGATCCTTGGTGGTTCGATGGCGGGCACGATCCTGGACGTCGACGGTGTACGCGCTGTCGCCAAGTTGCCGAGCCGTGACGAGCTTATTGCTTCGATCGCGGCCTGCATTGGCGCGCCTGCTGCGAACATCGCCGGGGCCATTGGCGCACCTGCTGCAAACATCGCGTCCATCTTGTCAACGATCGAAGACAGGGCTGCCGCATAGCAATTATTGACCTGGTGGGGTTGTAACCGCCGCGTTGGAACACATCTGAAAGAACGGAAAACACGTAAAATGGCTGATCTGAAAAAAATGGCGAAAGAGATCGTGGGTCTGACCCTTCTCGAAGCCCAGGAACTGAAAACCATCCTGAAAGACGACTATGATATCGAGCCCGCTGCCGGCGGCGCGGTGATGATGGCGGGCCCGGCCGATGCCGGTGCCGCTGTTGAAGAGGAACAAACTGAATTCGATGTCGTGCTGAAAAGTATCGGGACGTCTAAAATCCCGGTCATCAAAGTTGTCCGCACGGTCACCGGGCTTGGCCTAAAAGAGGCCAAGGATTTGGTCGAAGTCGGTAGCAAGATCAAAGAGGGCGTGTCCAAGGAAGAAGCCGAAGACGTCAAAGGCAAGCTGGAAGAAGCTGGCGCCGAAGTCGAACTGGCGTGAGGGCCAGGGCCGCACAGGCCCACGAAATCAATTGGCTGGGCGCGAAATATCGCGTCCAGCCGAACCTGTCTTTACAAAGGGCCTGCGCGACAGGCCGTTTCTAAGGAGAGGTTTCGGATCGGGAGCAGGCCGGTGGGACGGCCTGCGGGAATGGACCGGAGCCCCCTGTTTCAAGGGTGCATCACCGTGGCCCCGGCGGTTTGATGCACTTGCGAAAATGAAAGGTGACATCGAGCATGGTTTCGTCCTTCCTCGGCCAGAAACGTCTGCGCAAATACTACGGAAAAATTCGTGAAGTGCTGGAAATGCCGAACCTCATCGAGGTTCAGAAATCTTCATACCACCTGTTCCTGAATTCAGGCGAAGCTGACACGCCAACGGACGGTGAAGGCATCCAAGGCGTCTTTCAGTCGGTTTTTCCGATCAAGGATTTCAACGAAACCGCGGTTTTGGAATTCGGTAAATACGTTCTTGAAAAACCGAAATACGATGTCGAGGAATGCATGCAGCGCGACATGACCTATGGCGCGCCGCTGAAGGTTACCCTGCGTCTGATCGTGTTTGATTTTGACGAAGATACCGGGGCCAAATCGGTCAAGGACATCAAGGAACAAGAAGTCTTCATGGGCGACATGCCCCTGATGACCCCCAATGGCACCTTTATCGTAAACGGCACCGAGCGGGTGATCGTCAGCCAGATGCACCGCTCACCGGGCGTGTTCTTTGATCACGACAAGGGCAAGACCCACAGTTCGGGCAAGCTGTTGTTCACCTGCCGCATCATCCCCTATCGCGGCAGCTGGCTGGATTTTGAGTTTGACGCCAAAGACCTGGTTTTCGCGCGCATTGACCGGCGCCGCAAACTGCCGGTGACGACCTTGTTGTATGCGCTTGGTCTGAACCAGGAAACCATCATGGACGCCTACTATGATACGGTTTCCTTCAAGCTGAAAAAGAACAAGGGCTGGGTCACCAAGTTCTTCCCTGACCGGATTCGCGGCACCCGGCCGGATTATGATCTGGTAGACGCAAAGTCCGGTAAAGTTGTTGCCGAAGCGGGCAAAAAGGTTACCCCGCGCGCCACCAAGAAACTGATCGACGACGGCAAGGTCAAAAACCTGCTGGTCCCGTTTGACCAGATCCTGGGCCGCTTTGTTGCCAAAGACATTATCAACGAGGAAACCGGCGCGATTTACGTCGAGGCCGGCGATGAGCTGACCCAGGAGCTGGACAAGGAAGGCACCGTCACCGGCGGCAGCCTGAAGGATCTGCTGGACGCCGGGATCACTGACATCCCGGTTCTGGACATCGATAACATCAATGTCGGCGCCTACATGCGCAACACCATGGCGCATGACAAGAACATGAACCGCGAAACCGCGCTGATGGACATTTACCGGGTGATGCGCCCGGGCGAGCCGCCAACAGTTGATGCGGCAAGTGCGTTGTTTGACACGCTGTTCTTTGATTCAGATCGCTACGATCTGTCCGCGGTTGGCCGGGTCAAGATGAACATGCGTCTGGCGCTGGACGCCGAAGATACTCAGCGCACGTTGCGCCGCGAGGACATCGTGGCTTGCATCAAGGCACTGGTGGACCTGCGCGACGGCAAGGGCAATGTCGATGACATCGACCATCTGGGAAATCGCCGGGTGCGCTCGGTTGGCGAGCTGATGGAAAACCAGTACCGTGTCGGGTTGCTGCGCATGGAGCGCGCGATCAAGGAACGCATGTCCAGCGTCGAGATCGACACGGTGATGCCGCAGGACCTGATCAACGCCAAACCGGCGGCGGCGGCAGTGCGCGAGTTCTTTGGTTCTTCCCAGCTGTCCCAGTTCATGGATCAGACCAATCCGCTCTCGGAAGTCACTCACAAACGGCGTCTGTCGGCGCTTGGGCCGGGGGGGCTGACGCGGGAACGCGCCGGGTTCGAGGTGCGCGATGTGCACCCAACCCATTACGGTCGCATGTGCCCGATCGAAACGCCCGAGGGGCCGAATATCGGCCTGATCAACAGCCTGGCGACATTCGCGCGAGTGAACAAGTACGGCTTTATCGAGACTCCGTACCGCCGCGTGGTCAACGCCCGTGTGACCGATGAAGTGGTGTACATGTCGGCGACCGAAGAAATGCGCCACACGATTGCTCAGGCCAACGCCAAAATGGACGACAAGGGCAATTTCCTCAACGATCTGGTGTCGACTCGCAAATCCGGCGACTACACGCTGCAGCCACGCGAAAGCGTCGATCTGATCGACGTTTCGCCCAAGCAACTGGTGTCGGTCGCGGCCTCGCTCATTCCGTTTCTGGAAAATGACGACGCCAACCGGGCGCTTATGGGCTCGAACATGCAGCGCCAGGCCGTTCCCCTCATGCAAGCCGAAGCGCCGCTGATCGGCACCGGCATCGAAAGCATCGTGGCGCGCGACAGTGGCGCCTCGATCATGGCCAAGCGGGCCGGCGTAATTGATCAGGTGGACGCGCAGCGCATCGTGGTCCGCGCTACCGAAGATCTGGATGCGGGCGATCCGGGCGTTGACATCTACCGTCTGCGAAAATTCCAACGCTCAAACCAGAACACCTGTATCAACCAGCGTCCGCTGGTGAAAGTGGGCGACACAGTCGACAAGGGCGAGGTTATCGCCGATGGTCCATCGACCGATCTCGGCGAACTGGCGCTTGGCAAGAACATCGTCGTCGCGTTCATGCCGTGGAATGGCTATAACTACGAAGATTCAATCCTGATTTCCGAGCGTATCGTTCGCGACGACGTGTTCACCTCGATCCACATCGAGGAATTCGAAGTGGCGGCGCGCGACACCAAACTGGGACCGGAAGAGATCACCCGCGACATCCCGAATGTCGGCGAGGAAGCGCTGCGCAATCTGGACGAGGCCGGCATCGTTTATATCGGCGCTGACGTGTGGCCGGGCGATATTCTGGTTGGCAAGATCACCCCCAAGGGCGAAAGCCCGATGACGCCGGAAGAAAAGCTGTTGCGCGCCATCTTTGGCGAAAAAGCCAGCGACGTGCGTGACACCAGCTTGCGGGTGAAACCGGGTGATTTTGGCACTGTGGTCGAGGTGCGGGTGTTTAACCGCCACGGCGTTGAAAAAGACGAGCGTGCGGTTCAGATCGAGCGCGAAGAGGTCGAACGTCTGGCGCGTGACCGCGACGACGAGATGGCGATCCTGAACCGCAATACCTATGCGCGTCTGAAGGACATGATTCTTGGCAAGGTTGCTGTGAGGGGCCCCAAGGGGGTCAAACCCAAGTCCGAGATCACCGAGGAATTGCTGGAAAGCCTGAGCCGCGGTCAGTGGTGGGAACTGGCGCTTGGCAACGACAAGCAAGCCAGCCAGGTAGAAGCACTGAACGAGCAGTACCAAGTGCAGAAACGCGCGCTGGAACACCGCTTCGACGACAAGGTCGAAAAAGTGCGCCGCGGCGATGATCTGCCGCCAGGCGTGATGAAGATGGTCAAAGTCTTCGTGGCCGTGAAGCGCAAATTGCAGCCGGGTGACAAGATGGCCGGGCGGCACGGCAACAAGGGCGTGATCTCGAAGGTCGTGCCAATGGAAGACATGCCGTTTCTGGCCGATGGCACGCCCGTCGATTTCGTGCTCAATCCGCTTGGCGTGCCGTCGCGGATGAACGTCGGTCAAATCCTTGAAACCCACATGGGTTGGGCGGCGCGCGGTCTGGGCTTGCAGATCGATTACGCACTGGACGAATACCGCCGCACTGGCGACATGACGCCGGTCCGCGATGCGATGAAGATCGCCTACGGCGACAATGTTTACGCCGAGACCATCAAGGGCATGAACGAGAACCGGCTGATCGAAGCCGCCAGTCTGGTGACTGACGGTGTTCCGATCGCTACACCGGTCTTTGACGGCGCCAAAGAGGCCGACGTGAATGAATCGCTGGTTCGCGCCGGGTTTTCAGAAAGCGGTCAGTCGATCCTGTTTGACGGTCGCACCGGCGAGCAGTTTGCCCGCCCCGTGACGGTAGGCATCAAGTACCTTTTGAAGCTGCACCATCTGGTCGACGACAAGATCCACGCCCGTTCCACCGGCCCCTACAGCCTTGTCACCCAGCAACCATTGGGCGGCAAAGCCCAGTTTGGCGGCCAGCGGTTCGGCGAAATGGAAGTCTGGGCGCTTGAGGCTTACGGCGCCGCCTACACGTTGCAGGAAATGCTGACCGTCAAGTCCGATGACGTTGCCGGGCGCACGAAAGTCTATGAAAGCATCGTCAAAGGCGAGGATAATTTTGAGGCCGGCGTGCCTGAAAGTTTCAACGTGCTGGTGAAAGAGGTTCGGGGTCTGGGCCTTAACATGGAACTCCTGGATGCGGAGGTGGACGAATAGGCGAGACATGATTTTTCTGCGAAAAATCTAGAACTGTCCCGCCCGCTGATCCCAACCCCACCCAAATTTGAGGAATTCGAAATGAACTTTGAACTGACGACGAACCCGTTCAACCCGATCACGCCGCCGAAAACTTTTGACGAGATCAGAATTTCACTGGCGTCGCCAGAACGCATTCTGTCTTGGTCGTTCGGCGAGATTAAAAAACCTGAAACGATCAACTACCGGACTTTCAAGCCGGAACGTGATGGTCTGTTTTGCGCGCGCATCTTTGGCCCGATAAAGGACTACGAATGCCTGTGCGGCAAATACAAGCGGATGAAGTATCGCGGCGTTGTGTGCGAGAAATGCGGCGTCGAAGTCACGCTGCAAAAGGTCAGACGCGAGCGTATGGGCCATATCGAGCTGGCCGCTCCGGTGGCCCATATCTGGTTCCTGAAATCGCTGCCCAGCCGCATCGGCCTGATGCTGGACACCACCCTGCGCGACCTGGAACGCATTCTTTACTTTGAGAATTACGTGGTGATCGAGCCGGGCCTGACCGACCTCAATTACGGTCAGTTGATGACCGAAGAAGAGCATATGGATGCCCAGGACGCTTATGGCATGGAAGCGTTCACCGCCAATATCGGCGCTGAAGCGATCCGCGAAATGCTGGCGGCGATTGATCTGGAATCCCTGGCCGAACAACTGCGTGAAGACCTCAAGGCAGCCACCGGCGAACTGAAGCCCAAGAAGATCATCAAACGCCTGAAGATCGTCGAAAGTTTCCTGGAATCCGGTAACCGGCCAGAGTGGATGGTGCTGACCGTGGTGCCGGTGATCCCGCCCGAGCTGCGCCCGCTGGTGCCGCTGGACGGTGGCCGCTTTGCCACTTCTGACCTCAACGATCTGTATCGCCGGGTGATCAACCGGAACAATCGACTGAAACGCCTGATCGAACTTCGTGCACCCGACATTATCGTCCGCAACGAGAAACGTATGCTGCAGGAATCGGTTGATGCGTTGTTTGACAACGGTCGCCGTGGCCGGGTGATCACCGGGGCCAACAAGCGCCCGCTCAAATCGCTGTCGGACATGCTGAAGGGCAAACAGGGCCGCTTTCGGCAGAACTTGCTCGGCAAACGGGTCGATTTTTCCGGACGCTCGGTTATTGTGACTGGCCCGGAACTGAAACTGCACCAATGTGGTCTGCCCAAGAAGATGGCGCTCGAGCTATTCAAGCCGTTCATCTTTTCGCGACTCGAGGCCAAAGGTCTGTCTTCCACCGTAAAGCAGGCTAAAAAGCTGGTCGAAAAGGAGCGCCCCGAGGTTTGGGATATTCTGGATGAAGTCATCCGCGAACATCCGGTTCTGCTCAACCGCGCACCGACGTTGCACCGTCTTGGCATTCAGGCATTTGAGCCGGTCCTGATCGAGGGCAAGGCCATTCAGCTGCACCCGTTGGTCTGTTCGGCGTTCAACGCCGACTTTGATGGTGACCAGATGGCGGTGCACATCCCGCTGAGCCTGGAAGCGCAGCTCGAGGCGCGCGTCCTGATGATGTCGACCAACAACGTGCTGTCGCCCGCCAATGGTTCGCCGATCATCGTGCCCAGCCAGGACATGATCCTTGGCCTGTATTACACTTCGATGGAGCGTAAAGGCATGAAAGGCGAAGGTATGGTTTTCGCCGATGTTGACGAGGTGATCCATGCGCTGGACGCCGGCGTCGTGCATCTGCACGCCAAAATTCAGGCGCGCATCCCACAAATCGACGATGAAGGAAACGAAGTGCTGAAGCGCTTTGAAACCACGCCGGGACGCTTGCGTCTGGGCGCATTGCTGCCGCTGAACGCCAAGGCGCCGTTCGATCTGGTAAACCGCCTGTTGCGCAAGAAAGAAGTGCAGCAAATCATCGACACCGTCTATCGCTACTGTGGTCAAAAAGAGAGCGTTATCTTCTGCGACCAGATCATGACAGTGGGCTTCAGAGAGGCATTCAAGGCCGGCATTTCCTTTGGCAAGGACGACATGGTTGTGCCGGACAGCAAATGGCCGATCGTTGACGAAGCACGCGCCCAGGTAAAAGGATTTGAACGCCAGTATATGGATGGGTTGATCACCCAGGGCGAGAAGTACAACAAAGTTGTCGACGCCTGGTCCAAGTGCAACGATAAAGTCACCGATGCTATGATGGACACCATTTCGGCCAAGAAATATGACGAGAATGGCGCTGAACTGGAACCGAACTCGGTCTACATGATGGCGCATTCCGGGGCCCGTGGCTCTGTCACCCAGATGAAACAGCTGGGCGGCATGCGCGGTCTGATGGCCAAGCCAAACGGTGAGATCATCGAAACCCCGATCATCTCGAACTTCAAAGAAGGCCTGACGGTGCTTGAGTATTTCAACTCCACCCACGGCGCCCGCAAGGGTCTGTCCGACACCGCGCTCAAGACCGCGAACTCGGGCTATCTGACCCGACGTCTGGTTGACGTTGCGCAAGACTGCATTATCCGGATGTTCGACTGTGGCACCGAAAAAGCGATCACCACCCAAGCCGCGGTTACAGACGGCGAAATTGTATCCACACTGGCCGAGCGCATTCTTGGCCGCGTCGCTGCGGACGATATTTTGCGCCCGGGCACCGAAGAAGTGATGGTGTCGCGTGGCGAGTTGATCGACGAGCGCAAGGCCGAAGAGGTTGACGCTGCTGATCTGGCCAAGGTTCGCATCCGCTCGCCACTGACATGTGAGGCCGACGAGGGCGTGTGCGCCATGTGTTATGGCCGTGATCTGGCGCGCGGCACGATGGTGAACTCTGGTGAAGCCGTTGGCATCATCGCGGCCCAGTCGATCGGTGAACCCGGCACCCAGCTGACCATGCGAACCTTCCACATCGGCGGCGTCGCCCAAGCCGGCCGGCAGTCATTCCTTGAAGCCAACCAGGATGGCCGCATCGAATACCGCAACGCCAAGATCCTCAAAAATGCGGCTGGCGAACAGATCGTCATGGGCCGCAACATGAAGCTCGCGATCATCGACCAGAACGATCAGGAGCGTGCCACCCACAAACTGACCTATGGCACCAAATTGCATGTCAAGGATGGCTCAAAAGTGGTCCGCGGCGACAAATTGTTTGAATGGGACCCCTATACGCTGCCGATCATTGCCGAAAAGGCCGGCACGGTAAAATTTGTCGATCTGGTTGTTGGCGTGGCGCTGCGCGATGAAACCGACGATGCAACCGGTATGACGCAAAGGATCGTGACCGACTGGCGCTCGGCACCCAAAGGTAACGAACTCAAACCAGAGATTTTCATTGTCGGCAAAGATGGCGAGCCGGTGCGCAACAAAGCTGGCCATCCGGTGACTTATCCCATGTCGGTGGATGCGATCCTGTCCATCGAAGAGGGCGACACCATCAAGGCCGGCGACGTGATTGCGCGAATCCCTCGGGAAGGCGCCAAGACCAAGGACATCACCGGTGGCCTGCCGCGCGTGGCCGAGCTGTTCGAGGCACGGCGCCCGAAGGATCACGCCGTTATCGCCGAGATCGACGGCCACGTCCGTTTTGGGCGCGACTACAAAAACAAGCGCCGCATCTCGATCGAGCCGATCGACGACAGCTTGCAAGCGGTCGAATACATGGTGCCCAAGGGCAAGCACATCCCGGTCGCCGAGGGCGATTTCGTCCAGAAAGGCGACTACATCATGGACGGCAACCCGGCGCCCCATGATATTCTGTCGATCCTGGGCGTCGAGGCGCTGGCCAACTACATGATCGACGAGGTGCAGGATGTTTATCGTCTGCAAGGCGTGAAGATCAACGACAAGCACATCGAAGTGATCGTGCGCCAGATGCTGCAGAAGTTGGAGATCCAGGACAGTGGCGACACCACGTTGCTGAAGGGCGAAAACGTCGACAAGGCAGAGTTTGAAGCCGTCAACGAAAAAGCCCTGGCCAGTGGCCGTCGCCCGGCTCAGGGTGCCCCGATCTTGCTGGGTATCACCAAGGCGTCACTGCAAACCCGGTCGTTCATTTCAGCGGCGTCGTTCCAGGAAACCACGCGGGTTCTGACCGAGGCTTCGGTTCAGGGCAAGCGCGACAAACTGGTGGGGCTGAAGGAAAACGTCATTGTTGGCCGTCTCATTCCTGCTGGGACCGGCGGGGCAATCCAGAAAATTCGCCGTATTGCGGCGGAACGTGACCTGAAAGTCATCGAAGAAGCGCGCGCCCGGGCCCAAGCGGCGGCGGCGCTGGCGGCTCCGGTGGATGACTTTGTCGGCGCGGACGAATTTGACACCGTCATTGTCGACACGCCGGAAAGCCGCGACGAATAGGCTGGCGACAAATTTGCCAGAGCAGTCCCGCCCGAATCGGCGGGACTTTTCAAGGCCGCGCGCTGTTAAATTGAGCGCCTGCGGCGCATGATCTTGTGCACTTCGTGCGAAAGCCTCCGGCGGGGATATTTTCGAAAAGAAGAATCTACCCAAGGGAAGATTTCGGCGAGTTTGGAGTGCGCCAGCGCCGAACGGGCGGCGCCCATGGACAAGAGCAATGATCAAACCAATTTAATTCTTCTTTTCCAAAATATCCCCGCCGGAGGCACCGCGACGCGCGCTAGCGCGGCGCAATAATTTCGGCTTGCGCCGCCATCGTTCATGTAAGATGGCTGGCGAATTCGAAGCGCTGCACCGCCCTTGGGCCGCATTCTC
>SMVA01433379.1_pt1 | contig 11131 bp, 9 predicted proteins | sample 2456451 | NCBI WGS metagenome assembly SMVA01 (sample SAMN11095933, study PRJNA526329) | marine sediment metagenome | biome: Marine sediment; feature: Surficial sediment; material: Deep marine sediment; isolation source: Hadal surficial sediment | place: Pacific Ocean | collected 2014-05 | depth 0-1...
CGGTATGGCAATGGAGTAGGCGAGGATCAGGGCCGTCAGGCAGATACCCAGAGAAAGCAAGAATTTTTGGCCAAGCAGCTGGTTAATACTGACACGAAGGATGCAGCTATCACCGAAATCGCCTCTGAAAAAGACGTTCCCGACCCAACTGGCCCAACGAATGACATAAGGTTTATCGAGGCCCAGCCGACGTTCTTCCGCGGCAATATCTTCGGCACTGATTTGCCCGCCCTGAAAGCTCTTATAGGAAAGGTAACGCTCGGCGCAGTTCGCGGGAACCATCTCCATTAATGTGAAAACAATAAAGGAAACAGTCAACAACGTGACGATGGCCAAAAAGAATCTTGTGATGACAAATTGGCCAAATCGAAGCATCGGATTAAGTCCCTTATCCCCGTTTTTTTTAGTGCGCCATCGAGCTTCTTAATTCAACAGGCGGAAACCATGCCGGGCGTCACCGACGCCCGGCACAATTTTCAGAAGACTAGCATCTATTCATCGAGATACCACTGAGGACCCCGGTAGGGATAGGTCCGGTAGAACTCATAGGATGCTGTCTTGAAAGTTGGGAAGTTTTTCAGAGCATTGCGGTGATAAACCGGCCCTGGAGCCAGGATAATTCCGAAAAACACCAGGTTCTCAGCCATGTTCGAGACGAGTTTATTAACAGCAGCATTGGATTCAGGCGTACCGGCAACTGCCGCCTGTAATTCGTTAATGCCGTCCTTCAGGTCATCAACGAATTGTGGAGGCTTAAGGCCATTTGCGCCATTACTATCAATGTACTGTTTCCATAATAGGCCGTTGGTCATCGAGAAATAGGTGTTGAAGGGAGGCAGGAACAGGTCGTTGTTACCCAGATGAATCGCAAGTGGTTGACTTGTTGTCCACATCGTTACGTCCAGTTCATTCGCCGATTGGGCTGAACGATACTCATCCGGTGTAACTTCCTTGAAGATGGTTTTGATACCAACATCATTCCAGTGTTGGGCGATCAGTTCGACAACAGCACCGGGTATGCCCTGTGTTGCATACTGGATGTTCACAACCAGCTTTTTGCCATTGAGAAGATCTCGGAAGCCATCACCGTCTTTGTCAACGACCCCGATTTCATCAAGCAGGCTTTTGGCCTTAGCCGCATCATGCTTGATGAAATAGTTTTCCCACTTGGGATCGACAAAGTCCGGTACAGGGCTAAAGCCGGTGTACTGAACGGCTTTGCCAAGACCGTAGTAGGCAACTTCGTTAATTTCGTCACGATTCATCGCTATGGACATCGCCTGACGGAACTTAATGTTGCTGAAAACCTTACGTTTTTCTTCGTCGGCGGACGTTACGTTAATGCCAATAACGGACGACGAAATTGGCGGAATCAGCTCGATTGTGTAACCACCCTTCTCCTGATTATCCATGAGAATTGGCGCGTCAGGAAGAGTTAGTGACTGGTACTTATAGTCGTACTCGCCGTTAATTGCTTTCAGGATACGCACTTCGTTATCGTTGATGTAGGTTTCGTCCTGCTCGTTGATGTAGGGCAACTGATTGCCGGCCGTATCGACCATGTGGAAGTACGGATTGGCGACATAGTGCCGTCCCTCGGTGGTGTCGGCCACGGTAATAAACGACTCCAGCGAAGGCTGGATATTGGCCGGCAACTTAGACAGCTTGGTAGGATCCCTGAGCATGGGCGATGGAACATCCGTCCAATCCGATGAGCCGTAATAAAACAGCAGCAACTCGTAACCAGACTCAAACCCAGCCGCCTTGGCGACTTTGTCCGCGTCTGGATTGATGTCCGGATGGAACTGTCCCAGGAAATGCTTAGGCTGGAAAGCCTGAGCATAATGGGAGGCAAAATGCGACAACAATCCCGGATAGGGTACCTCTGTCGTAAAGCGAACGGTTTGCGGGTCGAGGGCTTCGACTTTCCAGGGCTTGTCACCGGCGAGCATGAAGCTTTTTGGTTTTTCAAAGACGTTCGTGTCCATGTTCAGGTTGTGATACCAGAACACGACATCATCAGCCGTGAATGGAGCGCCGTCAGACCATTTATGGCCCTTTCGCAGTTTAAAGGTTAGCTGTGTAAAATCATCATTCCAGGACCAGCTCTTGGCGATGTTCGGAACGATCGTCGTCAGATCATCGGAAAAGCGCACCAGATTCACATGACGCGTGGACAGCAAGTCGGATGTGCCGGCTTCCGTGTTATTCGAAATCATATCGAAAACGCCGCCGTATTTTCCGATGGCGTCATAGGGCGTCACGACCAACGGCTCATCCGGCAGACGATCGGCCAGCGGCGGCAACGACGCATTGCCGACGATCATGCCGTTCAGCTTGCCGATCGCCGGATTCTCCTGAAACGTCAGTTTGCAGCCGGCCAGTTTCTCGAACTCGGCCAGCTCGAACTGCTGCGGGTACTTCCCCGCAATTCCCATGTCCTTGGCCACGGTAACGGCGGGACAAGCCGCGGCCAGTGCCTCGGCCGCGGTGCCGGCCTGCAGCATCACCAGCGCAAGCGCGGCGAGTGGCAGCAGTCCCAATTTCTTAGGTGTCATGTCTCTAGCCTCCTGTTTCTCAACGATTATTCGTTGTTGGCTATCCAATCACGAGTTCCACATTGCCCCTTGGGCATAAGCGGTCCTTCCAGGGTTAACACAGCGCCTACACGTAATCCAACAATGATCGCACGAAACTGAATTTCAAGACAATCAGGACTTTGGCCCCCTTCTAATTATTTTTCTTGGGCGAATCGGCCCTATGGAGCGCCGGGTCGTCATATTTCCGCGGCAAAATCAGCGGATCGGGGCCATCTGTCTCATCAGGACCGGGGCGCTGGGTTACGCGGCAATCCCCCAAATACCTCCGATAGGTTCCGATAAATTTCCTTCCCGGTGCCTTATACTCGCGAAACTGCCGGAATACTCGCGAAACTGCCGGAGTTCGGCGGCGGTCCCGGGTCAGATGAGATTCGGCCCAATTCGTGCGTAGACCGCCTCCACGATTGAGAGTCGCGGGCCGAGCCCTTATCTTGTTTGGTATCCGGAAAGAATACTGAAACCGCCATCGTGCCACCGTGCCGGGCGGAAGGGGTACGGTCTTCATGGCGGGCTCAGGCGCGTGACATCTCCCGGCGATAGAGCTTCGGCGGCGCGACCCGCCGGATCGATCCCGACCGGCCGATCGAAGGTGAACGCGCGCAGCTATGGCGGCCTTCCGGCCGACGCGTATCGCGGCCAGCGCGACGATTTTCGCATATTGTGGCGCATCGTTCGCATCGCCCTGCGCAATCGCCTCAGAGTCGCCATTGCCGTCGCCGCGACCCTTGCCGCCGCCGCGTTCCAGCTTCTGATCCCACAAGCTCTGGGCGACGCGGTGGACAGCGCGCTGGGGTTGCTGGGCACCGCGAGCGCAGGACCGGAGGCCGCGCGCGAGGCGCTGTTCTCCGCCGCGGTGCTATTATTGAGCGCATCGGTGCTACGCGGCCTGTTCACGCTGGTGCACAACTACACCGGCGAATCGATCGGCCACCATCTGGCCTACGATCTGCGCATCGCATTCTACGACAAACTGCAGCATCTCAGCTTTTCGTTTCACGACCGGGTGCATACTGGCGAGTTGATCACGCGCGGCATGCTGGACCTTGAAGGCGTGCGCATGTTCGTCAATACCGGCGTTTTGCGGGTGCTGCTGCTCGCCATGCTGATCTGCGCCGGCGGCTGGATACTGCTGTCCGCCGATCCGGTGCTGGGCGCGCTGAGCCTCAGCTTCGTCCCCTTCGTGGCCTGGAATGCCGCGACCGTCCGGCTTCGCCTGCGCCATTTGTGGCTGTCGCTGCAGGACCGGCTGGCGGTGCTTGGCCGGATCATGGATGAGAACCTTACCGGCATCCGCGTGGTCCGAGCCTTCGGTGCGGAGCGCCATGAACTGAAAAAATACGACCTCGCTTCCGATGAAGCGTTGGCGCTTTCGAACCGGCGCATCCGGCTGCGCGTCGCCTCCGTCTGCGCCATGACGTTCGCCTTTTTCACCGCCATGGGCCTGGTGCTGTGGGTCGGCGGGCTGCGCGTTCTCGATGGCACGATTACGGTCGGCACGCTGACCGAATTCCTTGCCTTCATGACCATCCTGCAGCAACCGGTGCGCCAACTTGGCATGGTGGTGAACTCCTTCGCCCGCGCCTCGACCTGCGGCGCAAGGCTGTTCGCCGTCCTCGACCTCGAGTCCGAAATCGCCGAGCGCGCCGATGCCACGCCACTGGCGGTCTCGGATGGCACGCTGCGCTTCGAGAGCGTGTCGTTCGGCTATGGTGGCGAGGGCGCGCCGCCTGTGCTGCACGCCGTGTCGTTCGAATTGCGCAGGGGCCAGGCGCTCGGCATCGTCGGCCCGCCGGGCAGCGGAAAATCGACCATCGCCCACCTGTTGGCGCGCCACTACGACGTCAGTAGCGGGCGCATCACGATCGACGGTCAGGACATCCGGGACGTGACGCTGGACTCGTTGCGCCAATCGGTACGCGTGGTGCCCCAGGATCCGTTCCTGTTTACCTCGGCGCTGGACAACAATATTGCCTATGGCGATCCCTGGGTCGACGATGCGAGAATCGCCGAAGCCGCGTCCCAGGCCCAGATCGGCGATTTCATCGAGACGCTGCCCGAGGGTTACGACACCTTGGTGGGCGAGCGCGGCGTGTCGCTTTCCGGCGGGCAGAAGCAGCGCATCGCCATCGCACGCACCGTAATGCTGGATCCGGTGGTGCTGGTGCTCGACGACTCGACGGCCGCCATCGACGCCGGCACCGAACTTCGAATTCGCCAAGCCTTGCAACAGACCACCACGGACTGCGCCACGATTATCGTATCGCACCGGTTGGGCACGCTGCGCCATGCCGGCGAGATCCTGTTTCTCGAGCGCGGCCGCGTGGTCGAGCGCGGAACTCACGACAGGTTGATGTCGATCGGCGGGCGTTACGCCGCCCTGTTCGCCCTGCAATCCATTGACGACGGCGCGGCCGGCCCGCCGGCCATCGCCGGAGCGGCGGAATGACGGCAGCCCGGCAAAGAACGGCGGCGGATGAGCCGAACGTGCGGCCGCCCCACGCGGTAGTCGGCTCGCAAATCAGCCGCGACGAGGAGATGTTCGGCGCCGCCTACGACGGTCGCGTGGTGCGGCGCTTTTTCGAATTCGTCAGGCCGTACCGGTGGCGAATCTATGTCGCGCTCATCGCTGTTCTGGCGTTCACCGGCACCCAACTGTCGATTCCGCTGATCATTCGAATGGCCATCGACGAGGTGCTGTTGCCCGGGCGCGACGGCGAATTTCCGCTGCTGCTGGCGATTGCCGCGTTCGGCGCCGTCATCGTCGTCAACTATGCCGCCAACTGGACCCAGGACCGGCTCATAGCGCTGGTCGGCGAACGCGTCATCTTCGATATCCGGCGGGCCATGTTCGCCCATCTGCAATGGGTCGCGTTGAGTTTCATGGACAAGACCGAGGTCGGGCGCATGATGTCGCGCCTGCAGGGCGATGTGAACTCACTGCAGGAGTTTCTGGAAAACTCGATTACCGCATTCGGCGACTTGGTATTGCTGCTCGGCATCGTGGTCATTTTGTTGGCGCTCGATTTCCATCTCGGGCTGCTGACCCTGTCGGTGGTGCCGACGCTGTTGATCGTTCGGCTGATCTGGCTGCCGCGGGCACGGCGCGCCTTCCGCCGCGCACGGGAGACCAACGCCAGCGCCAACGGCGCGCTGGCCGAGGGCATCCACGCCGTGCGCACCGTGCAGGGCATGGGGCGCGAGGCGGTCAATTCCACCCTTTACGGTGACAAGGCGCGGGAAAACCTGCGCGCCCATCTGCGCTCGGCCCGGCTTGCCCAGATCATGGTGCCCATCGTCGACACGCTGACCGGCGGCGCCATGGCCATCGTCGTGGTGGTCGGCGGCACCATGGTGCTGGACGACGCGCTCGATGTCGGCGTGATGGTGGCGTTCCTGTTTTACGTCCAGCGGTTCTTCGATCCGATCCGTTCGCTGACCATCCAATACAGCGTGATGCAGCGCGCCATGGCGTCGGGGCAACGCATCTTCGAAGTGCTGGACGTGCCGCTCACCATCGCCGACCGGCCCGGCGCCGCCGATCCCGCGACGATCGTGGGCGCGGTCGAATTCCGCAACGTGACCTTCGGCTACGCGAAAAATCAACCGGTGCTGAAGGACATCAATTTCACGGTCGCGCCGGGCGAGGTCGTGGCGCTGGTCGGCCCCACCGGGTCCGGCAAGACCAGCATCACCTCGCTATTGCACCGCTTCTACGAAACCTGGGAAGGCACGGTGACGATCGACGGGCGCGACGTGCGGGACTATGCGATTCCGGCCCTGGGCCGCCACATCGCCATGGTGCTGCAGGATCCGTTCCTGTTTACCGGCAGCGTGCGCGACAATATCCGGTTCCGCGCCGCGGATGCCAGCGACGAAGACGTAGAGCGCGCGGCGCGCGTTGTCGGCGCCCATGAATTCATCACCCGGCTGCCGAAGGGCTATGACACACTGCTCGAACAGCAAGGCCGCAACCTGTCGCTGGGCCAGCGCCAGCTTCTCAGCTTCGCCCGCGCCCTGGTCGCGGATGCGCGTATTCTGGTGCTCGACGAGGCGACCGCGAATATCGATTCCTTTACCGAGCTGCAGATCCAGGCGGCGCTGCGAAAGCTGCTGGAAAATCGCACCGGCATCATCATCGCGCATCGGCTGGCGACGGTGCGCAACGCCGACCGCATCATCGTACTGCAGCATGGCAGCGTGGTGGAAACCGGCACCCATGACGAATTGGTTGGCGCCGGCGGCCTTTACGCCGGGCTTTACGCACTCAACTACGGCTCGTTCGACGACGCGCCGGAAGACGCGCTAAACAGCGCCGTGGCGGGCGCCGGCGAAGCCACCCCGGCGCCGTAGGACTTATCGTCGTGGATTAAACGAGCCTAGACGATAAGACCCTAGATCTATTGGTTTGAGGGTTTTGGAGGGATGATACGATGGCTGGCCTGCTGCTTCTCGTAACCGTCACGACGCTCTATGCGGGCTACAACCTGCTTATCAAGGTTTCCGCCGCTCACGTGCCGGCGTCGGCGACCTCGACCATCGTGGCGACGATTTGCCTGCAGATTGCCGCGTTGACGACCTCGATCTTATTCCTGTCGATCGCGCTGATCCGGGGCGGACAGGTGCTGCAATTGACCTGGGGAGCGTATATCTGGGCCGCCGCCGCCGGCCTGTGTATCGGTGGCGCGGAGATCGCCTATTTCTATCTGTTCGGGGGCGTCGGCGCCATAAAGCCGATGGCGGCGAACTTGGTCATACCCACGGTGGTCAGCGGAACCATCGTGATTACCGCGATCGCGGCATACTTTATCTTTCGCGAGAGTCTTACGCCGATTCAATTCGCCGGTATCGGCTGCGTCATCCTCGGCGTGGCGCTCCTGCATCTCGGCAAGGAAGTGGCGCTGGGCTGATACCAAAGGTCCTTAATATTGACTCATAGAGACGGCTTCCCCCAGTCTTTTGGCCCAAGGCTTTCGGCAAGGAGCGCGTGGCGTGGCGGTGCGCGGCACCGCGAGCCATGGGCGACGCTGTCCGCCCCCTTGGCCGAAAGCCCCCGTCCACAAGATTTGGGGAAGCCGCCGTTTCGGTCGCGCGGCCGATCCGGCAGGGGACTCCCTTGCGGCGTCGGGAAGCCTTGCCGATGACCCACATCGCCTGCGGCTCCCCTCCTGCCCGCCCCCTTGGCCGACGGATCGGCCGCGCGATCTCTATGGGTCAATAATAAGGACCTTTGGTATGAGACCCTCTCGGGCGCGTTGGGCGGTTCCAAAATAAAGGGCGCGCGCGGCCGCCATTCGGACCGCGCGCGCCCCTTTGTCTTGGGCTTCAGCCCGAGGTGACGATCGTTTTGACCGCCGGCTTGCCCTTGGGGGCTTCGTCGACAATCTCGACCCGGTTGGCCTGGGCGGCCTTGACTCGGATCGCAGACGCCTGGGCCCGCGCCCGTTGAGCTTCGGCGACCCGGCCCATTTCCGTCAGCAGCAGGGAATAACGCTCCAAGCTCTGCGCAACCAGGACATGGGCCGCACCCAGTCTGGCCCGGCGGATCCCAATCGCCTGGCGATAATGGGATTCGGCCAGGTTGAATTTGCGCTGGGTGGCGTAAAGCATGCCCAGATGGTCCAGATTTGTGGCCACATCCGGGTGCTCCGCGCCGAGGGTCTTGCGCGCAATCTTGAGCGCCCGCAGGTAAAGCGGCTCAGCGTCGTCGAGCTTGCCTTGGGTGTCGTAGTGGAGCGCCAGGTTATTAAGGCTGGCCGCGACCTGCGGATGCTCGCCCAAGGTCTCCTCGCCGATCCCCAGCGCTTTTTTGTAGAGCGGTTCGGCTTCACTGTAGCGGCCTTGCTCGTCGTAAACCGCGGCCAGGTTGTTCAAGCTGGCCATAGTGAAGGGATGGGACTCGCCGAGCGACTCGCCGACGATACCCAGCGCCCGAATATAATACTCCTCGGCCTCGGCATAGCGATCCAGTTCGAGATAAAGCCCGCCAATATTGTTGAGGCTTTCGGCGACCGCCGGATGCGCCGGCCCGTAGGCTTTCTCGCGGATCGCCAATGCGCGCCCGTGGAGCCGGCCAGCCTCGGTGGTACGTCCCTGAGCGACGTAGAGGAACGCCAGATCGTTGAGGATGGCGGCGACCTTGGGGTCGTCGATGCCGTAGGTGCGCTCGCGAATTTCGAGCGCGCGCTTGTGCAGCGGTTCCGCCTCGGTGTAGCGGCCAAGGCGAAAATAGGTCAACGCCAGGTCGTTCAACGTCGCTGCCAGGCGCGGATCGTTCGGCCCAAAGGACTTTGCCCGATCGAGGGCGTCGAGCAGCCGGGCCTCGGCAATGTCGTAGTTGCCGGCGCCGTAGGCCGCAACCGCCGCCGCCCGCTCCTGCTGCCAGGATCCGGTCCCGGCCGCAACTGCCGCCGGCCACAGCAAGGCGGCCGCGAGACCGACCGCCAGACCGGCCGAGGTTAATGTCAGGGTCTTTCCGATCATCGTTTCAAACTCCTCCCCGGGTGGTTCAGCGCGCCGGCCTATTCCAATCAAGCCCGGCGGCGACCACGCGGTAAATTACCCAGGCGCGTCGCCGGAAGCGGGCCGGAATGGCCCTCGACAACGGTGCGAATGCAACATGCATCTCCAAACACACTATAGCATAATTAAATAACAAATTGCACTAAATAAAGTTATAGTAAATGATTACAGTTAATCGAGATCTAGATTATTCATATTTTCAAATTTTATTAACTTCATAGTCATTCGTTATATAGTAAAACTAACTGTTTCCTGTTTCCTGTATCCGGTGCCGCGCCGGATAGCGCCGAACACGGAGCCGATGTTTCCTTTGCTGGAATCCGCGACCTGGGCTAATGATTTCCGGACGCGTGGTGCGGGGGCCTACTGGTAAACGGCGAGGACGGACGATATGCGAAAACGGCGGCGCAGGCGCGCCCTCAACCCTTACCGCCCGGCCACGGACACGGGGTTGCTCAAGATTTTGGCGGTTGTCGTCGTGCTCGTCTTGATCGTGATAAGCGGTGCGCTGGATTGCCGCTTCGCTTTTCTGCCGCTGGGGTTCTGCTAACCGTATCGGCCGCGCGCGCCGGGACCTGCTTCTATCGGCTTCGCTCGGAACAAGGCCTCTCAATGAATTCCAGCGTCAAAATTGGACTCGCGCTGGGGGTTTTTCTTTTGCCGGCCCTGCCGGCCGAAGCGGCTCCGATACACTGCGCGGCGCAGGTCGACGAACGCCTGGACCACCTCGGCGTGAGTCCGTCAAACATCCGCGATATTTATTACGAGGCGCAACACCACTTAAGCCGGAAAACCGATAGGCGCGCAGGATTCTTGGCATGGCTCAGCCTACACTCCTGCCTGGACTACCTGGTCATCGACATGTCCCGGCATTGTACCTTCCGGCAGGTTTACGGGCTTCGCGGGTGCGACCTCGATGGGGCCGTGGACACCTGGTAAGAAAAAAGCCGCCGTCTGACTTTTCCCAATGACAAGACAATGCTGTTGCGAAGGGCGTCGCGGCAGGCCGGCTCGGATATGCCAAGGCAATTTGGAACGCGGCAGCGAGCCGAGGGTGGTGACTTGGCGCCTCACCTTGCCACGGGTAACGTCTAGATCCGGTTGGTGTCGAGCCGCCGTGGCGCCATGAATTTCGGGCTTTGGGTTCGGGAAAAGCGCGGCACTACGATGACCGCCATTTCTCGAATGAATTTAGTTGTCTTGGGATATCTGTATCTCGCCCCTATCATTTGCCTTGGCTTCCTTGGGCGGTTGCGGCTGAGCCCCATCGATATATTCGTAAATGTCTTTCCCGATACCTTCCGCGCGTTCTGCGGCGATTTCTGCGACTGCCAGCATCCTATATTTGAGCCCAACAAGGCGAAAGTCGCCCGTGGCTATGAGATAGCTGGCAGCTAATACAATAACGCCAATTAGAATCGATTTACCCTTCATAACTCGAATGACCTTTCGCAATTTGGCGTTCAACAACCCAAAAAAATCGAACCACAGGAAAGAAAAAGACCTATGATAGAATCAATATTATCATAAATTATGTAATAAGCAATGTTTTTATTTGTATATTAACTAGTTATATTTACCAATTGTATTAATCATCGTTCTTTATTCAATATTTCGTCTTTATAGCGACGTTAAAATTAAGAAAAGCCCCGCCGGAACGGGGCCAGGGTATGTTGCACATCTTTTTTTTCGAATTCGTTTATGGGAGAGCGTCGACTATCCCTCGATATTCTTTTTCGGTGAACGCCTTGAGCGTGGTCGATCGCACGTTTCCGGTGGCGCCGACAGCAAGAGCAAACTTGGCCACGGCGTCATCGCTCGGGGCTTCCAGGGTGATGACAAGGTCATATCCGCCCATGGTTAGATAAAGATCCTTCATCTCGGCCCCGAACGTCTTCGCCAACTTTCGCGCGGCATCCGCGCGCTTCGGCGAATCCTTGATGTTCCGAATGCCCTGGTCGGTGTAGTTGACTAAAAGGATATAGGTAGACATGGGTGCCTCCCTCGGTGCA
>SMVA01325331.1_pt1 | contig 11130 bp, 8 predicted proteins | sample 2456451 | NCBI WGS metagenome assembly SMVA01 (sample SAMN11095933, study PRJNA526329) | marine sediment metagenome | biome: Marine sediment; feature: Surficial sediment; material: Deep marine sediment; isolation source: Hadal surficial sediment | place: Pacific Ocean | collected 2014-05 | depth 0-1...
CATATATTATAAACCTGCGCAGCGTGGCGGCGGGTGCGTGCGACCAGTGCTTGATCGCTACCACTTGGCGCGGTGTTAACACCCGCGATAGGTATCCACTGCCCCAGTTGCCCACTGACGGTGGTCGACGCATGTCGCGTATCGATGATTCCGCGATTTTTCGGATCGGCGCGTTCAAGCTGCGGTTCAATCTCAAGGGTCACCTGCTGTCCATGTAAGCGCGGCGTGACATAGAAACCCGAATTGACGTCTCTATAATCGATGCCTGCGCCGACCACAGCACCGTAACGACCGATGATTGTCGAGGTGTAGGGATAGGGGATTGAGTGCCCCGTTTGGATTAGTGCGGGGCGACCTTCGAGTGTGGTGATGAAGTGGGTATTGCGAGCATCGTCGGTTGAGTGAGTGTTAAGCGCGCGATAGCGGATGGCATTTCCATGGTTGTCGCGTATGCCAACGCTGGCGCCATCGTGGCTGCCAGGATCCGGTAGTGTGGTGCTGAAATCACCGGCGATGAAGCGTCCCGACACGGCGTGTTCCTGGATCCGGGAGTGCGCGGCAACGTCCTGTCGGACGGTGATCCGCAGTGTCTTCGGCGCTCGGTCGAGGGCGCTCAAGACGCGTTTAATCTCGGCGAGATTTGCCGCGGTGGTCTTGATGATCAACTGATTGCGCAGGCCGGTAACGGTGCCGCCCGGCGCGACCAATGGCTGAATCTGCGGCACAATATCGGCGACCAAAGAATGCTTCAACGGCACAATCTCCAGCACCAGATCGTCCGCTAGCGTTACCGCGCACACTGCTAACGCGAGCGCTAAATATGCAGCCGTCGAAAGTTTGGATCGGTTTCTGCGCGTTCCCATAATTCTTCAAATCGGCCGGCGAGCTCCCCGGCGTGTTGCCTGTCGTTGTGGTTGGCTATGCCGTCATAGCGATCGGCAAAGCGCCGATGAATATATGCGGTGTTATCGGCAAGAAGCAGCGCTTCATTAAAGTGTTGGTAGTCCCGGCCCGGCTTTCGGATCGAAATGAAGCTTGACAGACGCGAGCTGAGGTCGAGCAGGCGATGGCCGCGGGCGACCACCGGTCGTACGTCTGTGACCAGCAATCTAATGCGCGCGAGCCGGCTACCCAGGGCGATCCGTTTGACCGCCGCGACGAATGGGTCATTGTCGTAGATTTCAGGATCGAGATGGCGGCTTGCGATATCTAAAGTGCGGCGGCAGTTGCGTACCATCTCGAGCGCAATTTTGGCTAGCGCCTCACCACCGTCGAGGGTGATTTCTTCGCTATCGATGCGGCCGTGCATAAGCGAATTAAATTTCGTCGGCCAATTGTGCGGCCAGGCCAATATAGTTTTCTGGTGTCAGCGACTTCAGACGCGTTCGTTCGGTTGCGGGAAGCGCTACAGAGTCGATGAAGCGATGGAGGATTTCGCGGTCAATGGGTTGGCCTCGGGTGAGTTCTTTTAGGGCCTCGTAGGACTCCGTGATCCCGTAACGGCGCATGACGGTTTGGATGGGCTCGGCCAGCACCTCCCAGGCGCCGGCCAGTTCCTTCGCTTGACGGGCTGCGTCTGGCTCAAGTTTGCCGATACCCCGCACACAGGCGTCGAGCGCGATTAGTGTATAGCCGAGCGCGCTGCCGATATTGCGCAAGACGGTGGAGTCGGTCAAGTCGCGCTGCCAGCGTGAGACCGGCAGTTTGGCGCTGAGATGCCGCAATAAGGCATTGGCAACGCCGAAATTCCCTTCGGCATTTTCGAAATCGATCGGGTTGACCTTGTGGGGCATGGTTGAAGATCCGACTTCACCGGCGATCTGTTTCTGCCGAAAATAACCGATGGAGATATAGCCCCAAGTGTCGCGGCAGTAATCAATGAGAATCGTATTGAGGCGGCCGATGGTATCGAATAATTCGGCGACATAATCATGTGGCTCGATCTGCGTGGTCAAACGGTTCGGGGTTAAGCCGACTTCGCTGATGAACGTTGTGGATATGGTCGGCCAATCGATGTCGGGGTAGGCGGCGAGATGGGCATTAAAATTGCCTACGGCACCGTTGAACTTGCCGAGGATCTCCGTGTGGCGCAGCAGATCCATCTGCCGATCCAGGCGCGCAACGACGTTTGCAATTTCCTTGCCCATGGTCGTCGGCGAGGCAATTTGACCATGGGTGCGCGAGAGCATGGCATGATCTCGGCTGGTCTGGGATAGGTGCGCTAGGGCTAAGCGAACGGACTCGTACGCTGGTATGAGGACCGTGTCACGCGCCTCTTTTAGCATCAACCCATAGGCGAGGTTGTTGATATCTTCCGAGGTACACGCGAAATGCAGAAACGGAATAGCGCAATGTAGCGAATCGAGGGTCCGGCATTTTTCTTGGAGGAAATATTCAACGGCTTTGACATCATGATTTATCGTCGCCTCGAGAGTTTTGATCCGTTGTGCATCCGTGAGGTCGAATTGGTCGACGATTGCCGACAAGAATCGGTCACTTGCGGGATCCAGTTTAGGCAACTCCGCTATCTCCGGACATCGTGCCAGGTGTTGCAACCAACGAACTTCGATGACGATCCGAAACCGAATCAATCCGAACTCACTGCAGATTGCCCGCAGTGGTTCGGTATGGCGCGCGTAGCGGCCGTCTATTGGTGATACCGCCGTCAGCGGGCTCAAGCCGAAGTCGCTATTTCTTATGGACATGGATTTGGGATCTGCGCATGGATTTTATCGATTGCCTTCAACAAATCCTTGGACAACGGAAACTCGAGGCTGAGTAGATTATGTCGCAATTGTTCGACATTGGTGGCACCGATAATGGCACTGGTGAGATAGCGTCGCGACATGATGAATGAAATGGCCATATGCGCGGGATCAATTTCGAATTGGCGTGCCAGATCGACGTATTGTGCGGTCGCCGCAACACCGCGCTCCTTAGTATACCGGACAAAGCGGTCAAACAGAGTGACGCGCGCACCGATGGGGCGCGCACCGTCGGCGTACTTGCCAGTGAGCACGCCAAATGCGAGTGGTGAGTAGGCTAAGAGGCCGACCTGTTCGCGGTCGGCGATTTCGGCCAAGCCGATCTCAAAGGACCGGTTAAGTAAGTTATAGGGATTCTGGATAGACACTACCCGAGGTAGGTCGAATTGTTGGGCGAGGCGAAGAAAAGACATCAAGCCCCAGGGGGTTTCGTTGGATAAACCGATAGCGCGGATCTTGCCTGCAGCGATTAGATCGGACAGTGCGGTTAAGGTCGCTTCGATCCGCGGAGTCGCTTCGCGCTGGGCTGGTTTGTAGCCGAGTTGGCCGAAGGTATTCGTCGCGCGGTCGGGCCAATGGAGCTGGTACAGGTCGATATAATCGGTCTGCAAGCGCCTCAGGCTACCTTCGAGCGCTTGGCCAAGATCGATTGCGTCGTGCGTGGAATTCCCGCCGCGGATGTGGGGTAAATGGGCGCCGGGACCGGTCGCCTTGGTGGCTAAGACGATATCATCGCGTCGGCGGCGCCGGTGCAGCCAGGTTCCGATAAATGTTTCGGTGAGGCCACAGGTGTCGGCCTTTGGCGGGACCGGATACATCTCGGCCGTATCGATAAAATTGATGCCGGCATCTAACGCCATATCGAGCTGTCGATGTGCCTGACACTCGGTATTCTGTTCGCCGAAGGTCATCGTGCCGAGCGCCAACGCACTCACTTCAATCGATGTTTTTCCTAGCTGTCGATACTGCATATTGCGCGGCCAATCGAGATTAGATCGATACCTTAAGAAACCTGCGGATCGCGCGCAAGCCGTCGACTTCGGTCGCGGATAGGATTCGCGAGGGTGCCTATCGAATTGATCTAAACGGCGCTAAGCTGTCGGGTTGCGATTCAACGATATTTAGGTGTCTTTTGGAAAAGAATGTAGTGTCCCGCCGTTTTCGCGGCTTTCTGCCGGTGGTGGTCGACGTTGAGACGGGCGGATTCGATGCCCAGAACGACGCCTTGCTCGAGATAGCGGCGGTACTTCTCGATTGGTCTAGCGCCAGCGGTTGGCATCGTACGGAAACCATAGCACATCATGTCGAGCCATTTCCCGGCGCGAACCTCGAGCAATCATCGTTGCAATTTAACAAAATTGACCCCTATCACCCGTTCCGCATGGCGGTACCGGAGCAAACAGCAATTATTGACATTTTCAAACGAGTGCGTGAGGCCGTGTCGATGCACGGCTGTACGCGCGCGATTCTTGTCGGACACAACCCGGCATTCGACCTCGCGTTCGTCAAGGCTGCCGCACGACGACTCAAAATAAAAAAGAATCCGTTTCACCATTTCTCAACCTTCGACACTGCGGCGATCGCCGGCGTCGCGTTGGGACAAACGGTATTGTCTCGCTCGGTGGAAGCGGCCGGTATCGAGTGGGATCCTGAGGCGGCCCATTCGGCGATTTATGATGCGGAAAAGACGGCCGATCTATTCTGCACCATCGTCAATCGGTGGGACGCGTTCAATCAGGAAACCGTGATCTAACGGTGCGCTACCGGACATCGGCGGCGCGCAAAAAAGGCTGGACATAAAGACTATTGGGGCTGTGAGATCCGATCGCGCCAGCCCTCGGCGGTGCGATTCAATTCATCCTCATCGAGGTTTGTGAGTTGCCGGTCGGCGACCACCCGGCGGCCCCCAACCCATACGTTGGTTACCTGATCGCGGTGACCGGCATAGACGATTTGCGCGATTGGATTGTACATTGGCGCCGCCCGGAAACCACCGAGATCGATCGCGGTGATATCCGCAAATTTACCGCTCGACAGTGATCCTAGGTCGTTTTCCATTCCCAGTGCTTTGGCTCCGCCGTAGGTTGCCAGACGCAGAATTTGCGCTGCCGGGGCGGCACAGGCATCGTTCGCTACACCTTTTGCCAGCAGTGCCGCGGTGCGCATTTCGCCGAGCATATCGAGATCGTTGTTTGAGGCTGCACCGTCGGTACCGAGCGCAACGTTGATCCCTGCGTCGAGTAATGTTGCGAGCGGGCAGAATCCGCTCGCCAGCTTTAGATTGGATTCCGGGCAATGGATAACACTGACGCCGGCGGTCGCAATGCGGTTGATTTCATCCGCCGTCAATGCCGTCATGTGTACGGCCATCAGGCGGTGGGACAGCAGACCGAGATCGGCGAGACGCGACAAGGGGCGGCGGCCGTTGTCGGCAATCGCTGCATTTACCTCGCGCTCAGTTTCGTGTATGTGCATATGGATCGGGACATCAAGTTCTTCGGCGATCATGGCGATTCGGGTTAAGGTCTCGTCGTCGACAGTATAGGGCGCGTGCGGCGCGAACGCGGTTTGGACGAGAGGATGAAAGCGGTAGCGATCATGGACCCGCTGGCCGTTGTGCAAATACTCGCGTGCGTTGTTGGCCCAAGCGCTGGGATGGCCGATGACGATCATTCCGACCACCGCGCGGATCCCGGCTTCGATGGCTGCGGCTGCGGCTTCGTCAGGGAAAAAATACATATCGTTAAAACACGTCGTGCCACCACGAAGCATTTCTGCCGCGGCCAGAATGGTGCCGTCGTAGACGAAGGCACGGTCAACGCAACGCGCCTCGGTCGGCCATATATAGTCTTCGAGCCAAGATTGCAACGGCAAATCGTCGGCCAGTCCGCGGAATAGCGTCATCGCGGCGTGAGTATGGCAATTGATAAATCCCGGTATTAGCGCGTGGTTCGTAAACTCGAGTTCGATGTTTGCCGTATACGTGTCCCGTGCGTTCGCACTAAGGAGAATGTCGACAATTCGGTCGCCGGTGATCGCGACGCAATGATGGGCTAGGGCGCCGACATCCGGTTCAACCGGAATTACCCATCTCGCATGGAGAATTTGATCAACGTGTTTCAATTCAGGCGCTCCACCAACTATTTTAGACGGGTTCAGTGTTCTCGGCGAGGCGCGCATCGCCCTGAGCGCCGACACGGCAACTACCCCATACGAAATTATGTGGTTGCAGTACCGGACTTCACCTAGCAGCCGTATCGAGCAGTGCGTTAAGGTAACATAGCAGCTTCGAAATCAGACAAATTGAGATGAGTGGCACGCCTTCGAAGGTCCGCACGTTGTATTGGGACGACGATTCTCTGATGCTGCTTGACCAGCGGGTCTTGCCGCACACTGTGGAATACCTTCGCTGTAGGTCGGTCGAACAGGTCGCCGAGGCGATCCGCGCGATGGTCATACGTGGTGCCCCGGCAATCGGTGTTGCCGCGGCCTACGGCGTCGTGTTGGCGGCCGGGATCGCCTTCGAAAGGAATGGCGGTCGCTGGCGCGAGGCGCTCATTCCTGCTCTCAAAGACCTAAAGGCGAGTCGACCCACCGCGGTCAACCTGCAGTGGGCGGTGGATTTAATGGTTAAACAGTTCCCCTGCCCTAACCGCGATCCGCGGCCACACCTTTTGCGCATCGCGCGTGACCTTGAGTCAGCGGATGTCGCCGCCAACGAGACCATGGGCGAGTACGGTGCCGACTATCTGGTGCCGAAAAGCCGTGTCATTACCCACTGCAACGCGGGCGCACTGGCGACAGCGGGATACGGTACCGCGCTTGGGGTTATTCGTAGCGCTTGGCGTGACGATAAACTTGAGCAGGTATTTGCGACAGAGACGCGGCCCTGGTTGCAAGGGGCACGACTCACTGCATGGGAACTGCATGAGGACGGTATTCCGGTAACCGTGATCGCCGACAGTGCGGCTGCTCAATTGATGCGCAGCGGAACCATTGGATGGGTGATCACCGGCGCCGACCGGATCGCCGCCAACGGCGATGTCGCTAACAAGATTGGTACATACTCACTGGCAGTGTGTGCACATGCGCACAATGTGCCCTTTATGGTGGTGGCGCCGCTGTCGACGATCGACCGCGAGACGCCCGATGGTGACCAAATCCCGATCGAACATCGCGACGGCGCCGAATTGCTCGGCGACGCCGAGCGACGGTATGCGCCGCGCGGTGTAGCTGCTTACAACCCGGTTTTTGATATTACCCCGGCGGCGTTGATCGATGTTCTGGTAACCGAAATGGGGGCCGTGGAAAGACCCGATGAGGCGGCGATTGCGGGACTATTTAGGCGTCATAATTAAGCGCCTATCGGCGTGCTTTTCGGACCGATTCGTGGTATTATTCCAGCGATTGGCTATTCAACTAAATCCCTTTTAAATTAAACACTTATAGACCACGAAATGGTAGATTTCGCGCGCGAGCTAGTACCTATCAATATCGAAGACGAGATGCGTCAATCGTATATGGATTATGCGATGAGCGTCATCGTCGGTCGTGCGCTCCCCGACGTTCGCGACGGCCTCAAACCAGTCCACCGTAGGTCGTTGTTCACGATGAGTGAAATTGGTAACGACTGGAACAAGCCGTACAAAAAATCTGCACGAATTGTCGGTGAGGTCATGGGTAAATATCATCCCCACGGCGACTCCGCCATCTACGACACGATCGTGCGTATGGCGCAACCGTTTTCGCTTCGCTATATGTTGGTTGATGGTCAGGGAAACTTCGGCTCCGTCGATGGTGACGCGCCTGCGGCAATGCGCTATACCGAGGTTCGCATGTCCCGCATTGCGCACGAATTGATCGCTGATATCGATAAAGATACCGTCAATTTTCAGCCAAACTATGACGGCTCTCTTAATGAACCGACGGTATTTCCAACCCGCATCCCGAACCTGTTGGTCAACGGTTCAAGCGGTATCGCGGTTGGCATGGCGACGAATATTCCACCGCATAATCTCACCGAGGTGGTCAACGCGTGCATCGCGCTGATCGATAATCCTGCGCTCGAAATGCAGGAATTGTTTCGCTTGATCCCGGGGCCGGACTTCCCGACCGCCGGCATCATTAACGGATCGTCAGGTATACGTGAGGCCTACCGTACGGGGCGCGGACGCATCTATGTGCGGGCGCGAGCGGAAATCGAAGGTGAAGAGGGTGCGCAACAGAGAATCATCGTCAGCGAGTTGCCGTATCAGGTCAACAAGGCGCGGTTACTGGAAAAGATTGCCGAGCTGGTCAAGGGCAAAAAGATCGCGGGCATTCGCCCTGACGGGTTGCGCGACGAATCCGATAAGGACGGCATGCGCATCGTTATCGAGCTCAAACGTGGGGAGAATGCCGATGTATTGTTAAATAATCTCTATCGGCAGACCCAGATGCAGTCGGTTTTCGGTATCAATACCGTCGCCTTGGTCGACGGCCAGCCGCGAATCCTGGACCTCAAGACGATTCTTGAGTGTTTCATTCGACATCGCCGCGAAGTGGTGACGAGGCGCACCGCATTCGAATTGCGCAAGGCACGGGATCGCGCCCACGTGTTGGAGGGTTTGGCGGTTGCGCTGGCCAACATCGATCCGATCATCGCACTGATCAAAGCATCGCCGACCCCGGCAGAGGCGCGTGCTGCGCTGCTCGTCGAGAGCTGGGACCCTGGGGTGGTCATGACCATGCTGGCGCGCTCTGGCGCCGACACCTCGCGTCCCACCGATCTGCCGAGTTCATGTGGCCTGCACGATGGCGCATATCGATTATCCGAGCGCCAGGCAAAGGAAATTCTCGAGATGCGGTTACAACGGCTGACCGCACTCGAACACGATAAAATCATCGACGAATACAAGGAAATTCTCACGCGGATCGACAAATTGCTCGATATTCTCGCGCGGCCGGAACGCTTGATGCAGGTGATCCGCGATGAACTCATCGAAATTCGCGAGCAGTACGGCGATGAGCGCCGTACGGAAATTGTCGAAGATCATGAGCATCTCTCGCTTGAAGACCTGATTAGCGAAGAGGATGTGATCGTAACTTTGTCGCATACAGGTTATGCAAAGTCCCAACCGATCGATGTTTATCGGTCGCAGCGCCGCGGCGGCAAGGGCAAGACCGCAACAACGACGAAAGAGGAGGACTTCGTCGATAAGCTATTTATTGCGAGCACCCACGACACGATCTTGTGTTTTTCAACGTGCGGCAAGGTCTATTGGTTGAAGGTCTACGAACTGCCGCAGGCGAGCCGCACAGCTCGCGGTCGCCCGCTAGTGAATTTGTTACCCTTAGATGAGGGCGAGCGAATCACTGCGGTTTTACCGATCAAGGAATTTGATGCAGACCTGTACGTGTTGATGGCGACTCGCCGTGGGACGGTCAAAAAAACGTCGCTCGATCAGTTTTCGCGTCCCCGCGCAAACGGGATCATCGCGGTCGACCTCAAGGCCGACGACAGTCTGGTCGGCGTGTCGCTGACCGACGGTGGCAGCGACATCATGCTGGTCAGTTCCAGCGGCAAGGCAGTACGGTTTTCCGAGACTACCGTGCGCCCGATGGGGCGTTCGGCGCGGGGCGTACGCGGGATTAAACTTGCCGCAGAACACGAGGTGATTTCTCTGATTCCGATCGATCCGACTCAGGCAATCTTATTCGCGACGCAAAACGGCTACGGCAAACGGACCCTAGTGGATGAGTTCGCGACCAGGGGCCGCGGCGGGCAAGGTGTCATCGCGATCCAGACTAGCAACCGGAATGGGCCCGTAATTGGTGCGGTGTCGGTGGTCGATGACGAGGAAATCATGCTCATCAGCGATGGTGGGACACTCGTGCGAACGCCGGTAAGTGGGATTTCGGTGCTTGGGCGCAACACGCAAGGTGTGCGTTTGATCCGTCTTGCCAAAGACGAGAAACTAGTGGGCGTTGAGCCAGTGGCGGAATACAAAGGTAACGACGCCGAATACGAGGAGCAAGACCCTTGAGCAAACGCCCTGCGACGTGAATGCAGGGTGCGCATGACAATGGCAAACGATAAAAGAGATTTGGACGCTGTGCGTGGCGATATCGATGCCATCGACGTTGAGTTGTTACGCTTGATCAATTCCCGCGCGGAACTGGCGGTCGAAGTTGCCCAATTGAAACGCGAAAGACGTGATGACGTCGTGTTCTACCGTCCAGAGCGAGAAGCGGCGATCCTGCGCTGGGTTATCGAGCAAAACCCCGGTCCGCTATCCGCGCCTGAGGCGGCTCGTGTGATGCGTGAGATAATGTCGGCGTGTTTGGCGCTTGAACAACCATTAATCGTGGCCTATCTAGGACCCGAAGGAACCTATACTCACCTGGCCGCGCTAAAACATTTTGGCGGGTCGATCGAAGGGGCACCTACGGTGACCATTGCTGGGGTTATGCGCGACGTTGAGGCCGGCAGCGCCGACTACGGTGTCGTGCCGGTTGAGAATTCGCTCGAAGGCGGGATCAATCAAACGCTCGACGCCTTGCACGAATCGCCGTTGAAGATCTGCGGCGAGGTGGTGCTCAATATTCATCACCAGTTGTTATCGGTTGCGCGCAACATTACGGATGTGAAACATGTCTACGCGCATGCACAAGCGCTTGGACAGTGTCGGCGGTGGCTTGCGGATAACTTGCCAACGGCACGGTGCATCACACTCAGTAGCAACGGTGAGGCCGCACGGCGAGTTCGCGATGAACCCGATGCGGCCGCTATTGCCAGTGAAGCGGCGGCTGCAATATACGATCTTGGGATATTGCAGAGAAATATCGAGGACGATCCGGGCAATACCACGCGTTTCGTCGTTCTCGGCAAAAAATCGCCGCCGCCAAGCGGTAATGACGTGACCTCACTGATGTTTACCACGCCAAATCGTCCCGGCGCGCTGCACGAAGTACTCAAAATTTTGGCGGCGGACGATATTAGCTTGACCCGCATCGAATCGCGGTCGCTGCGACAGACGGCCTGGGATTACATCTTTTTTGTCGATATCGAGGGCCATGCCGAAATCGCATCGGTCCGCGACGCGCTCACTCGCCTCAAGGATAAGACATCGTTGTTAAAAGTACTGGGTTCGTACCCGCGTGCGGTTCTCTAAGCAGAGCGCTATGGAACACTGCTGAATGATTCGCCGTCTATGTGTGATCGGGGTTGGCTTGATCGGCGGCTCGCTAGCGCGCGCGCTACGCGTCGTGGGGGCGGTCGAAACGATCGTCGGCTGTGGTCGGGGCGAGAAAAACTTGGCACGTGCGCGTGAATTAAACGTGATCGATGAGTATATGCTCGATCCTGCCGACGCTGTTGAGGGGG
>SMVA01210079.1_pt1 | contig 11129 bp, 9 predicted proteins | sample 2456451 | NCBI WGS metagenome assembly SMVA01 (sample SAMN11095933, study PRJNA526329) | marine sediment metagenome | biome: Marine sediment; feature: Surficial sediment; material: Deep marine sediment; isolation source: Hadal surficial sediment | place: Pacific Ocean | collected 2014-05 | depth 0-1...
CGTTACCAGGAAGTTTCGGCCTGTATTTTCTCAGTGTTCAGGGACTTTACGCCGGCAGTGGAGGGACTGTCCCTGGACGAAGCTTTTTTGGACGTAACCTCCAGCCTCAAGCTTTTTGGCGGGCTTGAACAGATCGGGCTGCAGGTAAAGCAGGAAATCTTCCGCAGGACCGGCTTGACCGCTTCGGTCGGACTGGCGCATAACAAATTCCTGGCCAAATTGGCTTCAGACGCGCAAAAACCGGATGGCCTGGTATATGTCCGCCCGGGCGAGGTATTTCGTTTTCTCGATCCAATGCCGGTCAGCCGCCTGTGGGGTATCGGCAAACGGACGGCGCCAAAACTCACGGCCCTGGGCATCCTGACGATTGGCCAGTTGCGCCGCTGCGATGTTTCGATACTGAGGCCTGTGTTCGGCAACCGAGCGGATCATTTTCATCGCCTGTCGCGGGGAGAAGACGACCGGGAAGTTCAGTCCAAGCGTCCCGACAAGTCGATCAGTCACGAAGTGACTTTTGACAGCGATTTGATCGATCGCAGGGAATTACTGGCTGAACTGCTGCGTCAGTCAGAAAAAGTATCCCGGCGCCTGCGAGCGCAGGAACTGATGGCAAGTACAGTGGTGGTAAAAATCAGGGACGCCGGCTTCCGCACCGTAACCCGCAGCCGCAGCATGCGGGCATGTTCAAACAACACACGAACACTTTACCGCATGGCAAGGGCCCTGTTCGAAAGCTGGCGGGACAAACACAGGACCACCCCTGTACGGCTGATCGGAATGGGTGTCACTGGCCTTGAGCATGTAAGCAGCGATGGGAAAGCCGCCGGTGATCGCCTGGATAGCAGCACCGAGAGCATTCTCGACCGGGTGCTGGATCGAATAAATCAACGTTACGGCGATGCAAAAATTGTCCATGGTCTTGCACTGCGCCGCAGCAAGAAAGAGCGCTGAAATTTTCTAGTCACGAGTATCTGGATTAGCTGGACGCCCTCGCAAATCGCGCAGAAATTGTGTGATATATTGATCAGCAATCTTGTCCCGGTCCGGCGTGGAGTCAGGAGCAGAACCCGTCACAGGTCCCTGAATGACACAATTTTGAAGAGTCTGAACGGTTGGGCTCTCATTCATTAGCCACTATTCAGGTTTGTGTCTGTTATGGATTCAGCGGCGACAAGTGGTTATTCAATTGAAGTTTTTTTTCATTTTTCATACTCCGGCGTACCCGTTGCAAAGAATTCAGAAGTTCACAGCCTTGCCAATCAGTATTTTTGGATATCACAGCTTCTTGAAGCTGATCAAGATGGGTAGCCAATCCGGGATCGCCATAATCCCGTGAAAATTCGTCAAGTGTTACGGATCGTGAAGTGGGTAAGCGGGTGGGTAAAGCCGATGCAAGCCAGGCATGCAGCGCCAAATGGGTGTGCGCCGGAGAACCACCTTTGCAGGCTTTTTGCAAAGCGGCAAATGATGATAATTCGCTATCGAGGCTTTGCTTTTTGGTCCTGGATCCATAACGAAACCAGATGACCACGAGCATTAACGCAATTAAAACGGTCGCTGCTAACCATATCTGTTTTCCATCCGCCGATTCAGGCCCTGTGGCAATATTTGCTGTATTACTGCTTGAAGCTGATGGCAAAACATCCAGTTTCAGGCCGGGAATGATCTGTTGTCGCAACTCACGGTGGTCCGGATCCCACCACTGAAAACGTATACCGGGGATAGCGTAGCTGCCGGGTTTCTCAAGGACCCAGATGATGGAGTCAATCCGTTCACCCGTTAGGTCGCCGCGGTTGGTTTCATCGTTGATATCGGGCGCCTGTGGATAGGCAGCCAGTCCAGCGGCCCGGTAAACGGGTAACGGTGGTAACAACATGGCGGAAATATCTTTGGCACGTCTTGTTACTGTCAATGTAAATGCATCACCCGTTTGAGCAGTGACGGTGTCAGGTTGCCATTGGTGACTGAGTTCAAACGACGTTGTTGTGATCACCATAGAGCCGTCTTTTACACCCGGTGGCAGGCTGATACTTAAATCCAGTGGTCTGGTTTGAAATTCAAATGCCTTTTCCGTGCTGCCGAAGCCTGCCGATGTCTTAAACCGTACGTTAATGGGAGGGATTTCAAGCTGACCGGCTTTTTGCGGGTATAAAGCGATGGGATAGCGGACGATTTGCCAGGACTGACCGTTGATGTTCTCAGTCAACTTGATCGTGGTGGAATCCGTTTGCATCAGGAACGCGCCGCTGACATCAGGCAGGTTGAAGCGCGTATTTGAAAAACTGAATCCGGTCGTCTTCACATCCAGGTTCAAAGTGATTTGTTGCCCGGCCCATAGGGTCTGATCATGGGTCACGCTGATGGCGACGTCAGCCTGCACATCAATATCCTGGGCAAACAATGAAGGTGGCAAAGCCAGACCGGCCAGCAGTATGGTTTTGGTGATGAACCTAGTCATCGTCATTTTCGTCTATCTCTGCCGGGGCTGTACTTTCCCTGGTCGCTAACTGGTAACTGAATCTCGCCGCGAGGAAATCCGCCGGGCGGGTTTCCACTTTACGCAACCACATCGCCCGCATGGCATCTTCACTCAGTTGCTGATCGGTCGCATCAATCACTTGTTCACTGGACGAGTTACTAACCCGCCCGGTTTGGTCAAATACGATTTCATCGGCCTCCAGCTGGCCACCGGTACCGCCAAAATCGTCATCTGGCGGTGCCAGTGCCTGCTTTCGCAAGGTCGCGATTTGTAAATTCTGTTCGGCCTCGGACCAGTCCGGTCTTTTCAATAGGGCACTTTGATATGCATCGATGGCGGCATCATAATTACCCAGCATGATATTGGCATTGCCGCGGTTGTAGTGTGCTTCGGCGCTGGTGGCGCGGCCAAATACCGCAGCGGACTGCTCAAAATCACCCGCCAGGAACAAGGCTGCGCCAATCCTTTCAGGTGAAGTGAACTTACCGGCGGCCTGCCGGAAGGCACCCTTGTCCATCAGGCGCTGGCCTTGCTGATCAGGTGTAAACCACAGATCAACCCATTCCAGTGCCCGCGCAGACGGTACCTGGGCCAGTAGAACAAGGCATGTAAAATACTTAAACATCATTCGATCGCCAGCGCACCGCCGCGTCGGAAAAAAGGCAACAACAGCAGTGCCAGCAGTACCAGCAGGTAGTAGCCGGCATCTTTCCATTGCTGACCTTCCTGTGCAGGCACATGGCTGATGCTGCGTTCGATCCTGGCTGACAGGCTCGCAACATCGCGTTTATCTGCCGTTACCGTGGTCACGGTGCCACCCATCACACGGGCGACCTTGCGAAGTGAGTCCAGATCCAGTGCCGGCGCCGGGTAGCTGCCAGGTGGCGGAATTACATCCGCTCCAGCCGCCATTGCAAGGATATGCACCTCCATTGCGCTTTGTTTAAAGGTGCTTTCCAACGCGGTTAACTGCGACCTGTCGATCGCATCGGTGATCAGCACAATCGATCCGGGGACGGCCGCGTCTTGAAGACGCTTACTTGCCATTGCAATCGCCTCGGCAGGGTTATCGCCTTCCAGCGGCATGACACCAGGTTCCAGTGCGGCGGCAAAGTTGTTGATCACACCTGCATCTGAAGTCAGTGGCATCACCAGGTGTGCGCTACCTGCATAAGCAATCAGGCCGGTGCGCACATCATTCTTCAATTCCAGTAAATCATGAATTTTTAATACGCTGCGTTGCAGGCGGCTGGGTTGAATGTCCTGCGCCAGCATGTCCGGTGTGACCTTGATGACGATAAACATCGCAGCTTGGTCTTCGCTGAATGGCGAAGCCTGCATTTGCCAGCTTGGCCCGGCCAGAGCGAGGATGCCGGTCAGCCAGGCAAGCCCTAACCCGTAGACCGGTTTCCAACGACCGCTTTCACCACGTTCAATAACCAATAAGTGTTCCAGCAAGTGTGGTGAGATAATTTTTTTCCAGGCCCGCAGCGAGTCGCTTCGTTGATACACAGACCACATCAGCAAGGCCGTAGGAATCAGTAATAACAACCAGCCGGGCCGCAGGAAATGAAATTGTTGCCAGGATTGGCCGAGGCTGGACAGGGATTCCATCAGCTTGCCAGCTGCTGTGACCCCAGTGTATCCAACTGGCGATTGAGACGTTGTAAGCGGATTTCGAGAAACATGATATAAAGCATGGTCAGCAGCATGCCTGCCGCCAATGGCCAATGGTACAAGTCCGTTAGCGGGCGGTAACTCTGTGTTTCCACCTGGCGCGGGTTGATCTGATCCAGGTGAGTATAAATCGCTTCCAGTTCCTGCCGGTCATTGGCATGGAAATAAGCGCCATCGGTAATTTCTGCGATGCTTTTTAGTGTTTTCTCATCCAGGGCCTGCTCACCGACGGCAGTTGGGTCACCGATGGCGATGGTATACACAACAACACCATTGTCGCGGGCAATTTCCGCTGCCCGTTCCGGTGGTACCAGGCTGCCGGTGTCGTTGCCGTCGGTCAGTACGATCATCACACGTTCGTCAACTTCACTGCGTTCAAACAGGTTGATGGCCAAACCCATGGCATCGCCCAGCATGGTCTTTGGCCCCAGCATTCTGATTTGAGCCTCATCAAGCAATTCCCTGACGACATCCAGATCATCGGTAAAAGGCACCTGCACGAATGCTGCTGATCCAAACAGTATCAAGCCGATCCGGTCGCCATCCCGGCGGGCAAAAAACTCGTCCAGAACCTGTTTGACCGCGGTTAACCTGTCGACGGTGTTACCGTCGGCATCGGTGAAATCCTGCGCCTCCATGGATCCGGACAGATCTACCGCCACCAGCAGATCACGCATGGGCAATTCTTTGATGATGGGGTCTTCCAGCCACTGCGGTCGCGTGATGGCTACAACCACAAACAGCCAGGTAAGAATCAAAACCAGCCACTGGAAAAAGGGGCGTTTGGCAATGGCAACATCGTCACCAGGCTGCGGACCGACCAGCCGAATCAGGCGTTGCAGAAATGGAACCCGGACCGCTGATCTACGCTCGTGATGGATTGGCAACAGTTGGCGGACTAACCACGGTAACGGCACCAGTAAAAACAACCAGGGGTGAGCAAAAATCAGCATGAAGTCACGTTTCTCCGCTGTTTTTCGACTGGTCGAAGGCCTGATGCTGCTTCATCCACAACCTGCCGGCGCTGATTAGCTCCATGCTAGCTTGTGTGTCGATATCTGTTAATGGACCGACAGAGTAGGAAATATTTTCCAGGGTAGTGGCCGAGGCAGCCGAAAACAACGGGGTCTGTACTTTCGAATTCAAAAATGTATACCAGTCTTTACCGGTCAATGAAGCAACCTGGCTACGCGGGTAAGCTGATAACGCCGTGCGTTTGAGCAACGTGGGTAATTGCCTGAGGCTGGAATCGCGCTTTTCAGGCTTTTCCAGGGCTGCCTCCAGCAGCTGCAGTTCCCGCAAGGCCGCGCGTCGATAACGATCATTGATCCAACGCCGAATCGAGTGATATGAAAACCAGGCGAGCGCGATCAACAATAAGCCAATCAAAAAATACCAACCGCCTGCCAAAGGCCACCAGCTTGCGGCTATTGGCAGCACAATATCATTGAGGTTTTGCAGGCTGGCAGGGTCGGTTGAATTCATCGGGCAGAGCTCAAAATCGTTTGCCAGTCGCGTGGTGTCCGAGTGCATCGCGTATCTGCTTGGCTACTGGACCGTTTGTATGCAGGGTCAAAACCGGTATTGAGAATCGCCTTGACGCGGATTTCATCCATGTCAGTCTTTGTTCAAATTCATTTTGAAACGCAGCGCGTAGTTTCCCGTTGGACGTATCTACTTCCAGTTGCCCACTACCATCTGAATATCTCAACCTGCCGGCGGCTGGCATTTTTCTCTCGAGCGGGTCATAGATGAACGCGGTCAATACGTCGTTGTGCTCTGCAAGACCGGTGATATGTCGCCGCGATTCCGGGCTGAGTCCGTCACCATCGGTGATCAGGACGATCAGGCAATCATGCCTGGCCATCAGGCGGACCTGTTTTAAGGCCTCATTCAGTTTGTCCGGGTCAGGCTTTAAACCAGGGTTGGCACTGAGGGCCTGGTTTTTCTCTACCACCTGTTTGAGAATCTGCATGACCCTCTCGCGGCTGCGATGTGGAGGTATAACAACAATATCCGAGTCATCAAACACCAATGCGCCGACCCGATCGCCAACACTGAGTACCCGCCAGGCCGAAAGAGCGGCCACTTCTGCCGCCACGACGGATTTCATTCGTTTTGCACTGCCAAAAAACATGCTGACGCGCTGGTCGACGAGCAACCAGACCGTGCGGTCTTTTTCTTCAGTATAAACACGCACATACGGCGTGTGTGTCCGTGCGGTTACCTTCCAGTCAATATTGCGCGTATCGTCACCGGGCAGATAATTGCGTAATTCTTCAAAGTTGAGCCCGCGCCCCCTCAGTTTCGAAGCAAGACGACCGCTCAAAATACTGTGAATGGGTTGTTTTGGCAGGAAACTGAAACCCGATGCCTTGTGTTGTAATCTTGCCAGCTCATCCAGTTGTACGTAGACACCATCATCCTGGTGGCAGGGTTTCCCGATTTGTCTGCGGATGGCCATGTGCAATCAGGGAAAAATGACCTTCCAGTCGTTGGCCATATCAATCAGCAGCCAGCCATTTTCGTCAGCCTCATCAAGACCCCGGGCCAGGCGGCCTTCCGCTGACTTGCGATCATAGGCCCATTCCCGCACGGCATCCGTGTGATGCACGATTAACCCCAGGCGTTTGCCTTTGCCTGAAGTTGTCCACTTCAGCATTTCAAAATCACCATCTGAATTACCGCCTGCCAGGATTGGGCGTTGACCGATGAAGCGGTTGATAGCAACCGGTTTGGTGACCTTGTCATCAATAAAATGCATTTCGGGCAGGCGTACAAGAACAGGATTGCCATCACGAAGTTCGTAACGGGTTTCAATGCTGCTGCCAACGACCTGGTCAGGCGGTATGCCATACACAGCCTCAGTCCATGGCCGCATAAATTCCAATCCTCCACCGGAGACTATAAATACCTTGAAGCCATTGGCACGCAGGTAATCCAACAATTCCAACATCGGTTGATAGACCATGGCATTGAATGGCTGGCCGGTCGAGGGATGTCGGGCCGTCGCCAGCCAATCGTTGACGATGATTTCAAACTCTTCAGTCGTCATCCCGGCATGGGTGGCCATGGCGAGTTCTAACATGCCACGTGCACCCGCTGCCTTCACGGTTGCCATGTCATTTTCCAGCACCGCTTTGAATGGTTGGGTGGTTTTCCATTGCGGGTGGTCTGCGGCCATAAACCTGACCCTGTCCAGGATGAACATCAATTGAAAGTAGGTTGGTTTTTCGCTCCACAGTGTCCCATCGTTATCAAAGGTGGCGATGCGTTTATTAGCTGGCACGAAGTCGGCATTACCGACAGTTGTCACGTCATGAACAAAATCCATAATCCGCTGCTTTGAGGCACCTTCGGTCCACGAAGGCAGGGGGTCCTGAACGGGTTGGCTGTTAGCGCATGCCGTAAGCAGCAAAAGCAGGCTCAACGCTGTAAATTTCGTAACAATACGGTTAACAAAATTCATTCTAGGTCCTCCGGAGAAATCTAGGCAATGGCGACAAGCTTCAGAATCTCATTGATCACATCATTGCTGGATATACCATCAGCATTGGCCTCGTAGCTAAGCGCTATTCGATGGCGCAGCACTGCGTGCACTACGGCGCGAACATCATCCGGCAGCACGTGGTCGCGACCGTATAACCAAGCATGTACGCGTGAACATTTATCCAGTCCGATTGCACCGCGTGGACTGGCTCCGATACGTATCCAGGTAGCGAGCTTCTCGTCATAACGATCCGGATAACGGGTCGCAAATACCAGGTCTACGATGTATTTTTCAATTAGGTCAGATACCTGCACCTGGTTGATTTCCTGACGGGCATCAAAAATGACCTGTTGCGGCACCGGTTGCTGGTCATCAGTCGTGGCGGACGGGTCCTCTTCACCCCGCACCAGTCGGATCACCTTTGCTTCGGCCTCTTCGCTGCCATAATTGATATAAACATGCAGCAGGAACCGATCCATCTGTGCCTCCGGCAAGGGATAAGTGCCTTCCTGTTCGATAGGGTTCTGGGTTGCCATTACGATGAACAGCGCCGGCAACTTGTGCGTGGTACCGGCAACGGTGACCTGCCGTTCCTCCATGGCCTCAAGCAAAGCGGCCTGAACCTTGGCGGGTGCGCGGTTGATTTCATCCGCCAGTACAATATTGGCGAAGATAGGTCCGGCTTCGAAGCGAAAAGTCGGCTGGCCCGCCTCGGTATACAAGACTTCGCTGCCGGTGATATCAGAAGGCAACAGATCCGGTGTGAACTGGATACGTGAGAAATCAGCATCCATGTTTGTTGCCAGACTTTTAACCGCACGGGTTTTTGCGAGTCCAGGCAAGCCTTCCATCAGGATATTGCCATTGGCTAACAAGCCGATAATCAACTGTTCAATCACCGACTCCTGACCGATGATGGATTCACCCATTCGGGCCTGGAGTTTGCGGACAGATTCAAGTGCGCTCATGTGTGCAATCCCCTTGGGAGCCAGATGGCATAGACAGCCAAAATGATTTATTAGCTGTGCATAATCAGATTGGCTACTGTATAACATCTGCTCAGCCTTTACAGCATGCACAAACCAATGAAGCACCCGATCAGATTGATCAGGCGAATGTGTTTTTCCGCTATTCGGAAGATAAAATTCAGTCCATCCATAACCGCCGTGGAATCGGTTGCAAGTGCCAGTAGCAGCAATCCGTCAAATATTGGAGAACTCTCGTAACAATTCGGATGTGCGCGTCACAGGCAATTGACAAAAGGTGACACATCCGCGCCATCTACTGCGAAAATGTTTACGGCTCTTTTACCGGTCAGTGTCAGTCCGGTTCTAATACCGGCCATCAGGCGCATTAATAATCAACAATCAAAGAGGCAAAAAAAGGCGGGAGTAACACTCCCGCCTGTGCAAAAGTAGCTGGATCAAGGTTGCAAACGATTATTGTACGCCACCGGGGTCGCTGAGTTTCTCCATGACTGCATCCAGGGAAAAACTGGCTGCTTTTTGTCTGGGTGGGTAGTCTTTGAAAGTTGCCAGGAATTTCCCAACATAGGCTTGTGCCGGTACCAGCAGGTACGCACGATCGATTAACCAGTCGTAGTAGGTATTTGACGTGATTTGTGCACGTTCAAAAGGGTCCCGCCGGAGGTTGAATATTAACGGCAAACGCAGCCGTGTGAACGGCTCAGCCCATATTCGCAATGTTCCCTCAGCACGTTGCTCCAGGAAAACCAGCTTCACACGAGAGGGGATAACATAAAAAAGATAATTTCATTGCCTTAGTCCTCTGAGCTTAGGCATTAGCCGTGCAATGACAGCAGAAAGGCGAATACTAGCGTATGTGTCCGGATAATTCATTTTGGCGACATGTTTACGTATGCAATACGACGGGTGCCATACTTTGTGCATATCATCGCCCACAGCAAGGCCGCAAGGTATCCACGCTGCAGACCGTGCCGGACTGCAGGCCAGATAATCCATTGGTAGATACGTGAACTGCCCACGACGCCGATGCCCACGTATTTATACTTTATTTTTCGATAGAATAGGGCGGACTTCATCCGTGCCGGCAGAAATGGGCCTAACTCTATACCACAGCACCGAATCGACTTGTGCACAGAAAGTCCGCATAGTTATGGCGGAGAAACTACTCGCCTGGACCGAAATCATTCTGAATCTGAGAAAGGGCGATCAATTCAGCCCCGGGTATTTAAAACTGAATCCGAAAGCTGTCGTCCCCACACTAATCCACGATGATCGTGTTATCCGCGAATCGACCGTCATCATCGAATACCTTGAAGATGTATTCCCCGATCCCTCGCTTCGGCCTAAAGACCTGTACGATCGCTCAAGAATGCGTCTGTTAGTAAAAGCCTTTGATGATGAAGTCCATCCGGCGATTGGCGTGCTGAGTTACGCGATCTTTCTACGCCATCAGATGAATGAGTTGATGTCTCCGCAGCAGCTCGAGCAGCACTTTCAGAAGGTCGTAGACCCGATGCGACGAGAGCGTCAGCAGAAAACCCACCAGCAGGGCTTGCAATCTCCCTCAGCAAAGCTTGCGATCATGAGCCTGCACAAGGTAATCGGTCAACTGGATAGTGAACTAAATCAAGGCCCCTGGCTGGTCGGAAAATCCTTTTCTCTAGCGGATGCGGCAGCGGCGCCGTACGTCGTCCGAGCCAAGGCTCTGAATCTGTCAGGGCTGTGGGCCAAAAAGCCGAACATCGGGCCATGGCTTGAGCGCGCGGTCGATCGAACCAGTGCTTATGCGCTGGACGAACCGTGGGGCTCATCTTCTTTTCAGAAAGTCGTTGCAAGATACGCTGACGCGGCCCTGCCCGAGATTCAGGAACTGACAGACGGGCTTGATTAGAGCCGACAGCAATCAGGAGTAGCCATGCGCATCATAGACTTAAGTCTAGCCATTAACCGACACATGATGGGAATTCCGGGTCGCTCGGAGTATGTAAAGAATCCAACTCGTTGTGTGGTCATATCGTCATTGAGCGATGCGCAACTGGCAAGCCTCAAGGAGCGGAATATAGAAATCTCGTCGGACATCGGGATCTCCCATCACATGATGAGCCGGCTTGAAATCGTGACCCATATCGGCACGCACATTGATGCGCCTTGTCACTTTATCGACGGCGCTTGGTCTATCGATGAAGTGCCGTTGGACTTCACGGTCAACAAGGGTAGAGTGATACCCCTCACTCACAAACAGCCGATGTCGCCCGTTACTGCCGATGATATCCTGGCAACGTCAGTAGACTTTGACAGCTCGGTTATTCCGATTCTGCATACGGGCTGGACGGACAGGGCATGGGGTACGGATCGATTCTGGAATGAAATGATCTACCTCGATACCAGCGCTGCTGCCTTGCTGGTTGACCGAGGGGTAAGCGCCGTGGCGCTCGACTTTTTTCCCGAGGCGCCATTCTGGCTGGGTATTGAGGCTGATGCTTCTCCCGGGAGAAAC
>SMVA01162369.1_pt1 | contig 11128 bp, 13 predicted proteins | sample 2456451 | NCBI WGS metagenome assembly SMVA01 (sample SAMN11095933, study PRJNA526329) | marine sediment metagenome | biome: Marine sediment; feature: Surficial sediment; material: Deep marine sediment; isolation source: Hadal surficial sediment | place: Pacific Ocean | collected 2014-05 | depth...
GCAATGACGACGACGAATTGCAACTGATCCTCGACAACTGGGAGAACTTTCGTCTCGCATTCCGAACGCGCAGCGGAAAAATCGATGATATTCCGGAGGACCTCGTCAACCGGTTGATCGCCGGCATGTCTTCGGCCGGGGACATGAGTGATATCGATCGCGAAATCGAGCGATACAAAAAGTTTGCCGATGGCGGACTGACCGAACTCTCGATCCGCTTGTTCGACGATCCGATGGAGGGCCTGAAAATGCTCGGAGAACACGTGCTACCGGCGCTCCGTTAGCCGTAGCGGCGCTCGATGCCTGCCTCGACGCGTTTATGCCCGCAAATCCGATGACCCCGCGGCCAGTCCTGCGAGACATCAGGCAGCAGTAGATTTCACGAAATTCGAAATGCCGCCCGGCGCCGGCAATGTGTCAGAGCGCTTTCCGAATCCGGTGATAGCCTTTTCTGAGTTCTTCGCCGAGTAATTCCAATACATCGCCGATTTCTTCGGCGGCCTCGCCTACTTCATGCCCAACGCGAGATGAGCGGGCATGAAAGTCTTCCCATTTTCCTTCCAGCTCTTCCCATTCATCTTTAACGTCAGCCTTCGCGAGATGCATCTGCACCCTCAACTCGTCCCGCGCCGTACGCAACTCCTCGGCCAATCTCTCCAATGTCTCTTTCAGATCAGACATATCGCATGCTCCAGATTGACTCCAATATCGCCGGATTCTGCTGCCTTACGCGGCCGGCGGCATCTTGACCAGCGTTTCGACAAATCCTTTCAGATTCGAAACGCGGTCGCGCCAGCCCGCCACATTAGGCGTCTCTGAATAATCGAGTTGCCTGCCGATCTTGGTGAGCGTGTAAGAAGCGATCGCGAAATCAGTGACCCCGAGTTGACCGAGAACAAAGTCCTTGCCCTTGAGCTGCCCATCGAGAATCTTGAGCAAAGGCATGATCGCATCCGGATCCTTCTCATCGCCTGTTTTCATCGCACCGATTGTCGGGGTCAAGTGGCAACTCTGCCAATGCAACCAGCGGTCGGCGTCAGCCCGCCCGCGGATATCGGTCGGCAGTGCTTTCGTTTCCGGAAAGGTCGACGCCAGATAGGTCAATATCGCGTTGGACTCCCAGAGGTTGAAATCATCATCAACCAGCGCGGGCACCTTGCCCATCGGATTAATTGCCAGGTATTCCGGCGACTGTGTCTCGCGATCCTTGAAACTGACATGATGAATGTCAACATCCAGGTCGTAATGCTTGACAAAAGCCTCGACCTTCCGGTTATTCGGTGTAATGGTGAACGTATATAGCAGCACGGTTTGTCTCCTTATTTTTGCACCACATTATACTGTAGACTGAGCCGATGCGAACTCGATGCCTGCTGCTCACTGGCCTGGCAGTGTGGCTGTCGGCCTGTGCCACACTGCAGTCGGACTTCGAAACGCCGACGGTGCAGGTCGTTTCGGTGGCTTTGCTGCCACCTGAGAATCTCGCGCCACGCTTTGCGATTACACTCCGCATCCAGAATCCCAACCGCTCCGCTCTGCCGCTTAAAGGCGCTGCCTACACGATCAAAATCGCGGATCAGGAAATTATCAGCGGTGTGGCGAACGATCTGCCCAGGATTCCCGGATATGGGGAAGAAGATGTTACATTGACTGCGACGCTTAACTGGCTGGAGGGCCTGCAGCTGCTGGAAGACCTGGCCCGGAATCCGCGGGACAACGTCACCTATGAGTTGAGTGCCAAGCTCGATGTCGGGGCGCTGATTCCGCCAATTCGCATCACCGACACGGGCACCCTGTCCTTCTGATCGGGGCTCGCGCGTCGGTACAAACCGTTATCGCAATCGCCCCCTTTAGCGGGCGACTCTCTGGTACATTGACGCCAGTACCGACCCGTTTGACGAGGAGATTGGCATGGCGTGGCAGAGAAAATTTCACAAAGACATGCGAACCGGTCTCGCCTCTCCACTGCCGACCCAGATTGTCGGTAACGAAGAGTTCGCGCCAATGCCACAGACCCTGGCACAGAAGAAAGTCGAGGCGCGAATATTCGAACTGGCGGACCGGAATGCGAAGGCACTCGGTATGTCACGCCGGGATTTTCTGCGCACATCCGGCGGCATGGCCACGGCTTTCCTCGCGTTTAACGACGTATTCGGACCCACATTCAACGTGCACGCGGCGGAGGCCATGGAGACGGCCGCGTATAAGGAGAAGTGGCCGAAGACAGAATTTATCATCGACGCGCAGACGCATCACGTCAAAGACTCGATGGCCGGCCCGCTGATGTTTCGCAAACTGACCGGACGTTTCGGTTTGAATCCGGATCTGATCGGTGTCGATCCAAAACGCGGCGACTTGCATCGCGCCACCTACCTGAAAGAAATCTTCTTCGACTCGGACACGGTCTTGGGCCTGCTCTCGGGCGCGGCGATCGGCGATCCCGAGGGTTACATAATCACGATCGACGACATGATCACGTCCCGCGATTCTATAAACAACGCGGCCGGTTCAGAACGCTTGCTGAGCCATGGTATCGTCGACCCAACGCGCCCCTATTGCCTGGACGAGGCCACGCGCCAGGTCGAGGAATTCGATATCGCCGGGTTCAAACTCTACACCGGCAATCCGAGCGGACCGTGGATGTTCGACGACGAGGACATCGCGTGGCCGATGCTGGAGCACATCCGCAAACTCGGCAAACCGAACGTCACCACGCACAAGGGGCTTGCGCTCGGCGGGCGCATACGCTCCTACTATATGCCGACCGACATGCCCACCGTCGCGAAACAATTTCGCGACCTGAATTTCATTATCTATCACTCCGGCATGCAGCACATGATGGCGCAGATGCCGAAAAGTTTTGTCGGCGCCGATGCCGACGGGTATATCCCATGGACGACCGATCTGTGCCGCGCACGTGACGCGGATCCGGAAATGCAAAACATCTATATGGAACTGGGCGGCGTGTTCGGCTTTTCCGTGATCACGCATCCAGACATCTGCGGGCACCTGTTGGGGCAGATCATCAAGAGCTTTGGCTCGGATCACGTGATCTGGGGGACCGATTGCATCTGGTGGGGCTCGCCGCAATGGCAGATCGAGGCCATGCGCCGATTTCAGATCCCACAACACCTGCAGGACAAGTTCGGCTACGCGCCGATCACCGACGCCGACCGCCGGCTGATTTTCGGCGAAAACTTCGCACGCCTGTATGACATCGATATAGAGGCCAAGCGCAATGAGATCCCCGGCGACGCCATCAGCGGGATGAAAACCGCCTATGTCGAGCAGGGCCCCGAGCCCAGCAATTCCGCCTACGGCTGGGTGTTATAAGGGCCGCAGGCCCCGGATACGACGACCGAGCCAGATAAATCCAAGCAGACCGACGACGACATTCGAAACCGACGACGCGATAAAAATGCCGGTCAGACCGAACAGCATTTTTCCGACCAGCGCCAACGGCAGAAACAGGATCAGCGTTCGGGTCACCGAAATGGTCAGGGCCGGCAACGGATACGCCATGCCATTGAACGCAGCGCAGGTCGTCATGACCATGCCATAAGCGCCGTAGCTGACGGCCATGATCCAAAGATATTCGACCGCAATCCAGCGTATCGCATCAGTTTCGCTGAATAATGATGCGAGCGGATAAGCCAGGATGGCCAGTGTGATCGCCAGGGCGACGCCAAACCCGAAACAAAATCGCGCGATGACCCTACGCGCCTGTATGACCCGCTCCAGTTTTCCGGCGGCATAGTTCTGGCCCATGAACGGACTCGTCACGGCCGATAGTGCAAAAAAAGCGATCAGGAACATCGGTTCGATGCGCATCGCAATACCGAAACCGGCCACGGCCTCGACGCCGAACCCGGCGATCATCGCGACGATAATACCGTTGGCAATGGGCACGATGGCATTGGTCGCCATCGCCGGCAGACCCACGTGCAACATGCGTCGCCACGAATCCAAAATATTCTTGACCGCCGTAAACGGGGTGGCGAAAACACGCAATCGAATATGCAGATAGCCGAGCGTACCAACGAGCATAATGAGATTGGCCACCAGCGTGGCCAGCGCAGCCCCGGCGATTTCCATTCGCGGGAATCCGAGCCAGCCAAAAATAAAAATCGGATCGAGGACGGCGTTAATGACGGCGGCCGTCGTAATAATCTTGCCCTCCAGCAGCGAATTGCCGCGCGCGCGCATCGCGGCAAGGCAGGTCCACATGACCGCGGCCGCAGGTTCGGCAAAATACCAGATCCCCATGTAATCGCCGATCAGCGGCAGCAATTCATCGGTCGCCCCCAGCAGCCGAAACAAGGGTTCAATGGTCATGAGCCCGACCATACACAGCAAAAAACTGGTCAATCCGGCCAACCCCGCGGTATCCGTCGTTTGGCGGCGCGCCATGGCGGTATCGTTCCTGCCGATGGCCCGGGAAATGCAAGAAGCGACGCCGGCCTCGAACCCGATGATAATGCTGCTGAGCAGCCAGATGATCGGGAAGGTAAAACTGATCGCCGCCAGTGGCGCATCGCCAAGCAGCGACACGAAAAACAGGTCGACCATATCGAACGAAATAATCGCAATCAGGCCCAACGCCATCGGCGTCGCCTGGCGGCGCAAATGAGGGGCAACCGGCCCAGTGGTCAAGTCTACGGACAAACGAAATGCCTCAAAAACAAAGGGCTGGCATCATGCCAACGCTAAAGAGCGGGCATTTTGCCAGATGGTTCGGCTCTTTTCTGTATCATCGTATTTTGCAGCGTGTGGCGGATATCCTGGAGGTCTCCTGAAATCATGAGAAATAGCATTTACCTGGCTCTCTTCACTGCCCTGGCGTGGACATCAGTGCAGAGTGACGAACCCCCTGAAATAACGGTCTACAAGACCCCGACCTGCGGTTGCTGTGGAAAATGGATCGATCACCTTCGCGACGACGGTTTCAGTGTCACCACCAGGGAACGGAGTGACCTCAGCGCGATAAAATCGGAAAATGGCGTACCGCGCGAGTTGTCATCGTGTCACACCGCGATCGTTGACGGCTACGTCATTGAAGGCCATATACCAGCCGACGTGATTCGCCGTTTGCTCGAAGAGCGGCCCGACGTAAAAGGAATCGCTGTACCGGGGATGCCTGCAGGGTCACCCGGCATGGAAGTACCCGGCGGCGTAGTCCAACCCTATGCAGTCATGACATTCGATAAAGACGGCAATTCTGAAATTTACGCCACACGCGGAGAATAAAATCTTCATCGACCCTCCTGATAAATGCTTACTCCTGGCCGCAGCGCTGACGGTGTCAGACACCAATCCTAAAATACAGGGGTCTGATCCGGGCTTTCCCGACTGTCTGACTGCCAGGCCGGGTACTTTTCCATGACCGCCGCGAACCGTGCCGACTCCAGAAACCGTTGCAACCAGGCGTTGACCGCCAGATACCGGCTGCCCTGAAACCACGCAATGTCGACATAGGCGAACTGCCGAACAAATGGCAGCAGTGCGACATCTACAAGACTCAGTTGGTCTCCGCATAAAAAAGACGCGCTCGCCAAACAGTTTTCGAGCCGGGCCAGGAAAACTTCGCCGCTCGCCCGGTAGGTCTCCCGGGCCGCGTCCGGATAACGCTCGGGATACTTGTAGCGATCGATCGAGTTCTTGAACTCGTCGTCGTTCTCGTCGATCAGCCGCGTGGCAATTTTCATATCGACATTCAGCCAGCCGCCCGGATCATTCCTCGACAATGCCCAGTACATGATTTCCAGACTTTCATCGATCACCTCGCCATCGTCGAGAACGAGTACCGGCACCGTGGCCTTTGGCGAACAGGCGAGAAGCTCCGGCGGTTTATTCCGCAGCAGGACCTCTCTCAGCGCACACCGGATGCCCGCGGCACGAAGCGCGAGCCGGGCACGTATGGCGTACGGACAACGGCGAAACGAATAAAGAACCGGCAGCGCAGAATCCGCTGTGACCCCGATCAAAATTGCGGCGATACTCGCCGTTTCCGGGCCTCCTCACCGCCCGCTTGCAGTGGAATCGTATCCAACACCCAATTTCCGCCTTCGCGTCGACCCGGAGATGGAATTGCAAATGCGATATCGCCCTTTTGCGCCTGTAGCGCCTTGTAGTCGATTCGCCAACCGTTCGCATCCCATTCGGCCAACCACTCACGATAGCGCACGACGACTGTATCCCCTGGCACCAGAATTTCCTTCGTATTCGTCGTCGGCGTACGAATCGGTCTGAGCTTTTCGAGGATACCGACGTCCTCGTTAACGATCTGCAATGTTGGCTTCTCGATAGTTTCGTCGTGTTTGTCCTCGAGCAACCAACTGCGCATATTGACAAAGAAAATGCGGGTGTGGCTGTCGTCGACCGGTGCCTCGAAGATGTACTGGTGAAACGCATTCTCGGCCGAGATGTCGATCCATGTAACGAGCTGGTTCGGTCCCTGGTGCCACGAACCCGCCGCGCCGACACGTTCGCCGGTTTTCACGGCCGACAACTCTGTATTTGCATCCTTCTTCGCCGGAAAGGGCATGTAGAACTTGCTTCCCCACGGAATTTCGTCGATCTTGACCGGAGTGCTCTGCTGCTCCGGCGACAGCATCGGCGCGCCTTGCATTGGATGCACGAACTCGTTGTGGATCGGATCCAGCCCATTTTCCATCGAGCGTTCGTAATTGCAGGCGATTTCAAATACATACAACTGCGTCTTCCAGCCTGCCGATCCATACTCCTCAATGTCGTACAACGGTGGACGCTGGTCCTCCGGCAGGTCTCCGAGGAATGCAAAAACGATTCCGTATCGCTCCTGCACCGGGTAAGAATCCACCTTTGCACGGGCCGGGGGTTTTTGTTCACCGAGCGACGGAACATGCCGACACTTACCATCCCCGCCGTATTCCCAGCCGTGATAAGGACATACGACACGACCCTCTTTGGTCGTCCCCGCACTCAACGAACCGCCGCGGTGAACGCATGTGTCCGCCAATACATGTGCCTCACCTCCAACGTCCCGAAATGCGACCAAAGGCATGCCGAGAAGCTCCACTCTAATCGGCTTGTCGGCCGGTATCTCTTCAGCCCGGGCAATCGGGTACCAAAAATTGATATACATGTTCTCTCACCTTCGTTGTCGATTTTTCTGCTGGCCGCCTAACACTGAACAATGGTAGCCATACGATAGCAATAATACGCTAACAGGCTGCCACATCATTCATAAAATGCCCTGATCAGTCCGCGATATGGACTACGCCGCGTCGCTCCGAAGCGGCAGATACAGTAAGATTTAGTGCGCATGTCGAACAATATTCCAAAAACAAATGCACCACTGCACATGGCGGCATCCGAGTTTCGGGAACTGGCCCATCAACTGGTCGACCAGATAGGCGATTTTCTCGACGCGCTTCCTGAACAGCCGTTGACCCCGGCCGAATCGCCGAAACAGGTGCGTGAGCTGCTGGACAGTGCGCGCCCGCTGCCGGAGACTGGCGCGCCCGCCGATGCACTACTGAAAAATACGGCGCGACTCCTGTTCAAACACTCACTGCACAATGGTCACCCATTATTCCTCGGGTATATCACCTCGTCGGCGGCACCATTGGGCATGCTCGCCGACCTGCTCGCCGCATCGGTCAACCCCAATGTCGGCAAATGGGACCTGTCGCCGGTCGCGAGTGAAATCGAGGCCCAGGCGGTTCGCTGGCTCGCCGAACTGATCGGATATCCGGTCGATTGCGGCGGAATCATGGTCAGTGGCGGAAACATGGCTAACATGCTGGGTTTTTTCGCCGCGCGCCGCGCACGGGCCGGGTGGAACATTCGCGCCAAAGGGCTGCAGGGTGAAACCCGTCAACTTACAGTATATGCGTCCCGAGAAACGCATACCTGGGTCGAGAAGGCTGCTGATATTTCCGGTCTGGGTACTGACGCGATCCGCTGGGTCGAAACCAATTCACAACAGCAAATCGATCTGAGCGCGTTGGAGCGACAAATAAACGCCGACCGGACGAACGGTGATCTCCCCTTCCTGTTGATCGGCACGGCCGGCAACGTGAGCACGGGTGCCGTCGATCCGATCGGCGCACTCGCATCGGTCGCACGCGAAAACGACCTCTGGTTTCATGTTGACGGCGCCTACGGCGCCCCGGCTGCCGCATTGCCAGACGCACCCGCCGATTTGCATTTGCTTCGCGGGGCTGATTCGGTCGCGCTTGACCCGCACAAGTGGCTGTACAATCCGATCGAAGCCGCCTGTACGCTGGTCCGCAACCCGCAACACCTGCAAGACGCGTTCAGTTTTCGACCGCCCTACTACGCTTTTGACGAAGACGAACCCGAGCCGGGAAACGATTACTTTTCGATGGGGTTGCAGAACACGCGCGGGTTCCGCGCACTCAAAGTATGGCTGACGCTACAGAATATCGGGCGCAGTGGCTACGTTGACATGATTCGGAACGACATCGCGCTAGCCCAATACCTGTACGAGGCTGCGGACAAACACGCCGAACTCGAGGCCTGCACCCAAAACCTGAGCCTTACAACATTTCGTTATGTTCCGCCGGATGAAATCTTCGATGACGAACAATTAAACGACTTGAACACTGCATTACTGGCGAGTCTGCAAAAAGGTGGGCAGGCCTTCCTATCGAATGCGATAGTCGGGGGAAAATATTTACTGCGCGCCTGTTTCGTTAATTTTCGCACGACGAAAGGCGATGTTGACAAACTTATTGAGATCGTCGTTTGTATCGGACGCGAACTCAGATGACAAGAATCGGCCCCTGCACAGGAGATTAGCAATGATCGATGGGTACATCGAGGGCACTTCGTTTGGCAACTGCAATTGCGACTGGGACTTGTCCTTTTCAGTTCAAATTATTGCCCACGCACGGTTGTAGCCCAGTGGGGACTCGCCGAAGTCGGGCTGCTGTCCGACATGCTCGTGATCAACAGCCCTTACCTCTGCCGATCTATTCATTTGCCCAGGGCCATTGTCGTTTCGAGTCGACGGCGGCCAGGGTTTTACCGATCGAACGATCGTCGTCGAGTACCGCGACGAGCAGCTCCGCCAAATCTTCGCGAAAAATAAAGCCAAACGTGTCGATGTCTTCGGTCAGCACGCCGTTCCCGGTCCGATGGCCGGAGCGCAGCCCACCGGGCCGAATGATCGTGTAATCGAGGCCGCTCACCCTGATATCCTCCTCCGCCCTCGTTTTCAGCGGCAGCGTTTTGGCCAGGACACGCTGCGACAACTTCGGCATCGCGTTCTGGCTATCGCCCGCGCCAATCGTCGTCACGAGGACGAGTCGCTGGACGCCGGACGCCTTCGCGGCTGCGATGATATTCGCATTCGCCTGGTAATCGGGCGGCGGATCACAAGACAGGCATCCGATAGTCGTCAGCGCTGCCCGGTAATCACCCGCCGAAAATGCGGCCTCGACCGTTTCGATATCCATGGCATCGCCGACGACAAAATCCACCCCCAGTTTCTCGAGTTCGGTGCGATCCGAAGTCGGCCTGACGAAGGCTGTTACTTTATCACCACGTTCGGTCAATAATTGGGCGACCATGAGGCCAGTGTTCCGGGTCGCGCCGAATATCAGAACGGTGGTTGGGTCATCTGCCTTCTGCCTCGTTTCATTGGCCCGAATTTCAAATATCGACGTCGGATGATTCGCATTGAGCGTCAGAGCCAAGGCGCCAATCAGAAGCACAAGCAGCAAGAACAGGCCTCCGACGATCTTAAATACCAACCGCAACATATTTTTTTACCTCACTTCGATGTGGACCTCGCCGTCGCGATTCGCTAGCGCTCGACTGCGGCCAAGGTCTTGCGATCAGTACTCTCATCCTCCAGCGACGCGACAATCAGGCGCGCCAATTCGGCACGGCTGATAATGCCGCCCGCCGTCGGGTCTTCGATTAGGATGCCTTTTCCCGAAGCCCCTTTATTGGTCAGCCCGCCCGGACGAACGATCGTGAAATTCAATCCGCTTTCAACAAGATAGTCTTCGGCCTTGCCTTTCTCGCGAAACGTGATCTCGAGCGCTTTCACGACAGCTGGCGGCAAAGCGCCCTCACTGTCACCTACACCGATCGAGCTGATCAGAATAAACCGCTCGATGCCGGCCTCCCCGGCAGCCTTGATGCCGTTGATGTTGCCAATCGAGTCGACCACATAGCCACCGGCTTCGGTGCCACTCAGCGTACTGATCGCCGCCGAAAATCGGCCGGTCGCCATCGCCCTGTCGATACTCGCCTTGTCCAGCGCATCCCCGGTGACGAGTGATGCACTGGTTTGTTTTAAGCCTTCAAGATTCGAACTTTCGCGCACCAGGACCGTGACAGACCGGCCTTTTGTTTCGAGCTGGCGGACGATTTCCAGTCCGGTCCCTCTCGTGCCACCGAGAATAAAAACCGCATCGTCGGATTCGGCATGGCCAGGAACCGTTGCGCTGGTTATTCCAATGACAGCGGCCGCCACGAGTAACGATTTGCGAATTATCTTCATGTTTACGACCCTGCCTTCTGCTGCTCTTGCTGCTGGCGCATCTTCTCCTGGTACTTCCTGATCTCGGCCGCAGGATCCATAATCACGTCCGAGTACATGCCGACTGCCTTGTTCAAATACTCATCGGAATCAACCTGATCCAATACGAATTCGGCAAAATCCTCGTAAGTAATCGTACGCTGCTTCGGCGTGCCACCGCCGACGGTAAATTGCAGGTCATGGCGCGCCGGGTCCTCGACCAAAAAACCGGGCCGGAGCAATATGTACTCGAGTCCACTCTCCTCGATCAGCGTTTCCATGTCCGCCATATCGCCATACAGGTAACGCGCGTTGAAGCGCCACATGTCGGACATCGATTCACCCTCCGGCTCCGTCGCGTCCGGATCGACCCGATGCTCCACACCCGTCGAGCTCGCCATAATCAAGCGCTTGTTGCCTCGACTTTTCATGGCCTCGATCAGGTTCACACCCATGACTGTGTAAAGATCGACCTGACCGATAGGCTGCGTCGGGTCCGACGGCGCACTCTTCCCGACCATGCAGATAACGACCTCATCGCCGTTCATCGCAGCTTTCAGCGTTTCGACATCGCGAACATCTCCCTTGACC
>SMVA01375361.1_pt1 | contig 11126 bp, 9 predicted proteins | sample 2456451 | NCBI WGS metagenome assembly SMVA01 (sample SAMN11095933, study PRJNA526329) | marine sediment metagenome | biome: Marine sediment; feature: Surficial sediment; material: Deep marine sediment; isolation source: Hadal surficial sediment | place: Pacific Ocean | collected 2014-05 | depth 0-1...
CTTTTCCAGCCAACTGAATGTGTGCGTCCACCACACCAAGCTGTCGCCCCAAGAGCTGCGTATGATCAATCGAAATGGCTCGGCCACAGCATTCCCCTTAACAAAGCACCATTACTTTGGGCTTGAATACACAGTCATCCCAAGTGCTTAGCTCGTTTGGATGTGGCAGGGGTCGTAAATGCCGCCTTTCTGCGCCCCAACCAGAGTAATCCCCCGGAGAGAATCCAGGATCAACCTTATGCACAAGATCGATCTTGTCGGGCTCCATGAAGGCATCGGATATGATGGTTACCTCTTTGTTTTCCATCTCGCTGCCTGGCGCTATACAAATAGCAACGTCACCGATCTCCCATTTCATTTTCTGCCCTCTCAATGCCCAATCACGCATGCGGACCGTATCTGCTGCGACACGTGCGGTATTGTGAATCAAAAAAGGGGCGTAAGGATAGACCCTATATGAATGGCTTCTTGAGCCGTCGAAAGGCGTGAGCGGGGTCCTAAACGTCTTTTTCCCAAAATAAAAAAATGGCATGTCCAGAGAGAGGGGTATGGTACCGAATGGCAATCGCCCCTAGTGGCCGAATTACGATGTTGCAAATCTGAACGGTATGAGACTCTTTTGAAGGTTGCGGATCGCGATTTTCCCGCTGCTGAAGCTATTTATCGGTGACAGATCGCGGCCACGAACTCACGCTCCTGCCAGAGAGCAGATCCGCTCGACAGAGTCTTGAAGCACACTATCCGGTGACTGCAGCGGGCCGCCCTGGTGCCCCGCCTCTAGCCGGATCCGGAAACATTGCTTTCCTTGTCCGGCGCGCGTCTAGTTATGCCATCGGCAATTACGGGTCACGTGTATGCCTGCCTGTATACATCGTTGACGGCAGAAAGGCATTTTAGAATGTGGGTTAGTTTGTGGGATGGAGATACCGATGAATACATCTTTACTAATACTATCAATTAGTTAAGTAAAGTAGATGGCGGAGAGGGAGGGATTCGAACCCTCGAAGGGCTTTTAACCCTTACTCCCTTAGCAGGGGAGCGCTTTCAACCACTCAGCCACCTCTCCGGTTGGTCAAAAAAACTCGCAGCGATCCGGCCCTGCGAAGGGCGCACATCTTACTGAGTGGGTTAGACGAGGTAAAGCCGATAATCAGGATTTATCGTCGTCAGATTCGGCTTTCTCGCCCTCTTTGGCGCTTTTTTCGCTTTGGATGCGCTCGTAAATTTCTTCCCGGTGTACAGGAATGTCTTTGGGGGCATTGATGCCGATCCGGACCTGGTTCCCTTTTACACCCAATACCGTGATGGTTATGTCGCTCCCGATCATCACAGTTTCTCCGGCGCGTCGCGTAAGGATCAGCATAGCTTCCTACTCCTGCCTTATTCGGGCCTTGCCCTTTTTGTATTTACGCCTGCGTTTATGCTTAAACCCTTGTAATTGTAAACGAATCCCCTATTGAGTGCCCGTCACAATCATAATTTTTGCCGTAACTTCCCTACACAAGAGTAATCGTGGAACTAGCCGAGCTGCTCCGTTACCCAGCCCGGAACCGAGGCGAGCGCTGCATCCAGGCCATCCGGGTTGCTGCCGCCCGCCTGCGCAAAGTCGGGCCTGCCGCCGCCTTTGCCGCCGACTTGCTCGGCAACCGGCTTGATAACGTCACCCGCGCGAATGCGATCCGTGTTGTTTTTGGTCACGCCTGCGGCCAGGCGAACCTTGCCGTTTTCGACCGAACCCAGTACAACGACAGCACTTTTCAGCTTGTCCTTGAAGCGATCCACGGCATCTCTCAGCGTCCTGGCATCGGCGCCGTCCATGCGGATTGCCAGGACCTTGATGCCACCAATCTCGGTGACACCGTCCATGATATCCAGTGATCCGCCGGTCAGAAGTTGCTGTTTGGCGGCGGCCAGTTCCTTTTCGAGTTCCTTGTTACGCCGAAGCAGCTGTTCGACTTTCGCAGCCGCCTGGTCACGCGGGCTCCGTAGCAGAGAAGCGACCTGGTCGAGCGCCTGTTGACCAGCGTCTATCCACTGCATCGCGATATCACCCGTCACGGCTTCAATGCGGCGAATACCGGAAGCAACGCCGCCCTCGGAGGTGATCTTGAATACACCGATATCGCCGGTGCTCGATACATGCGTACCGCCACACAGTTCGACGGAATGTTCACCGAGTTTAAGTACACGCACTTCGTCATCGTATTTTTCGCCAAACAAAGCGATGGCGCCAGACGCCACCGCATCATCGTATTTCATCAGTTTAGTGTCGGCAGCAATGTTCCTGCGAATCTGCTGATTGACGATGTCCTCGATCTCTTTGAGCTGATCCCGTGTTAGCGCTTCATAATGCGAGAAATCGAAACGCAGGCGATCAGGTGCAACCAGCGAGCCCTTTTGTGCGACCTGGTCGCCGAGCACAATGCGTAAAGCCGCATGCATCAAATGCGTGGCGGAATGATTGAGAACGATCGAGTGGCGGCGCTCGCCATCGACCTCGGCGGAGATCTTGTCACCCTTCGACAGCTTGCCCGTTTGCATCTTGCCAACATGCACGTTGGCTTTGCCGGACTTCTGCGTGTGGAAAACAAGGAATGATCCGTTGTCGAACGCCAGCACGCCTGTGTCACCAACCTGGCCGCCGCTCTCTGCATAAAACGGCGTTGATTTGAGGATCACGGCACCTTCATCACCCTCTGCCAGTGATTCGACTTCATTGCCGTCTTTGTAGAGCGCGGTCACTTCCGATGTATCACTAGTGCCATCGTAGCCGGAAAACTCACTTGTCAGATCTGTTTTGATAGCCGCTTCTTTGCCGGTCCCGAACTTGCTCGCGGCACGTGCCCGATCGCGTTGCGCCGCCATCCGCTGGTCGAATCCTGCCTGATCCACGCTCAGGTCCCGCTCGCGTGCAATGTCGGCCGTCAGATCCACCGGGAATCCATAAGTGTCATAGAGTTTGAACACGATATCGCCGGGCAATTCCCTGCCCTTCAGCTTTGCGATGGCCGACTCGAGAATTTCCATGCCCTGGTCCAGTGTTTCTGCAAACCGCTGTTCTTCTTTCTCGAGCACCTTCTCTACACGCGCTCTCGCCTTGACGAGTTCAGGATATGCGCCGCCCATTTCCTCGCACAGCGGACCGACCAGCTTGTAGAAGAAGGATTTTTTGACGCCGAGTTTCTTGCCATGGCGAATGGCGCGGCGAATGATCCGGCGAAGCACGTAGGCCCTGCCCTCGTTTCCAGGTAGTACGCCGTCAACGATCAGGAACGCACAGGCGCGAATGTGATCGACGATGACATTAAGCGAGCTGGAGCCGTCGTTCCTGACGCCGAGGATGTTGGCAGTCGCTTTCAAAAGATTGGCGAACAGGTCGATCTCGTAGTTACTGTGCACGCCCTGCATCACGGCAGCGACTCTCTCAAGTCCCATGCCGGTATCGACTGACGGTTTCGGCAGCGCCGTCATTTCGCCACCCGCAGCCCGATCGAACTGCATGAAGACGAGATTCCAGATCTCGACGTAACGGTCGCCATCCTCATCCTTCGAGCCAGGCGGACCACCGGTGACATCCGGGCCATGGTCATAAAAAATTTCGCTGCACGGCCCGCAGGGACCAGTATCGCCCATCGCCCAGAAGTTGTCTTTGCTGCCCATGCGCGCGAAGCGATCGGGGTCAACCTTGATGGTATTCAACCAGATGTCTGCTGCATCGTCGTCATCTTCGAAGACGGTGACCCAGAGTCTCTCCGGCGGCAAGCCGAGAGTTTTCGTCAGAAATTCCCAGGCGAGCTTGATGGCATCTTCCTTGAAGTAATCGCCAAAACTGAAATTGCCCAGCATCTCGAAAAACGTGTGATGCCTTGTCGTGTAACCGACATTCTCAAGATCGTTGTGTTTGCCGCCGGCCCGGACGCAGCGTTGCGAGGTCACCGCACGCTTGTAGCTGCGCTGCTCTTCGCCGAGAAAAACATCCTTGAACTGAACCATGCCCGAATTGGTAAACAGCAAGCTGGGGTCGTTGCCCGGCACCAACGGTGAACTCGGGACCACTTCATGGCCACGCTCATGGAAAAAATCCAGGAATGCCTGGCGCAACTCGTTGCTGGTCATGGATTTCAATTTTTTGACAAATTCGCCCGCAAGGGCGGGCTCCTACAACAGATCGCCTTTCTAATTTGGTCCGGATTCGCAGCTGAAGCCGCTCCCACGAAAGCGCTTAGTGTAGCCGTAACTGCTAGTCATCACCATGCGGCGAGAACGCCGCCTGTACCTGGCTGGACTCGAATCCACGGTACTGCAGGAAGCGCATTTGCCGGGCCTTTTCTTTAAATTCCCGCGGCAGCTCCGGACCGAATTTCTTGTCCCGAACAAGCCTTGCCAGCGCGCACCAGTCCTCGACAACTTCTTCGAGCACTTCATCGATCAGGTCCGCATGAAGGCCCCGTTCGCCGAGTTCCTGGCGAATGCGGACCGGCCCCTTGCCCTGGCTAATCCGCGAGTGTGCAAAGTTATCAACGAAGCGGCGATCGTCCTGCAGGCCCTCACCTGTCAGCTTGTCGATCGTTTCGTTGGCGGTTACCGCTGCGAAGCCGGCTGCGATCAGTTTCTGCTCAAGCTCGCGCTGGCCATACTCGCGCCGCGCAAGGTAAACCATCGCTTTTTTGCGAGCTTCATTGGGGTCGGAAAAACGATCGACCTCTTCCGCGGAGAAGAGGTCGGCGTTCAGTTCATTGATTGATTCGATTTCACTCATCGAATCATGCAGGCCTTATGCCTGCTTCGCGACAGCCTTTTCTTCTGCGTCTTCCGCTGTGGCTGTTTTTGCCGTTTCCTCCGGCAGCAGCTTGGCGCGAATCCGGGCCTCGATTTCACTGGCTACTTCAGCATGGGCTTTCAGGTACTCGCGGACATTTTCCTTGCCCTGGCCGATGCGATCGCTTCCGTAGCTATACCATGAGCCGGCTTTTTCGATGATGCCCTGATCCACACCAATATCGATGATCTCGCCCTCGCGAGAAATGCCTTCGCCATAAAGAATCTCGAATTCCGCCATTTTGAAAGGCGGTGCGACTTTGTTCTTCACCACCTTCACGCGAGTCTGGTTGCCGATCACTTCGTCGCCCTTCTTGATCGCGCCGATGCGGCGGATGTCGAGCCTTACTGACGCATAGAATTTAAGTGCATTGCCACCAGTCGTGGTTTCCGGGTTGCCGAACATGACGCCGATCTTCATGCGGATCTGGTTGATGAAAATAACCAGCGCATTGGAACGCTTGATGTTGCCGGCCAGTTTGCGAAGTGCCTGCGACATCAGCCGCGCCTGCAGGCCCATGTGAGTATCGCCCATCTCACCTTCGATCTCCGCCTTTGGTGTCAATGCTGCGACCGAATCGATGACGATAATGTCGACTGCGCCGGAACGAACCAGCATGTCCGTGATCTCCAGCGCCTGTTCCCCGGTATCCGGCTGTGAAATCAGTAGCTCATCAATGTTTACGCCGAGCTTTCCCGCATAAGTCGGGTCCAGCGCGTGCTCGGCGTCGACGAAAGCAGCGGTGCCACCCTCTTTTTGTATCTCGGCTACCACCTGCAGCGTCAATGTTGTCTTGCCGGATGCTTCCGGCCCGTAAATCTCGACCACACGGCCCTTTGGCAGGCCGCCGATCCCGAGCGCCACATCGAGCCCGATCGAACCGGTCGATACTGCGTCGATGTCCCTGATCCCTGTACCGTCGCCCAGGCGCATGACGGAGCCTTTGCCGAATTGTTTCTCTATTTGTCCAAGCGCTGCGGCGAGGGCCTTTTTACGATTTTCGTCCATTTGCTGGTGCCATTCAGGTGAGAGGAGAAGTGAGCATTATTTCACAAAACCAGGTGGCCGGCAGCAGGCCGGCCGGGACCAATCTGGGCTCTATATGAAGAATCGTACAGAAGCTATTGTTTCAGCGGATGGTACTGAACGCCGCGTGTCGATGACACGGTCTCAACCAGTTCGAAGCTGGACCATTGCAGCTCGATCGGCCGCGCCAGTGGTATGTCGATGAAGGACCGCGCTCGCCGGGCAACGGTGATATGCGGCCTGTAGGTGCGCTCATTAGGTACAAAGCCGAATGTCACCAGTTTCTGCTCGAGCGATCTGACCAGCTCCTCCAGCCCGGCTGGTACGTTTCGCGGATTCAGGCTGGCAACCTTCGGCCGCTGCCAGAAAGTGAGACGGTCGAAGCGGAGCCTGATTTCGAAGGGCTCGATCTCGCGGACAGCCTCCTGCAGCCCGGCAATGTTTTCCTCCGCAAATGCACCGATGAATACCAGCGTAATGTGCCAGTTTCCGCGATCGACAGCGGTTCCCTCAATCTCGCTCAGCGCGGGATTAATGATGTCGCGCATCATTTCGCGTTGCCGCTCCGAGGGCCAAAGTGCGTAAAAAAGTTGTCGGTCAGCCATTTCTTCGTATTCGTTCGCGGATTCCCTGCATCGCAAGTATGACCGTGCGCATTCGTACTGCTTCGCGATCACCCTTTATCAGGTGTTTTTCAGCATCGATCGATGTTTTTTTCTTGTGCCGGACGGCCCAGCCAAACCAGACCGTGCCCACGGGCTTGTCCTCAGAGCCACCATCCGGGCCGGCGATGCCGCTAACAGCAACAGCGTAGTCAGCGCCACTTAAGTGCAGCACGCCCGCCGCCATTTCCCCGACGACTGCTTCGCTCACTGCCCCGTGTTCGTTGAGACTTGCCGGCTTGACGCCGAGCATCGATTCCTTGGCGCCATTTGAGTAGGCAACCACTCCATAAGCAAAGCATTGCGAACAGCCGCTGATGTCAGTCAGCGCCTTGGCGATCCAGCCGCCGGAGCAGGATTCAGCGACGGAGATAGTCCGCCGAGCCTCGATGAGTTCGCTGACCAGTGCTTCGGACAGCGTCCCGATTGATTCTGTCTCAGCCATTAATTACCGATTCGTACAATTCGATGTGCCTCTCTGCCATTGTATCTATCGAAAATTCATCTTGCATGCGTTGGCGGCCGGCCGCGCCGAATTCGTGGCGCATCCCGGGCTCGTCGATCAGCACTGCGATCGCTTTCTGCAGAGTAGCAACATCCCCGCAGGGCACCAGCACCCCCGTCTTGCCATGCGCGACCGCCTCTCTTGATCCCGCCGTGTCGAATGCCAGCACCGGCACGCCGGCCGCGGCAGCTTTCAGCATCGCGACGCCGAGACCCTCCCGGGTGGCGGGATGAACCAGCAAATCGATGCACGCCAGGAAATCATCGAGATTCTCCCTGAAGCCGGCGAAATGCACAGTGCCGTGCAGGTTCAGCCGGGTTGCCAAAGCATAAAGTTCCGCTTCCTGTGGCCCGCTACCGAAGAGCAGCACTCTGATGTGCGGATAGCTGTCCCGCAAATTAGGAATGACGTCGAACAGATACCGGTGCCCCTTCCGTGGAATGAATTGTGCGACCATTGCGATGACGAAATCGTCATCATCGATCTCGTATTCGCGTCGAAAGGCTTCGCAATCAGGCGTCGCGTTGATGCCCTCAAGGTCAACTGCGCTGCGAATGGTTGCGAGGTGCTCGGGTTGCATACCACCATCCTCGAGCACGCTGGCAATATGCGCGGAGATTGCAATGACTTTGCGGAACGGCCGGTAGCGCCACCTCGCCAGCAATTGTGCTTCGGCATGGTCAACCCGACGCGACAGGACAGCTGGAACTCCTGTCAACGCCAACGCCTGGCCGCCGAGAAAATCGGCGCCACGCCGGCTGTGACAGTGCACGACGTCCGGCTTCTCCCTGCCAGCGAGCTTTCTCAGTCGCCATGCAAACCTGAAGTCGAGATCACCCGAACAACTCAAGTTGCGCACCGGAATGCCAGCGTCCCGGGCCACGCTGTCGATGTCGGAATCCGCTGGACAAACCAGCAGGTTCTCGACGCCACGCGCAGCCAGCCCGTTGATCAGCCAGATCACCTGCTGCGCGCCACCATAAAAATGACGCCCGGTTTCGACGTGCACGATCTTCATCGGGTCTTCATAGGCTAAAGGGTAACTCTATATACCTCTCGCGAGCCGCGTTGCTGACCAGATCGATGGCGCGACGCGTGCCGAAGGGAATGGCCTGTAGGAGCGACTTGTAGGAGCGGCTTTAGCCGCCCGAATCCATTGGCAATTCGCGGCTGAAGCCGCTCCCACACGCCGCTCCCACGGCTGGCCGCAACCCGCATGGGGCGCGGCCACGACAGGTACATAGAGTTACCCTTGAGGCATCGACTTCGTTAAAGGCAGAGGCTAGCATGGTCTGCCCTCTCTGCTGTCAAACCCACAACTATGTAGGAGCGGCGTTGTGTGCAGGGACGCACTAATGTCGCGGAGGACAGGACGTCCGAGAGCGACGAGCCAGCGAATAAGCCAGACGATGAGCGCCACCGTTACACCCGTCCATACGCCGATGATGCAGCAATACCTGCGGATCAAGGGCGAGTACCCCGACATGCTCCTGTTTTACCGTATGGGCGACTTCTATGAGTTGTTTTTCGATGACGCCAAACGGGCGGCACCGCTGCTGGACATCACGCTCACCGCACGCGGCAAGACCGGCGGCAACGCCATTCCAATGGCTGGTGTGCCCTACCACGCCGTGGAAGGTTACCTGGCAAAACTGGTGCGCCAGGGCGAATCGGTAGCGATCTGCGAACAGATCGGAGATCCGGCAACCAGCAAAGGACCTGTGGAACGCAAGGTAACGCGCGTCGTTACGCCGGGAACGCTGACTGATGAAGCGTTGCTCGCCGAGTCCCGCGATAACCTGGTCGCGTCCGTCTTCAGCGACCGGGAAGGGATTGGCCTGGCGTGGCTGGACCTGGCGGGTGGCCGCTTCCGGCTGACTGAACCGGACGGCGCGGAAGCGCTCGCCGGGGAACTGGAACGCCTGCGGCCGGCAGAGATTATCGTCGACGAAGAACAGTCGCTTGATCACACCAAGCGGGACACGATACGGGTAACCGGCAGACCGCCATGGCATTTTGACCTCGATAGTGCCAGACGGCTTTTGTGTTCCCAGTTTCAGACGCAGGATCTGAGCGGCTTCGGTTGTGATGCATTCCCCCGGGGCGTCGCGGCAGCGGGTGCATTACTGCAATACGTCAACGATACGCAAAAGGCTGCGCTACCTCACCTCACATCGATAACCGTCGAACTTCCCGGCGATGCCGTGGTGATGGACGGACCGACGCGACGTAATCTCGAACTCGAGGAAAGTTTGTCTGGTCAGCGTGAGCATACGCTGGCTGGAGTAATGGATCGCTGCCAAAGCCCGATGGGCAGCCGCTTGCTCAGGAGATGGCTACAAAGACCATTGCGCAAAACAGACGTGCTGCGCGCGAGATACCAGGCGCTGCAGACACTGATATTGAATCGCCTCGGCGACACCTTGCAGGAAACTCTGCACGGGATCGGTGATGTTGAGCGAATCCTGTCGCGGGTCGCACTTCGTTCTGCAAGACCGCGAGACTTGCGTCAGCTGATGCTCGCGTTAGCACGCGTCCCGGAAATCAGGAAAGCTTTAAAACAGGTTGATTCGCCGCTGCTGGCGTCACTGGCCGAACAAATACAAAACCACTCGCGGGAAAAGGACCTGCTGCAAAAAGCATTGATCGACAATCCACCAATGCTGATCAGTCATGGTGGCGTCATTGCAGACGGTTACGACGACCAACTCGATGATCTCCGCGCGATCGCACAAAACGCGGATCAATACCTCATCGATCTTGAGAAGCGCGAGAGAGAGCGCACGGGCATTTCGACATTGAAGCTCGGCTACAACCGGGTACACGGTTACTACATTGAAATCAGCAAGAGCCGGGCGGACAAAGCGCCCGCCGACTATATAAGGCGCCAGACATTGAAAGGCGCCGAGCGCTACATCACGCCGGAGCTGAAGGAGTTCGAAGACAAGGTACTCAGTGCGCGTGAACGGGCATTGAGCCGCGAAAAAATCCTGTATGAAGGCCTGATCGACGCGCTCACGAACGTTCTTCCTAACCTGCAAACCACCGCGCGTGGAATTGCGGAGCTCGATGTCCTGGTTTGCTTTGCCGGGCGCGCCGAGGCGTTAAACCTGTGCCAACCGGAAATCGTCGAGGGGCCCTGCCTGGAAATCAGCGGCGGCCGGCACCTGGTCGTCGAACAGGTTATCGAGACTCCCTTCGTCGCCAACGATCTTACTCTGAATGACCAGCAGCGACTCATGGTCATTACCGGCCCGAATATGGGCGGTAAATCGACCTACATGCGGCAGGCCGCCTTGATCGTTATCCTCGCGCATGTCGGCAGTTTCGTCCCGGCTGACAGCCTGCGGATTGGTGCGATCGACCGGATATTCACGCGTATTGGCGCATCGGATGACCTGGCTGGCGGCCGCTCGACTTTTATGGTCGAAATGACCGAGACCGCGACCATTCTCAATAACGCGACTGAGCAAAGCCTGGTCCTCATGGACGAGATAGGACGCGGAACGAGTACCTTTGACGGACTGTCGCTCGCCTGGGCGGCTGCGCATCACATGGGCAAGACGGTGCGCGCATTCACGATGTTCGCAACCCACTACTTCGAGCTGACAGCGCTGGCCGGGGAACTACCGGATTGCGTCAACGTGCACCTGGACGCGACCGAGCACAAGGGTCAGCTGGTGTTCCTGCATGCCGTCAAACCCGGTCCCGCAAACCAGAGCTACGGCTTGCAGGTTGCTGCACTGGCCGGCGTGCCTGGACCCGTCATCCGCCGCGCGAAATCCTACCTCGCCTCACTGGAGACGCATCGGGACCTTGAACACCCGCAGACGCAGCTGCCCTTTTCGGCAGCGCTCGAACCGGATGCAGATGAGTTGGGGGATGCGCTGGACGCCATCGATCCGGATACGATGACGCCGCGACAAGCCCTGGACGCGCTTTATTCGCTCAAAAAATTCAGAGGGAATTCGTAGGAGCCCGGCCCACCGGGCGAAATGTTTTGATTCCTGTTGGTGGATTTATTATTTACAAACATTGCATGCAATGTTTGTCGCTCGCTGGGGCGAGCTCCTACAGGCGAGCTCCTACAGGCGAGCTCCTACAGAAGGATTTC
>SMVA01124578.1_pt1 | contig 11125 bp, 8 predicted proteins | sample 2456451 | NCBI WGS metagenome assembly SMVA01 (sample SAMN11095933, study PRJNA526329) | marine sediment metagenome | biome: Marine sediment; feature: Surficial sediment; material: Deep marine sediment; isolation source: Hadal surficial sediment | place: Pacific Ocean | collected 2014-05 | depth 0-1...
GTGTTGGGCGCCGAACCGCGGCCGGCGACATAGAGCCCGCAGGACTCGAGTTCCGAGACGGCTGTTTCCACGACATCGAGTGCGCTGCGGCCGTCAGCGAGCATTGCCTCGCACTGGCCGGCCAGTGTGCGCAGGTGTTTTTCAACGATGGCATAATCGCGTCCCGCAACGGCGCCGGCGCCACCGTGTAACGCGAGTGCGTAGCGCTTATTCGTCTTGCTCATCGATGTCTTCGGCCTCAGGCTCTGGTTCCGCCAGGGCCGCAAGCATAGCGGCAAACTGGGATGGGTGGTAACGTTCGTCATTGTTCAGTGTGTCTGCTATGCGATCGAGCTGATCTTCGAGATAGGGATTGTCGAGCTCGATGACCAGCATCTGTACTGCCATAAACGCCTGTTCGGCACTGATGTAGTCCAGATAGTTGCCTTCGGCGCCGGTCGCGAGCACTTCACGTAGCAATTGCAACTCGCGTCCACGCATGCGTTCGGGAGAAAGCCGTTTTTGCAAGTCGGCGAGGATTGCATCAAGTCGGCTGGCTGCCGCCCTGATCGAATCAACATTGTCGCTGCCGGCGCGATGCAGCGCGACCAACCCTGCTTCGAAGGCTTCTGCGTCGGACGGTGAAATTGCCCGCGCCAGGGCCATCGACATGACCAGCGTACCGTCATGCAGGAAGGGCATGCCGGGCCCGACGCCGCCATAGCGCGGCAGCGGTCTCCAGCGCACGGTTTTCATCGAACGATGACAGGCGTGGCAATAGTAGAAACCGAGTTCGGGAAACATGCCCCCGGCCTCAAACTGAGGCCCACCAATCGGCCTCAGCCGTTGCCGGCCCTCCGCAAGCAATCCGGCTGCCCAGGTATAGGTGTGGTTTGGGTTGCCTTTACGCGCCCGGTAATCGGAATCCACCTGGTAATGGGGCTGTCGGCCGGCGGTTCGCCAGAGCTCTGTAAACGTGTCGAGTTCGAAGGCAAGACGTGGATGCCCGGCGGCCATGATGCGGTGAGTGGCGAACTTGGTGTTGGTGCCGAAGTGGCAGGACAGACAAAGTTTGCCGCGCTCCGTCACATCGTCAGCTGCAAACATACTGGCTGACAGGTTGGCATCGTGTCCAACGTTCGGTGTGTTGTAATGAGTCGCGAGCCAGAGCTCTGCGCCGCCGTAGCACGATTCGCAGCCAACACCGTCGGAAAGATGAAACCGCTCACCACGACCATTTTTAGGTACGTTGTATGCGTGGCAATCGAGACAAATTTTTGCTTTTGTGGCTGCACCCAGGCCAGTCGTGCGGCGATTCTTTTGGCTTGGGTATTGCTGAGAACTTCATAGGCACGTGAGTGCGGATCATCCTGGGTCCATGTGGCGTACGCGTTCTGCAACACGTTCGATCCATCGCGCGGCACAGCGGAGCCGTGGCATTGCGACGCAGCGCAAGTGGCGACACCCATGTGGATGTTGGCACCGTCCTCCGGTAGCTCAGCGAGCGACACGCCGGCCAGCAGAGCAACAGAGGCGGGGAGTAAGATCCTAGTCATCTTTGACATACCAGGGGTTCCCTTCTGTGTCCAGGGACAACTTGCGCATCTCGTCGTGATTGAATGGGCGCGAGCCCTTGCGGCCGAATACAGCGATCTGGTTGCCGGTTTCGTCTACGCTACGATCGCAATCCCCTGTGATCAGGCCGAGATGTAGGCATAGGTGCCGGCGACGTAGACACCCTCAGCATCGCGAATCGGTATTGCTGCGTCGCTGATCAAGCGGGGATTCACGGGGTCTGTGACATCGACGACGCGTAAACCAAAGCTGTCTGTTACGAACAGGTAACGGAGCGCCCCAAAAGGCCATGATGCAATCGCCCATGTATTTATCGATCGTGCCGCGGTGATCCTGGATGACTCGAGTAATTTGGTGTCAGGAACTCATTCATCATCTGTGTCAGTTCGCGCGCGTTCAAACTTTCGGAAATGGTGGTAAATCCGCGCACGTCGTACGGATAGTTCTCCATACGGTCGATGATCTCGAAGCGGGGACTGGCAGCAACGTGCAGCACGAAGACGATGAAGACAATCGAGCTGATCGCAATACGCGTCAGCATTCGGACCGCGCGAGTGGTGAGTAACATGGCGACAATTTACACGATATCGTCACGAATTCGCTGCAAATTCGATATTCGCTTACGCAATGCAACTTTATGAATTTTCCGGCTATTGCGATCGAATGCCTGATGGAGCAAATACTGCCGCAGTATCGAAATTTTGTGGATAAGCCTGGCAAATTCGCACGTTCCGTGCGTGCAATGGCTGGAGTCACTTCTCAAGCAGGCGTCTCGGTAGCTGTACCCCTTGAACCGTGGCTCTTTCGCAACGATGACAGTCAACAGTCGGGGCATTCGATGGCTACCCGGATTTCGTCGGGAAAAAATCCCAAGCCTCGGAAGTAGGCAAAAAAACAACACTTTAATACATTGTTTATTAACGTTTTTTCGTTCCTGATAATTTCCTGTGTCAATTTGGTCACATAAAGTTGAGCTTTGGACTGTGTTGAGATAATATGCGCCCCATCATTTCCGGGGGGGTTTTTGCAACATGCCACAAGAGCATGCGACAAAAAAGATTTTCCGGCTAGATTTTCGGAACTTGCATTTCCAAACAAAATGAGGGAATTATCATGTTAAAACGTAAGCCAGTGGCAGTAGCTGTTGCGGCCGCACTCGGAGTGTCTTCCTTTGGATGTGGTCTGGGTAGTGTCGCATTCGCTCAAGAAGCCGAGGACGAGATTCTTGAAGAGATCATAACTACCGGTTCACGTATCGCGGTTGATGCCAACCTGGTTTCATCCAGCCCAGTGACAACTGTAAGCGGAAGCGAACTCACGTTCAGCGGCATTACCCGCGTTGAAGACCTTCTTAATGATTTACCCCAAGTGGTGCCGGAGCTAACCTCGAATGATTCGAACGGTTCCACTGGCACGGCGACGCTTGATCTGCGCGGCCTGGGATCGGATCGCACGCTGGTTCTGATCAACGGTCACCGAATGGGCTTTGGCGATCCGTTTGCCCTAGCGCCGGATATCAATCAAATTCCCGGCAACCTGGTCGAGCGTGTAGAACTGCTAACCGGTGGTGCATCGTCAACCTACGGTTCAGATGCTGTGTCCGGTGTTGTCAACTTCATCATGAAGGACAACTTCGAAGGCTTTCAGCTCGACTATCAAGTGTCGGCTTATCAGCACAAGAACGAAGCTGCTGCTGCGCAGCAGGCAATTGCGGACGCCGGCTACGAACAGGCACCGAGCACCGTCAACGACGGCCAAACGACCAATATCAACGTCACGATCGGTATGAATTCAGCGGATGGCCGAGGCAACATTACCGGCTACATCGGGTACCGTGATATCGAGGAGATTCGTCACTCCGAGCGCGATTACAGCGCATGCGCACTGACTGGCGACTCAGGTACCGTTGGACGCTGCGGGGGTTCGTCAACGACGGCGTTAGGCTCGTTCCGAGATTTCGCTGACATCGACCTGAGGCTCGATGCCGCCACCGGCGATTTTCTTCCTCGTGCCGGCGAAACCTACAACTACGGTCCAATAAACTTTTTTCAACGGCCGGACGAGCGTTGGTCTGGCGGCCTGTTTGGTCACTACGAGATGGACGGTGGGATAGAGGCCTATGCCGAATTCATGTTCATGGATGACCGCAGCCTGGCGCAGATTGCGCCGTCAGGGACATTTTTCAATAACACCTTCCTTAACTGCGACAATCCACTGATGTCAGCCCAACAAACGGCTGCTATCGGCTGTACCGATCCGAGCGACTTTGTGACGATTTACGTCGGCCGCCGCAACGTTGAAGGTGGTCCGCGTTTCGATGACCTGCAACACACCACGTCGCGAAGTCTCGTCGGCTTCCGTGGTGACATAGGCGAGAACTGGAAGTTTGACGCGTTTGTCAACTACGCCCGCATGAATTACACCGAGGTGTATAACAACGACCTGTCCATCACGAATATTATCCGCGCGTTAGATATTGTGGATGATGGCAACGGCAACGCTGTCTGTCGGTCCGCGCTCAACGGTTCCGATTCAACCTGCGTGGCCTACAACATCTTCCAGCCCGGAATGGTGACGCAGGACATGATCGACTACCTGACTCTGCCACTCTTCTCCAAGGCTGATGCGGATATGAGCCAGGTCGTGGGATATGTTAGCGGCGACCTCGGCGACTTCAGCCTGCCATCAGCGAGCGACCCAATCCAGGTCGTATTCGGCTATGAATACCGCGACGACAGTTTGGTCCTCGATCTCGACCTGAATTACAACAACGGTAATGCAGCGGGTCAGGGTGGCGCGACGGCTGATGTCTCGGGTCACGTGACGGTATCGGAGTTCTTCACCGAAGCCAGGATTCCGCTGATACAGGATCGTGCGGGTTTTCAAGACCTCTCGCTGGATCTGAGGTATCGCATCTCGGACTACAATATCGGTGTTGATGCCGATACCTGGAACGTTGGTATCAGTTGGTCGCCGACGGATATTGCCAAGATTCGCGGCAGCGTTTCACGCGCGGTGCGTGCGCCAAACATCGGGGAGTTGTTCTTGCCACAGACGATTGGCTTGTGGTCTGGTACGGATCCCTGTGCTGGCCCGACACCCAGCCTGACCGAAGCGCAATGCGCGCTGACGGGTGTACCAGCCGGTTCCTACGGTTCCGTTGCGCCGAGCCCGGCGGACCAATACAACGGCAAGTTCGGCGGCAACCCGAATCTCGACGCAGAAACGTCGGATTCGATCACCGTTGGATTCCTGGTGACGCCTGAGAACTTCATGCCCGGACTGGCTCTTAGCATCGACTACTGGTCGATCGAAGTTGAGGACGCCATCTCGGTGATTGATCCGGAAACGACGATCACTGAGTGTGGCCTAACCGGCGATGCTACCTTCTGCGCATTGATCTTCCGAAACCAGACAAACGGAAACGTTTGGGTTGGTTCCGGGCCTAGCGCACCACACGTGCTGGCGGGCAACGTCAACATCGGTAAGTTCGAAGTTGCCGGTGTCGATATCAATGCAACCTACGGGTTCGAAGCAGGCAATCACGGGTTCGATTTCACCTTCCGGGGCACGTCGCTGCTTACGTGGGAAGAAACGCCGCAGCCCGGTGGTATCGTCAACGACTGCAAAGGCACGTGGGGAGGAGCTTGCGGCCGTCCGCGTCCGGAGTGGAAACATACCTTCTCCGGCACGTGGGACACACCGGTTGAGGGTCTGGATGTAGTCGGCACCTGGCGTTACGTTGGCGAGGTCTCAGAGTTCGCTCAGGATCGATTCACAGCAGATGGTCAGAACTACCTGGACCTGGCGGTTGGCTACTACTGGGAAGGCCTGGGTGGGCAGACGCAATTTACCGTCGGTATCAACAACATCCTCGACGAGGATCCACCGTATCACGGTCTGTTCAACACGGCGCCGTATAGCAACGCCAACACCATACCGGGAACCTGGGATCCTCTGGGCCGCTATTGGTTCGTTGGATTTAGCTTCTCTATGGGTAACTGAGATAGCGTATAAAGCTGAATCGGCGGGCTTCGGCCCGCCGATTTTTATTCCGCTAGCTTTTCCCTGTGTCAACTGATCGTGCCACTGAACGCAGTTCCAGCCATTCGCAACTGCCGGAGCCGTTGCGATCGGCCGTCCTGGCCCATGAGGATGGGCAACTAGAAACCGCTTATCCGTTGTATCGTCAGTTCGTTGCTGACAATCCAAAGCACCCGACTGCGCTACAGTTATTCGGCTTGCTGCTTTCCCAGCGCGGGCAGTACGAGCCTGCGATTGCGCTGATGCGCGAGTCGCTAAGCTTGTTTCCCGATCAGGCGGAAGTCGCCAACAACCTTGGCAATGCGCTCCTAAAATCAGGCTGCGCCGAGGAGGCTATCGCCAGCTATTCCGAGGCGATCCGTATTTTCCCCAAGTATGTCGACGCGATGCGTAATCTCGGGTTGTGCTACGCGAAAATGGGTCGCCCCGATGACGCGCTGGAGTGTCTGCAGCGCTGCATCGAGATGCGTCCGGAAGATGCAACTGCGGTGTTCGCAATAGGTAATATGCACCGGGAGCAAGGCGACATCGACGGGGCGATTGCCGATTTCGAAAAGGCGCTGGAACTGCAGCCGGATTACGCCGATGCGCACCACAATCTCGGTGTGTGTTTGCGTTTGACGCAGCGCCCCCAGGAAGCACTCGAGCACTACGAGACAGCGAAAAGTCTGGGCCTGGATCGTGCCGAGCTGCATCACAACATCGGTAACGCGCGAATTGACATGCAGCAAGCTGATTCCGCGATCGACGCTTACCGGGCGGCACTCGAGCAAAACCCGACTGACCTCAATACCCATCGCAACCTCAACTCCTTACTGTGGCAACAGGATTTCATCGATGATTACCTGAAGTCCTACAGCGATGTGCTCAAAAAGTATCCCACTGCAATTGAATTGCGGCTCGCATATGCGACTTCGCTCAATCAGAAAGAATCTTACGCGGAAGCTGAGAAAGTCCTTCGGGACGGTTTGCAGCACACGAAAGAGTCGAGCGAATTCAAAAGTCTGCTCGCTTACACAATGGAAGGACAGGGACGGTGGGACGATGCCCTGGTTATGCATGCGGCGGCGGTGAATACACCCGGCGCAGTGCCAAATCAGCTGATCAGTTATGGTCGTGCCCTGCTTGCCTGCAAGAAACCGGACGAGGCGCTTCGGCAAATCAAGGCGGGAGCGGCTCTGACGCCATTCAACCAGCGGGCGCTGGCTTACCTGGGTCTGTGCTGGCGCATGCTCGACGATGAGCGTGATGCGTTGCTGAACGACTACGAGAACCTCATCCAGGTCTATGAACTTCCCGTGCCGGAGGGATATGGTGACGCCGACGAATTCAATCAACGATTGGGCGCGGTACTCGAGCCTCTGCACATCGGCAAGAATCAGCCCGCGGAGCAGACGATACGCGGCGGTAGTCAGACAAGCGGAGATATTTTCGATCGTCGTGACCCGGAAATCACCTCACTCGCTGCGGCGCTGCAGACGTGCATAGAAGATTATGTCGGTCGGTTTCCGCGCAACGACGAGCACCCGCTATACCTGCGTGCCAGCGACAAGTTCGATTTCTCCGCATCATGGTCGGTTCGCCTAGGTCGCTGCGGCTATCATGAGATGCATACTCATCCTTTAGGCTGGATAAGTTCCGCCTATTACGTCCAGGTGCCTCCGAAAATTATTAAGAACAGCGAGCACGGTGGTGGTATTAAGTTTGGTGAACCTGACATCGACCTGGGGGCCAAAGGGGAAGCAAGGCGAAACATCCAACCAGCCATCGGGCGGCTCGTGCTGTTTCCGTCCTACATGTGGCACGGTACTGTGCCGTATGAGGCCGACGAGCCGAGGATGACAATTTCCTTCGATGTTGTCCCGATCTAATGACCTCGACTGCCGAGTTTGAGACTGCGTTCCTCGCGGCGTGCAACTTACATAAAGAGGGCAAACTGACAGAGGCCGAGCAGGCTTACCGACAGCTAGAAAGCGCGGGCGATAATCGTGAAAGTGTATTGCAGGCGCTCGTCGAACTTTACCTGCAATCGCAGCGCCCGCAGCAAGCTGTCGAGACCCTGGTCACTTTGCTCCAGGAAGTGCCGCATAGTCTTACTTATACGTCGCAGCTGGCCATTTTGATGCAGAATTTCGGGCGCACCGACGCGGCCATTGCGGTTTTCGAGCGTCTTCTCTCGCTGCAGCCAGACATGGCCGACGGCCATTTCAGTCTTGCGCTGGCATACAAACGGGGCCTGCGTTATCGAGATGCCCTGCGCGCCTACGAAAAAGCAATTGCGCTCGGAATCGACAATGTGCAGGAAGTCTACTCCAACATTGGTGTACTTTATTCGGATATGCGCGACGCCTCGAAGGCTAAGGAGATGTACGAGCGCGCATTAGACGTTGACGCCGACTACCTCCCGGCGTTGTTTAACCTGGCCGGGCTCTTCGAGGAGGCCGGCGACAGAGAGCGCGCGACAGAAATTTATGACAACATCCTGGCCGCGAACCCGCAGCACTGGGATTCGCTTGCGCGTCTCGCCCTGGCAAAGAAGGTCGCGCGGCCAACAGACCCTATTATCGACAAGCTCAGGAATGCGGTTGAACAGGCTGGCGACGATCCTCTGGCCGAAGAAGGACTTCACTTCGCGCTCGGCAAATGCTTGGACGATGTAGGGGATTTCGATGCGGCCTTCGCCGCTTACAGCGCGGCTAATACGCTTGGCAAGCAACGTAACCAGCCATACGACCGGCTCAGTACGGAACAGCGCTTCGATGCACTTATCAGCCGATTCGACCAGACCTGGATAAAGCGCCACGCGACAGAATCTACTGCGAGTCCGATTTTTGTCTGCGGTATGTTCCGCTCTGGTTCGACGCTGGTCGAACAGATGTTGGGCGCGCATCCCGAAATTTCTTCCGGCGGTGAACTCGAATATCTGCCCTGGCTAATCGCGCGACATCTTTCGCCTTATCCGCAACGGATAAGTGAGGTGTCATCACGTGACCTGCGAACAATTGGCGACGCGTATCTGGCGCGGTTATTCGATCTTTTCCCGGATGCGGTGAACCTGACCGACAAGAGGCCGGATAATTTCCTGCACCTAGGGTTGGTGAAGGCAATGTTTCCGCATGCGCGCATCGTGTATACCAAACGCAATAACCTTGACAACTGCCTGTCCATCTTCTTTCAGCAGTTCGGCGGCGATCTGAGCTACGCGACTGATCTCGAGGATACGGCCGACTATTATTCTCAGCACACGAAGCTTATGAACCATTGGGCGGAGTGTTTCGGAGATGACATCTTTACCGTCGACTACGACGAACTGGTTGGCTCACCGGAGCCGATATTACGCGGACTGCTGGATTTTCTCGGGCTCGCCTGGAATGATCAGTGCCTGGATTTCGAAAATTCGGCCGGCCTGGTCAAGACCGCGAGCGTTTGGCAAGTGCGCGAGGGGTTGCATACATCTTCGCGCGGGCGCTGGCGCAATTACGAAGCCATCGCGCCGGCGCTTAGCGCTTCTTTGCGATAAGCGCCCAGGCGATCGGCGGGCCCTGGTCCGTGGGAGCAAGGGGCTCGGCGCGCAAGATTTCGAATCCTTTGTCGGCCAGGTCCGCATGAACTTGCTTGAACCTCGTAGCGTCGATCGCGACTTCCCGCATGGACGCCATTCGCCCCGCGTAAGCTTCCATTTCATCCTGCATTCTTTCTAACCAGCCGAGGACTTCCGACGGCTCGTAGTGGCGCATACGGGCATGAATATCTCTGACATCGCGGTACAGGCGCACGATCGTGCCATCGGCTACTTGCGTGCCGTGTCGTGCCATGATTGCTTCCATCGCCTGAATCGCCGGAGCTATTTTCTTGCCCGCAGCGCCGTAGCGGGCGCGGTTCCCGTCCACTACGGCAAAGCCGGCCTCGAACATGGCTATGCAGTTGGGGATGAACTGTGCCGCCTGCATCTCGCTGACTGCACTGAAACTCGCGTCGCATTGTGTGTAAATGATACCGCCGCGATGGTGCAGCAACAGGGCGAGTTCGCCGCCGGGCGCGATCAGACGTGTTACCTCTCCGAGTGCGTCAAGCCCGGCGTACTCGATACCGAACTGGCTCGTGGCGATGTCGTAGCTGGCCGAGTCGAGTGGAATCGCGGCAGCATCGGCCACGATGCCGTGTACCCCTGGGAAGCGTTCTTTCAGCATGTGGATCGCCGAAGCTGAGACATCCAAACACGTGAAATCAGGCAACTGTCCGTCATACGCTGTGTTGGCGCACTCGACGACGCCGCCGTTGCCGCTGGCGATGTCGATGAACGTCGGATCGCCATTGTGGTTCTGCACATCAGCGAAGTAATCGCTCCAGAATGACAGGACCAACGGATGGCTTGTGCCGCCGCTCGTGTAGGCCGCGCTCGCCTGAGCGCCTTGCCAGTAGGTGTCCCAACTTTCAATTACGGGTAAAGGTTCAGACTCGTCGTCCATCATAACGGCGAAATATGTCATCCTTGGCGGGGTCGTTCAGTATAGCAACTGAACCTGGCGCGGCATGGATTATCCTTCTGTTGTTGCGGCCTGCGGCTTCGACACGATGATCTTCACGTCGGCGCCTTCCCGCAGGTTCTCAGCGCCGCGGATCGCGACTCGATCGCCTTCGGCAAGTGCGCCGGACACCGAGACCAGTTCGCCGGAGGAGTCACCGATTTCGACCTCGATCCGCTCAGCCTTGTTCTCTGTGTTAATGCGAAACACAAACGAGCCGTTGTGCCGTAGAACGAGCGCATCGCGAGGGGCCACGAGGGAAGTCTCGCGAGCCCTGATAGGCACTGCGACGCTGACCCAATTGTCCGACGGTCCAGCTGGCCGTGGCGGCACCCGGCAGGTCGATTCTGACCTCGAAAGTTTGCGAGCGAACATCACCCGTCGGCACCAATGAGCGAATCTTTCCTGCAAACATCGTGTCCGCTGCGAACACATCTATCGACTCTCCAACGACTGTTCGTGGCAAGTGCTTCAGAGGTACAAATGGACCCACCTCCACATTCACTATGTCAGTAATTTGCGCAAGCATCTCTCCGCGCGACACATCTTCTCCAGCACGATGGGCGCGGCTGCCCGCCAGAAGTTAGCGATCGATATCTGCGGCTCTTCGACGTTGGGCAGTCACTGAATTGGTAATGCCGCGATGGACGTCAGGCCGAACAGGGCGACCAATGCAACAGCAGCAGCTACCGAGGGCCACTGCCGGGTACTCTGTTCTGTAAGATTCATGCGTTCTTAGACGCGACCAAGGTTGATTTCGTTGCAGCAAATACGTGACTTCAGCGCGTCCTGTTATGCCGCTTTGGAATATTGTCGCCAAGAGAGCCGGGCTCAAGATTAGTTGCTGCGAGGAATTTCCCGGTTCAGCATCAACGCCCGTACATATTTTACAGGAGGCGAGCCGTACGATAGCGCCTGATCGTGATAGCGGCGCAACGTAAATTCGTCGCCCCAGGCCTCCTCCACCGCCCTGCGCATCGCAATGTGTTCCTGATAGCCGA
>SMVA01450233.1_pt1 | contig 11125 bp, 12 predicted proteins | sample 2456451 | NCBI WGS metagenome assembly SMVA01 (sample SAMN11095933, study PRJNA526329) | marine sediment metagenome | biome: Marine sediment; feature: Surficial sediment; material: Deep marine sediment; isolation source: Hadal surficial sediment | place: Pacific Ocean | collected 2014-05 | depth...
CGCTAGCTCGCGATCACCGCCCGGATCGCCTGCTCCCAGCCGTCGGGGTCGAAGCCGAACGGTCCCATCTCGCACCGGAAGGTGATGGCGCCTGCGGCGTCGATCACGTAGAGCCGCTCGGGACGGGCGCTGTACTTCTCGTCCACCGCATCGGTCATGGGGTCGAGCAACATGGGCATCTCGAACTCGAGATGGAGGACGCAGGCCTGAGCGATGGCGGCGCGTTCATTCTCGGTCGTCGGCTGTGAATAGACGATGTCCTGCTCGAGGTTGACGGGAAGCTGCCAGCCGTCTTCGGGGTGGGCTTCCTGGATGTAGACGCAGAAGAATTCAACGTCTTCGCGATAGCTCCGATAGATGCTGTTCAGGCGCCCGGCCTGAGCTCGGAACGGAGGTCAGGTGTAGGAGCCGAAGACCAGCGCCACGGGCCGGCCGCGCACGGACGACAAGCGGAAGGCCTCGCCCGTCCGGTCGCCCTTGGGCGAAAGTCGCTCGATCTCGAAGTCCGGCGCCTGGCTCCCCACGGGCGGCGTCTTCTCGTCTCGCGCCTGCATCTCGTCGCGAATGGCCTTGAACTGCTCGCGCGTGAGGTTGCTCTTCTCGAGAACCTCGTCGGGCAGATCGTCGAGGTTCGGAAACTTGAAGCTCATCGGCTCTGTGCCTCCAGCCAGCTGCTGGTGACGGCCCGCATCCGGGCGATGCACGGAGCGGCCGCCGGGCCGGGGAAGTTCGCGAAACCGTGCCCCACCTTGGGGAACACTTCGAGCTCGGCCGGGCCGCCCGCGGCGCGGTAGGCGTCGACCAGGGCCTGGCTCATCTCGAGCGTCAGGTTGCGGTCGAGCTCGGCGTGGGCGACCCAGATCGGGGGCAGCACCTGAAACTCCTTCTCGCGCAGGATGCGCACGACGCTGGCGCGGTCCATGTTCGCTTCGTCGCCGAAATGGCCCTGCTGCGAAGACCGCAGCAGGTCGGGACGAAAGGCGGGGCCGCGCTCTTCGTCGCTCTCGGAAAGCAGCGGCTCGAGGTAGCGATAGCGCGCCAGCGGATCGGCGATGGGCCACAGGGCCAGCACGAAGGCCGTGCGCGCCGAAATAGACATGGCATCGGCGCCCTCGACGGGCGTGCCCAGAAAGGCCGCTGTCTCGGGACAAAGTGCCGCGACGAGGCAGAGGTGTCCGCCGCTCGAGCCACCGACCAGGCCGATCTGCTGCTCGCTGACTTCGAACTCGGCGGCATGGGCGCGCAGGAAGCGCACACCCGCCAACACGTCGCACACCGACGCCGGCCAGCGATGCTCGGCCCCCTGGCGAAAATCCAGCGCCAACACCACGGCCCCGCTGGCCGCTAGCGCCCGGTCGAAGTGGGCGTCAGCGAGGCGGTCGAAGTGGCTCCAGGCCCCTCCGTGGACATCGACAAAGGCCGGACGCGGCCCAGGCCCAGCGCCTTGCGGTCGATACAGGCGCGCTTCCAGCGCCAACCCCTGCGGCCGGGCATAGACGAGATCCTCATGCTCGACCTCGTAGGGCCCTGTCGGATCGAATGATTCGTCGCGCACGCGGGCACCAGCATACCGGGCCGGGCGCAGCCACGGTTGCGCGTCCGTGGACGGCCCCGGCGGCGCTGCGCGGCGGGACCGAGGCTCGGAGCCGGCCCCGGGCCGCTACGCCGGAGGCTATTTCAGCAACTCGATCTCACCCGGCCGCCAGGTTTTGTCCCACCACGGCTCGGTTGGGCCGTAGAGACGCAAGAGTGAAAACCAGCCCTTGCCTGCGACCGTCTGGATCCAGTTCGCGCCCTTGCCGGCGGGCGCTGTCGGACCAAAATAGAGATCGATCGAGCCATCCTTGTTGACGATCAACTTGTCGCGCTTGTTGTTCTTGCCAGGGAAGGGCTGGCTGGTCTGGAGTTCGGAGCGTGTCTGCGGGTCGTAGACCACCACCGACATGAATTTCTCGGCGGGAGGATCCTTGGGGAGATTCAGCTTGTAGTGCTTGCCGCCGTCGAGGTAGTTGCCCTTCGCGTCCAGATAGCCCCAGGCGTAGGTCGAGCCCTTGCCGATCCACTTGATCGCCATCATGGGCGTGTTGACGGTCGCCATGTAGTGGAAGTGGGTCCGGTCATCCAGATAGCGCCCTCCCATGCCCTCGTCCTTGAGGTATTCATGGGATTCGCTGAGGAAACCCTTCTTCCAGTAGCTGTCCTCATACAGGAATGCCGATGGATCGCGTGTATGCCAGAAGATTGCGCGCGAGGTCCCGTTGGCCACAGCGGCCGCATCCGTCAGCAGCTGCTTCATCCGGGCGTCCGGAGCGAACGGCTTGCCCTTCTGGATGCCGATCGACGCGAAGAGTCCGCGCAACTCGGGATCGAGCATCTCGATCGGCTCACGATCGATGACGGCGTGGAGTTCTTCGAAGAAGTGGTAGTCGTTGGCGTGAATGGTGTTGAACTTCACCTTGGAGCCGCTGATGAACTCCATCGCGGGCGGATTCGCGGCCTTGGCGAGGGGATAGATCATCAGACCTTCCGTCCACATCTTGGTGGCCGCGTCCGGCTTGCCGTCCACCAGGAATCCGCGCAGGGCGACCCAGTTCACCCAGCTCGTCGAGCGGGCGGTGAAGTAGCCGTCGGGCACGTGGCCCTCATAGCCCGGCGGAAGGATCAGGTACTTGCCGCCCTTGCCCCGGTCGGGGCCGGGTCCGCCCATGTCGATCACGAAGCGGAAGAAGGCGTCGTTGACCGTCCCCGGGCCGGCCCCTGCCGGGATCTCGACCACCGTCGGGCCATCTTTCTTGAGGTCGAGAAAGGCGAAGCAGTAGACCGTGTCCGTGTTGCCGGTGAGAAACAACGGATTGCTGTCCATCAATTGATCGAAGATCAACGGTTGATTCGAATATTTAGCGCCGATTTCTGCCGAACCGCGCCGGATCGCCTCCAGCGAGGTTGCGGGAATCCCGTTCAGAAAGGTCTCCACGCCGCGCAGAAAATCGAGGTTGTCGTAGAGCAGCGCGGCGGTCTCCCGGGTGGGGATCCCATCGAAGAACTCGAGGGTGCCGATCCTCGTCTCCACCTTGTCCGGCGTCAAGATCTGTTCCGGGATCTTGTTGTTGAAGCCAGGCGTCGGCTCCTCACCGGTCGCGCTCAGCGACATGACGGACGCAAAAAACGTCGTGACAACGACCGAACAGAGCGGGTCCCTGATCGACTTGATGGTCACCTGGTTCTCCTTCCGCAGCGCCAATTGAATGGCCGCCAGAGTACAGGCTAACGGTCCCAGATCACCGCGAGCTCGGTGTCGTCACCGAGCAGATTCACCGGGTCCTGCTTGCCGACGTGGCCGATGAGGGAACGGTAGACGCCGTAGCCGACCAGTTGGCGGAGCCGGGGCTCGAAGCCTCGGGCGATCTCGCGAGGGATGCCGAGCTGCTGGTTCTCCTGCTGGCGAATGAAGCCCGCGCAGTAGTTCATGGCGATGCCGATCCGGCGCTCATCCGTCTGGTTCGCGCCGCCGCCGTGCCAGAGGCTACCGTGATAGACGAGCACGCTTCCCCTCGACATCTCGGCAGGGATGCTGTCGTAGCGCTTCGTGGGATCTGGGCAGTGCTCGAACTTGTGGCTGCCGGGCACCAGCCGGGTCGCGCCGTTGGCTTCGGTGAAGTCCGTGAGCGCCCACATCGAGTTGCAGACGACGGCCCGGTGGGGGCGGTCGAGGCCGATCACCTGATCGTCGGAGTGGATCAGCTGAGGCGTCTCGCCGGGACCGATGTTGATCGACGACAGCGAAGAGACCAGGCAGCCCGAATCGAGCACGCCTTCGACGACGGCCAGCACCTGCGGCTCGACGGGCACCCGCTCGAAGATCTTGCCGTGGACCAGCAGGTTGTAGACGCGCAGCGTGTCGCGGCCTTCGAAGTCGTTCCGGGACGGCTGGATGTCGGACTCCTGCTCGACCCGGGTGACCTCGGCCGCCAGCTCGTCGACGAAGTCCGGATCGAGAACGTTCTCGAGAACCGTGTAGCCGCGCTCCTCGATCTCACCGAGCTGCTGGGCGACATCGACGCTCGGAGCTTCTGCATGCGTCATCCAGCCAGCTTAGCGCCGGTCGCGCGAGTACCCGCGAGCCTCCGCGAAGGCGGGCGCATCCGGTAGGAAACCGCGCCGAGGCCGAGGACCACGAGGGGAATCAGGACCGCAGGCAGCGAGTCACCGCTGAAAGCATGGGACGCGGAGGCGCCGAGCAGGTCGAACGTGAAGCCAGCGTAGGCCCACTCCTTGAGGAGCGGCTGGCCCGGAATCAGCAGCGCCGCGACACCGAACAGCTTGGCGACCCCCAGGATAGTCATCACATAGAGCGGATATCCCAGCGTCTGCATGCCTTCGAGCTGCGGTTCGAGACGGAAGAGATGTCCGATTCCACCCATCACAAAGATCGCACAGAAGAGCCCCGTCGGGAGCCAGTAACCGAGGTTCTTGTTCATGCAGGCCTCCCGTTGACGACGGCCCGTTCCAAAGCGGGGCTCGTTCCAGAGTGCGTGAAGGTTGCGAGCTTCATGAGGCGTCGTCAATCCGGTCCTGAGAAGGGCTTCACATGCCGATCCACCCGCCAGCGCAGACGCTCGCCGGGCCGCTTTTCGACGTAGCGAACCCGTCGTCAGATCCGCAGCCGGATCCGCTCGCGATCCTCGAGCGCGGCGGCTTCCCCCGGGAGCGTTCGCCCTGCTCCTTCTGGTACCGTCTCCCAGCCACCCGTTGGAGGGAAATTCCATGTCAGACGAGGACACGCAGGCCGAACTCGACCGACTGCGCCGCGAGAATGCGGAGTTCAAGTCGAAGGAGAAGAAGGGGCTCCGCCTGGCGGTGAGCCAGAAGGGTGCGGCCTCGCTCTACGGAATTCGCCGCTTTCCCATCACCTTCTACAAGGAAGAGTGGGGGATCATTCTCGGCATGTCGGACGAAATCGAGGCCTTCCTGGCCGAGCACGACGCCGAGCTGTCGACGAAGAAGTAGCCGAGCCGCGATACCCATCGGAGAGCGCGCGCTGACACGTTGCGCGTGGCTGGACACGCCGGACCGAGCAAGTTTCAGGCTGCGCCGCCCAACGCAAGATTCTTCAGCGAACAGGCCGACCGGATCGACGCTCCGACGCCGACGCGCTCGTGATAGTCTGGCCGACGCTCGCAGGCGAGCAGAGAGGTTCCATGGGCCGCAACGGGCGGGACGTCGAGACGGCAAAGCAGACACCAGAACCGGTCAGAAGCGGCCGCCTGGCCCGAATGCTGCTCGCGGCCATGCTGCTCGGATCATGGCCGCTGACCGCGTTTCCGACGAGGACCGCCCGGGCCGACGAATTCGCTCCGGCGCCGCGGCCAGCCCACGATGACAGCTGGGACCGCAACTACCTCCAGGTCCAAATCGCGCTCGAGAAGGGCGATCTCGACACCGCGGCCCAGCACCTGCCCGCAACCGCAGCCGACGTCACCCGCTTCGATGCTTCGGACAAGAGGATCTTCCAGACCGAGGAGATCCTGAAGCAGTTCAAGGCGATGGCCGTGGAGCGCGAAACGCCGCAGAGGATCCGGCCGCTCCTCGATGCGACGTCGGCCGCCATCGAAGCCTCGGACGGCGGCGAGCATCCGTTCGCCTTCAATCTGCTGCGGCACCGCATCGAGCTGGCCGTCAGCGAAAAGCGGCTCGCAGACGCCATCGTGCTCGCAAAGGAACGTGCCGAGCGGGCGAAACACGTGTTCGGTTCGAAGCATTCGGTCTGGATCAACGCGCGCAACGATCTCGCGCTGATCCTGATGATCGACGACCACGACATCAAGGCCCGGATCGTGGTAAACGACACCCTGCGCGAGGCGGAAGCTTCCCTGGGCCCCGAAGACCCGGCCCTCGCACCCCTGCTCGTCAGCCTGGCCCGACTCCAGAAGACGCGCCGCTCGCCCAAGGAAGTGCTGCCGACGATGGAGCGCGCCCTCACGATGTTCCTCGCCAAGGACCCGTCTGGCCTGACGACGGTCCGCACGTTGCTGGAGACGGCGGCACTCCAGATCGACGCCGGAGATGCGGTCGGCGCCCAGATTCGGCTCGAGAATCTGGCGAACACGCTGGAGAAAGCGGGAGGACCCGGCACGACCGGCTTGGTGTTCACGCTGAGCGAACTTTCGCTTGCCCAGCTGGGTCGCGGCGACGTCGCAGCCGCCGAACGCACCGCAAAGCGCGCACTCTCGATCGCGCACGGGCTTCCGGAGGGAAACCGATCCCAGCTGCTGGCTCCGCTCAAGCAACTGGGCGTTCTCTACTCCGCTATGCGTCGCGACGAAGCTGCACGATCGCACTACCAGCAGGCGTTGGAGATCGTCGAGGCCCAGCACGATCCGGAAGCTTCCGACCGGATCCAGATCCGTCTCCAGCTCGCTCCGATCGAGGCCCGCCTCGGAAACCAGATCGCCGCAGAGGCCCTGCTCCTGCAAGCGCGGCGTCTGTCCAACCAGTACCACGGGAAGGAAAGCCTGCTGACGGGCAGCGTGTTGAACTCGCTCGCCTATTTTTATGCGAAGAGACAGAAGTTCCGCGCGGCGGAGCCTCTGGCAAAAAGAGCTCGACGGCTGATCACCCAAAACGCCTCCACCAAGACCGTCGCCTACGCATCGGTGCTCGGCACACTGGCGCTCATCAAGGCGGGAACCGGCAAGATCGATGAAGCCAAGCGGCTCGCGGAATCCTCACTGCGGACCCTGGAATCCGCCGGCAGTGCCAACACGCCGCAGAACATCGAAATGCTCGAGAACTATCGATCGATCCTGACCCAGGCGGGGGACGAGGCCGCGGTGGCCCAGATCGAGCGGCGCATCGCGGCGATCACGACAACGACCACGGTTTCCCTGGGGTCGGACCAGGGCGGGCTCTCGACCACGGAAGACAAGCAATTCAACTTCCGCTTCCGACCCCCGAGCCCCGGCTGGATCCGATGGGACCCATCCCGTGTCAGCAAGGACGCCAAGCTCGCTTACGCTCGCACGCAGCCCCCGACCTTCTTCGCGCTGCTTCCCCAGCTCATCCCGCCCAATCAAACGTTCTCTTCCCAGCACCTGATCTCCACGCTGGGGACCCTGCTCGCAAAGACCACTCCTGGAACTCCACCCCCCCGGGCCGAGTCGGTCTCGGTGGGCAAGCTTCGCGGCCACCGGATACAACTGATCGCCACGATGTCGGGCAAGCTCTACCGCTACGTGGCGTGGATCACCGTCCAACGGGGCATTGCCTATCAGCTCCTGCTCTGGGCGCCGGAAGCCGCGACCTCCGCCCTCGAGGCCAGGCGCTACTCCGAGGAAGTCTTCGCGGGCTTCTCCCTTCTTGAGGGATGAATCGGGCCTAGTCGGCGTCGTACGAGATGCCGACCACTGAGAAGGCCGCGGCTCCCGCCGGGCGCTCCACGGTGATCTCGTCGCCCACTTCCTTGCCGAGCAGAACCCGACCCATGGGAGACGCGACGCTGATCAGTCCGAGGGCGGGATCAATCTCGTCGGGTCCCACCAGTCGATAGCGGTGATCGTCGCCCTCTTCGTCTTCGAGCGTGACCCAGGCGCCGAAGAAGATCCGGTCGCGGTCGGCCACCTCGCCGGGGCGCGCGATCGTCACCTCACCCAGACGCTTGGTGAGGAATCGAACGCGCCGGTCGATCTCACGCAGCCGCTTCTTTCCATAGATGTACTCGGCGTTCTCCGACCGGTCGCCGAGTGCGGCGGCCTCGGCGACCTCGCGAGTGACCCGCGGGCGTTCGCTGTTCCAGAGCTCGCGCAGTTCCTGCTGGAGCTTCGCGGCGCCTTCGGGCGTGATGTAGCTCTTGCGCATCTGGGCGAAGATGACGCGGCCGGGCGCTCGGAGCAACGAGCCCGTCTTTCTGCGCGCGCGCGCAGAGCGCGCGCGCGCAGAGCGATGCGGACTACATATCCGCTTCGGTCTCCTCCGCAGCCTTGTCGTCAGACGGCGGCTCGGCTTCGACGGACGGAGTTGCCTCCTCGGCCTCCGTGGTGGCCTCGGTCGCCGTGTCGGTCGCTGCCTCGTCATCCTCTGCCAGCACCGGAAGCGCCCAAAGCAACATCAGCATGGAAGCCACGGTGATCATGAGAATTCGCATCTTGAATCCCTCCTAATGGCCGGAAAGATTCCAGCTCCTGCCCATCTTGTTCCGTGACGGCGGTCACAGTCAAGCACTACATTTCTGCTGCGCGAGCGGCTCACAGAACGCAGCGGAGCGTTCTTGGATAGACTGGCTTCGCGCCCACCCCATCCAGGAGCCCCCATGATCCGCCTGCATACCGCCCAGACGCCGAACGGCCGCAAGATCTCGATCGCACTGGAAGAGCTCGGTGTCCCCTACGAGACCCACTGGGTCCACCTCGACCAGGAAGAACAGCTGAAGCCCGAGTTTCTTGCGCTCTGTCCAAACCACAAGATTCCGGTGATCGAGGACGACGGTCAGGTGATCTGGGAGTCCGGAGCGATCCTGCTGCAGTTGGGCGAAAAGCACGATCCGGAAGGTCGCATTCTGCCCAAGCAGCCGAACACGCGGATGGAGGCCATCCAGTACGCGTTCTTCCAGACCGGAGGCGTCGGTCCGAACCTCGGTCGACTGGGCCAGGCGCTTCGCAAGGAGGGTGAGAAGAACACCGAGATGATCGAGATCTTCTCGGGAGAACTGAAGCGCCTGCTCGGCGTGATCGATCGCATCCTGTCGGACGATCGCGAATACCTCGCCGGCCCTTACAGCATCGGCGACATCATGCACTACCCCTGGCTCCAGATCGTCCAGAAGCTGGGCTTCCCCGAGCTGCAGGAGCTGCCCCGGGTCGTGGCGTGGCTCGACCGAATCGGCGCGCGTCCCGCCGTCGAGAAGGGAATGTCGATTCCCTGCTGATTCCCGCACAGTTGGAGCACGCTTCCGATCGCTCGAAACCCCCGCTGCGGGCGGGTCCATCGCAAGCCGAAGGTCTCTTCAGTGCCGAATCTGCCCCACCAAGGCGGCCGGCCGTCTGATCAATCCAGGCCCAGCGACGCGAAGACCTCCTCGAGGCCTCCTGCGGCCCGAAGCTGCGCCAGGGCATGCGACTCGATCTGCCGAATGCGTTCGCGGGACAGGCCCAGCTGGTCGCCAATCTGCTGGAGCGTCTGGGGTTCCTTGTCGCCGAGGCCAAAATGGGCCTCGACGATCATCCGCTCGCGCGGGTGGAGCTGCGACATGCGCTCGCCCAGGAACGCCGAGACCTCGAGCTGGTCGATCTCCTCGATGGGGTCGGCACAATCTGGGTCCGCCAGCACGTCCTCGAGAGTGAACTCTTCGGAGCCCGGCAAGGTGGCGTGAGTCGACTTGATGGGCTGCATCGAATGGTGAGCCCTCACCACCTCGGCCTCCGAGACGTTCATCTCTTTGGCCAGCTCCGCCGGCTGCGGTGCACGGCCCAGCTTCGTGCGGAGCCGCTCGCGCACCTTGCGCGCACGCACTTCGAGGTCGTAGACGTGGGTCGGCACACGAACCGTGCGTGAACCGTTCTGGACCGCGCGCACCAGCGCCTGCTCGATCCACCAGACCGCGTAGGTCGAGAACCTGAAGCCGAGTGTGTAGTCGAACTTCTCAACGGCTCGGATCAGACCCAGGTTGCCTTCCTGAATCAGGTCCGCGTAGGACACGCCCATCTGGCGGAAGCGCTTGGCCTGCTTGATCACCAGCCGCAGGTTGTGGAAGACGAAGGTCTGCTTGGTCGCGTCCATCCGCTCGAGGGCTCGTTCGGCACGCTCGAGATGGCGGCGGTGCGCGGCTTCGGTCAAGCCCAGCCGACGACGCTGCGCGCGAACGGCTCGCGTCCGAAGCGTGCCGCGCATGCCGAGCATTTCGCGGTAGATGGCCAGGACGATCTCGAAGTCGATTTCGGCGGCCTCCACCGCCTTGGCCAGCTTCGTCTCGAGGACCTCCCGCTCGTTCACTGCAGCCCGGCTGGTTCGTCCCAGCAACAGCTCGCGTCGTTCCAGGATGCCCTCGAGGCCTGCCAGGGCCCGGTCGATGCCCGGGCTGTGATCCTGGCCGCTCGCGTCCCGGTAGTGGGCCGAGAGTGCCGCCGTCACGTGTCCGCGGCGCTTGCGCTGCGTCCAGAGCTCGACGATCTTGAGCGCCGTTCCCGGAATGGCGTACATCTCGGCCAGCAGCTCGTAACGCGCCCGTTCGAGCGCCTTGGCGAGCACGGTGGTCTCGTCCTTGCTGAGAACCGGCGGGGCTCCCAGCGAACGCAGATACTGGTCCACCGGGTCGACGTCCGGCCGGCCGAGTTCGGCCCGGGGCCTCGCCTTGAGGACCACAGCCCGCGCCCGCCGCGGCGCCTTCGGGTTCCCCTGCCGGGAACGCGGGTTCGGCGCGCAGTCGGCGCTGGCTTCGATCTCCGCCCGATCCCGGGCGCGATCGCTGTCGCTGTCGTAGTTGGTCATGGTTCCTTGCCCGTCATCCAATTTCGCGGGCAGCCCCGGTCGGTTTCGACTGGCTGAATGGGCCAGGGATTCGACCGCCCCTCTAGAGGTTCGAAGTCCGTCATCCTAAGCACTTACGGGCGCGATCAAGGGCTTGGATGCACCCCAGGGGAAAAAGGTTCACTCTGAGATTCGGATTCCCGCGGGGACAACTCTCCGTCGTCGAAAACCCGGTCCGCTCGACCCCCTTCAGGGCCGCAACCGAAACCGGGCCGCGCCATCGAAACGCCCTCTGGCTGGCTGGCGTCCTCGACGAGAACGGCGAACGCCTCACCCCGATGCGAGCGCCGCGGCCAGAGTTTCGCAGGCTCTCGTCCAAACAGCAACGCGATCGAACGCAGCGCCGTCAACCGGTCGTGCGTCGGGCTTCGGCGCCGGGGGGCCCGGCGGCCGATAGGTCTCGGATGGGCCCGTGCACCCTCTGGTGGCCGCTGAAGGCCCGAGCCGCCGTCCTGCTGGGCGCGTTGGCCTGCCTCACACCCGCAGTGGCCTCGGGCGAAATCTACAAGTGCCGGAGTTCGCAGGGTGAGCTCGGCTTCCAGGACCGCCCGTGCGCGGCCGGCAGCAGCTCCACGCTCGTCAAACACGACGAAGAGGCCGTCGAAAC
>SMVA01089042.1_pt1 | contig 11123 bp, 21 predicted proteins | sample 2456451 | NCBI WGS metagenome assembly SMVA01 (sample SAMN11095933, study PRJNA526329) | marine sediment metagenome | biome: Marine sediment; feature: Surficial sediment; material: Deep marine sediment; isolation source: Hadal surficial sediment | place: Pacific Ocean | collected 2014-05 | depth...
CGGACGTGACGGGTGTTGCGAGTCTCCCGGAAGGGACCGAGATGGTGATGCCGGGCGACAACGTCGAGATGACGGTGGAGCTGATCACACCGATTGCGATGGACAAAGAGCTGCGGTTTGCGATTCGCGAAGGCGGTCGCACCGTGGGTGCCGGCGTCGTCGCAGAGATTATTGAGTAGAAAATGGCAGACGTCGGTTCACAGAAAATTCGAATTCGTATGAAGGCTTACGATTTCAAGCTGCTCGATCAGAGCGCTCGTGAGATCGTAGATACAGCGATGCGGACGGGCGCGAGAGTGGCCGGCCCCATCCCGTTGCCGACGACGATCAACAAATACACGGTCTTGAGAGGACCGCACATCGACAAGAAGTCGCGTGAGCAGTTCGAGGTGCGGACCCACAAGCGGTTGATCGACATCCTGGATCCGACAGCGCAAACCGTCGACGCATTGATGAAGCTGGAGTTGGCGGCTGGTGTCGATGTGGAGATCAAGCTTTGAGCGGAGTTTCACTCCGCCCTTTGGTGGGCAGCCTACCGCTGCCTGCGTTGAGTGAGTAGAGCAATGGCGACGCTGAATGTCGTGACGCTGAAAAACAAAAAGTCGGGATCAGTCGATTTGAATTCGACAGTCTTCGAGGCTCCGGTGCGCACGGATCTGATCCATGCGGAGGTCCGGCGGCAGCTGGCTTCGCGTCGGAGCGGGACCCACAGCTCCAAGAACCGCGCAAGGGTTTCGGGGGGCGGGTCCAAGCCGTGGCGTCAAAAGGGCTCCGGGCGCGCGCGCCAGGGAACGACACGGGCGCCTCAGTGGGCCGGTGGCGGCGTTGTCTTCGGGCCGGTTCCGCGCTCCTACGAGCACGCGCTCCCGAAGAAGGTTCGCGGGGCGGCGCTTCGCAGTGCGTTGTCGCACCAGCTCGCCGAAGGCAGCATCACGCTCGTCGATACGATCGACCTGGATGGATTCAAGACCAAGCGGGTGGTCGAAATGCTGAGCGACCTATCGCTGGGGGGCGAGAGCGTCCTGATCGTAATCGATGTCAAGGACGAGCACCTTCAGCGCTCCGCACGAAATCTGCCGGGTGTGACGGTATTGCTCGTCGAAGGAATCAACGTCTACGACGTTCTTCGACATCAAAAAATGTTGATCACAAAGCAGGCACTGGCTGGGATCGAGTCCCGGTTGGCTCGTCGTGCGAAGGAGCCGATTTCGTGAATGTGTACGACGTCATCCAGCGGCCGTTGGTTACGGAAAAGAGCAATGTCGCCCGCGAAGAGGTGAATACTGTCACGCTCGCCGTGAACCCGCGTGCTACGAAATATGACATCCGCAACGCCGTCGAGTCGCTCTTCAGTGTCAAAGTGATCGGTGTTCATACGATGCGCCAGCCGCGGAAAACGAGAAAGGTGGGGAAAACCTCCGGTCGTAAGCCGGAATGGAAGAAAGCGATCGTGCGTCTTGCCGAAGGGCAGTCGATCGAATTCTTCGAGGGAGTGTAGGTAGGCATGGCGGTCAAGAACTACAAGCCGACGTCGCCCGGTCGTCGCGGGATGAGTGTTTCGGATTTTGCCGAAATCACGCGAGATCGACCCGAGCGTTCCCTGATGGGTGGCGCGCTCTATAAGTCCGGCGGGCGCAACGTCCACGGACGCGTGACCTCCTGGCAGCGCGGTGGTGGACACAGGCGCCGCTATCGCAAGATCGATTTCCGCCGGGATAAATTTGACGTACCCGCGAAGGTGGCGGCGATCGAATACGACCCGAACCGCTCTGCGAATATCGCGCTACTCCACTACGCGGACGGCGAGAAGCGATACATCCTCGCGCCCCAGGGACTGAAGGTGGGTGGAGTGGTGGTATCGGGGCCGGATTCACCGCCCGAAGTCGGAAATGCGCTGCCGCTTGCGAACATCCCGCTGGGCTCGGTGGTACACGCCATCGAGATGAAGGCCAAGAAGGGCGCACAGATGGTCCGGGCAGCGGGTGGTGCGGCGCAGTTGATGGCGCGAGAAGGGAATTACGCGACGTTGCGAATGCCGAGCGGCGAGCACCGGATGATTCACATCGCCTGTCTCGCGACGATCGGCCAGGTAGGCAACACCGAGCACGAGAATCGGAGCATCGGCAAGGCCGGGCGCAATCGCTGGCGTGGAAAGCGCCCCAACGTTCGAGGTGTTGCGATGAACCCCGTCGATCATCCAATGGGTGGTGGTGAGGGGCGTTCATCAGGTGGTCGCCACCCCTGCACGCCGTGGGGCGTTCCGACCAAAGGTCACAAGACGCGCAAGAAGTCGCGTTCGCAGAAATACATCGTCAAGCGGCGGGGGAAGAAGTAAATGGCGCGATCGCTCAAAAAGGGACCCTTCGTCGATCCGAGCTTGCAGCGCAAGGTGGACAAGGTGACGCAATCGGGCTCGAAGCAGGTAATACGGACCTGGTCGCGGCGCTCGATGATTACGCCCGATTTCGTGGGTATGACGTTTCAGGTGCACAACGGGAAGCTCTTCGTGCCCGTATTCGTAACCGAGAACATGGTCGGCCACCGCCTCGGCGAGTTTTCTCCGACGCGGAAATTCACCGGTCATGCGTCAGATCGAAAAGTGAAGACGCGCTGATATGGAAGTCAAAGCGAGACTCAAGAATTACCGGGTCAGTGCGCGCAAGGCGCGTCTGCTCGCTGACGAGATTCGCGGCAAGGGCGTCGAGGATGCGTTGACGATCCTCGACCTGTCGAGCAAGCGTTTCTCAAAGCCGCTCGCAAAGCTCGTTCGTTCCGCACTCGCGAGTGCGGAGGAAAAGAACGAGCGAGATCGAGCGGGGATCGATGTCGATAATCTCGTTGTGGACACGATCACGGTAGATCAGGGCGCGAGCATGTGGCGGATCCGGGCTCGAGCACAGGGGCGAGCGGCATGGATCCAGCGAAGGACGAGCCACGTGTCCATCGTTCTGGCGGAACACTAGTCGGCCGGCGGCCGAAACAGAGGCGGATAAAAATTGGGACAGAAGGTACATCCCTACGGATTTCGATTGGGCACCCTCTATGGGTGGCAGTCCAATTGGTTCGCGGAGCGCGGCTACAGCACGCAGCTCCACCAGGACATCCAGATTCGCAAATTCATCAAGAAGAAGCTCTTTCACGCCGGAATTTCGAAGGTCATCATCGACCGGACGGGTGAGAAGATTGTCGTGAACATCCACACGGCTCGCCCGGGAATCCTGATCGGAAAGCGAGGAGCCGAAGTCGAGACGCTTCGCGAAGAACTGGGTTCAATGTCCGACAACAAGGAGATCTTCATCAACATCCGGGAAATCCGGAAGGCCGAACTCGACGCGCAACTCGTGGCTGAGGCCGTTGCGCTCCAGCTCGAGCGCCGAGTGGCTTTCCGCCGGGCGATGAAGAAGGCAGTGACGTCCACGATGAAGTTTGGTGCCCAAGGTGTGCGCCTTCAGTGCGCGGGACGCCTCGGTGGAGCAGAGATGGGCAGGCGCGAGTGGTACCGCGAGGGCCGCGTCCCGCTTCACACGCTTCGTGCCGAGATCGATTACGGGATGGCCGAAGCGAAGACGACCTACGGAATCATTGGCGTCAAATGCTGGGTGTTCAAGGGAGAGGTGGCAGACAAGGATCTGCACAAGGGCTCCCTGGCGCTTCGAAACGAAGAGGAGCCCGCGAGGTAGCCCATGCTCCAGCCCAAGAAGGTAAAACACCGCAAGCAGATGAAGGGTCGTAACCGCGGCAAGGCTTCCCGCGGCACGAATCTGGATTTCGGCGATTACGGACTGCAGGCCGTCGCCTGCCGTCGGATCACGGCTCGGCAGATCGAGGCGGCTCGAATTGCCATGACCCGTTACGTCAAGCGTGGCGGGAAGATTTGGATTCGGATCTTCCCCGACAAACCAGTTTCCAAGAAGCCGGCTGAAACGCGGATGGGTAAGGGGAAGGGTAACCCCGAGGAATGGGTGGCACTCGTGAAACCCGGACGGATGTTGTACGAGATGGAAGGTGTCGATGAAGCGACTGCGCGCGAAGCGTTGCGCCTCGCTTCCCACAAACTTTCCGTTCGCACCCGATTCGTAATGCGGAAAAACGCACTATGAAGCCGGCTGAAATCAGGGGGCTTTCGTTGGACGAATTGCAGGCGAAGGGGAACGACCTTCGCAGCGAGGCATTCAACATTCGGATCAAGCGTTCGACGGGTCAGCTGGAAAACACGGCGAGGCTCAAGGAGCTCCGCCGCGACATTGCTCGCGTAGAAACAATCATGCGCGAGAAGCGTGAGGCGACGAAGTGAAAAAGCGAGGAATGCGCCGAACTCTGGTAGGGCAGGTCGTCAGTAATGCGATGGACAAAACGGTGGTCGTGCGGGTGGAGAGACTCGTGCAGAATCCGCGATACAAGAAATATGTCCGTCGCTATTCGAAGTTCCTGGCACACGACGAGGCCAATTCATGTGAAATCGGAGATCGCGTCCAGATCATCGAACACCGCCCGATTTCAAAGCTCAAGCGGTGGATGGTTCAAGAGACGATTTCCAAGTCGGCTCGAGCCTGACGGGAGAATTCGGTGATTCAGCAAGAGTCAGTACTCGAAGTCGCGGACAACTCTGGAGCGCGTAAGGTCGCGTGCATTCGTGTGCTCGGAGGATCCGGGCGACGCTACGCATCGATTGGAGACATCATCGTAGTTGCGGTCAAGGATGCGATGCCCAACGCGCGGGTGAAGAAAGGCGAGGTTCGTCGGGCGGTCGTCGTGCGCACAACCAAGAGCATTGGTCGGCCAGACGGTTCGTTCATCCGATTCGATGACAACGCCGCGGTCTTGATCGACGCTCAGCGCGAGCCTGTTGGTACCCGAATTTTTGGGCCCGTAGCTCGCGAATTGCGACAGCGTCGGTTCATGAAGATCATTTCGCTGGCACCGGAGGTGCTCTAGATGACTCCGAGATTGCTCAATCGGTATCGGGACGAGGTCGTCCCGAAATTGGCGAAGGAATTCGCGTTCAAGAACACGCACCAGGTGCCCGCGATGACGAAGATTGTGGTCAACATGGGGCTCGGCGCGGCGGCAGCGAATCCCAAGCTGATCGAAAATGCAGTCGGTGAGCTTGCGATGATCACGGGGCAGAAACCCGTGGTGCGCAAGGCGCGAAAGTCCGTCGCGAACTTCAAACTTCGCGAGGGCCAGGCCATCGGTTGTTCGGTGACGCTCCGCGGCGTACGCATGTGGGAATTCTTCGACCGCCTGATGAACGTTTCGCTCCCAAGGGTTCGAGACTTCAAGGGGCTTTCGCCGAAGGCCTTCGACGGCCGCGGCAACTATTCACTCGGGGTCCGGGAACAGACCATCTTCCCGGAAGTGGACTACGACAAAGTCGAGCACGTAACGGGGCTGAACGTGACGATCTGTACGACGGCGCGCAACGATGCAGAGGGGAAGGCTCTCCTGACTCATCTTGGCGTTCCGTTTCGGCAATAAAAACGGCGAGGCGAATGAAAATATCATGATGACTGACCCGATCAGCGACATGTTGACTCGAATTCGGAATGCGGGCATGGCTCGGCTGAATCAGACGACGTGTCCTTTTTCGAAGCAAAAGCTGGCCATCGCGAAGGTGATCGAGGGGGCCGGCTTCATCAAAGACGTTCGCGCCGAAACCCAAGAAGGGCATCTGACCCTGGCGATGACCATTCGTTACGACGATCGCGGGAAGCCCCTGATCGACGGAATCCGACGTGTGAGCAAGCCCGGTTGCCGCGTTTACGTCGGCGCGCGTGATATCTGGAAGGTTCGCAACGGCCTCGGTATTTCAGTGATCTCGACTTCGAAGGGAATCCTGACAGACGAGGGTGCACGAGAGGCATCCATCGGCGGCGAAGTCGTTTGTGAGGTGTGGTAGGGATGTCGCGAATTGGTAAAGCCCCGGTTGCGATCCCCAGCGGTGTGACGGTGGATCTCGTCGGAGATAAAATCCGGGTCAAGGGTCCGAAAGGCACTCTATCCGAGCGGATGCCCGACAGCATCGAGATCGCGATCGGTGACGCGGAGATCGTCTTCAAACGGCCCGACGATCGACGGACTCACCGGGAGCTGCACGGGCTTGCGAGGGCACTCGTCGCCAGCATGGTGACCGGTGTTACGGAGCAGTTCTCGAAAGAACTCGAGATTCAAGGTGTTGGTTATCGGGCCGAGGCGGACGGAAAGACGCTGAAGTTGACGGTTGGCTACTCGCATCCCGTCAACATGCCGATCCCCGAGGGCCTCAAGGTCTCGATCGATCGCAACGTGATCGTGCGAATTGAGGGAATTAGCGCTCAGAAGGTTGGTGAGTTTGCTGCAAATATCCGATCCGTAAGACCCCCGGAGCCCTACAAGGGCAAGGGTATCCGCTACGTGGGCGAGCGGGTTCGGCGCAAGGTTGGTAAGGCCGGAGCAGCGGCAGAGTGAGGTTGCAGTGAAGCGAAAAATCGAAAACGCGAAAAACAGAGCCTGGATCGGCCGGCGTGCTCGCACGTTGCGAAAGATCAAGGGTCGCGGCCGCCCGAGGCTGACTGTATTTCGCAGTGCGAAGCACATCTATGCGCAGATCATAGATGCCGAAACCGGTCAAACCATTACGGCGGTGTCCTCCCGGTCGAAGCAATTGATGGGAGACGCAGCGGCCACAGGAAACGTAGAGGCCGCAAAGATCGTCGGGAAAGCGATTGCCGTGGCCGCGCGCGAGAAGGATATCGGCCAGGTTGTCTTCAACAGAAATGGATTCCTGTACCACGGACGAGTGAAAGCACTCGCGGAGGCCGCGCGCGAAGCGGGCCTCCAGTTCTGAACCCATGCGAATTTCAGCTCAAGGGTGATGCCAACTGATGTATGACGAGCAGATCAATCCCAACGATTTCGAATTGACGGACCGCGTTGTCCACATCAACCGTGTGGCCAAGGTCGTAAAGGGTGGCCGGCGCTTCAGCTTCAGCGCGCTGGTCGTCGTTGGCGATGGCGAAGGTATCGTCGGTGCGGGCTATGGAAAAGCCGGTGAGGTTCCCGAAGCGATTCGCAAGGCGATCGAGCGGGCGCGCATGTCGTTGCTCCGCGTTCCTCTGATCGAGGGGACGCTGCCTCACGAAATCATCGGGCACTTTGGGGCCGCCAAGGTGCTGCTTCGACCGGCATCTTCGGGAACCGGTGTGATTGCCGGTGGTCCCGTTCGTGCCGTGCTCGAGAGCGCTGGCGTGAAGGACGTCTTGACCAAGACACTGGGAACGAACAATCCCAACAATGTGGTTCGCGCAACGATGACGGCGCTCGACGAATTGCGCGATCCCGTCGAACGCAGGCGCCAGCTGAGGCAAGCATGAGTGCAAAAGGTCGCGTCAAGGTTCGCTGGGTTCGCAGTGCAATCGGGTTCAACCGCAAGCAGCGGGCGACCCTCGTCGGACTCGGCTTGAAGCGACTCAACCAAACCGCCGAGTTGGAGGACACGCCGGCGGTTCGCGGAATGATCGACAAGGTGATCCACCTCGTTGTCGTGGAGGACGACTGATGCTTGACCGACTAGCGCCGCACAAGGGAGCGACGAGTTCGCCCAAGCGGGTCGGTCGAGGACCCGGTTCTGGTACGGGCAAGACCGCGGGGCGCGGAGTGAAAGGCCAGGGGACGCGCTCGGCGGGGCGGGCAACCCCGTTTTGGTTCGAGGGCGGCCAGATGCCGCTCGTGCGGCGACTGCCGAAGCGCGGTTTCTTCAACCGAGATCGCGTCACCTACCAGATTGTGAACGTCGGCGCGCTGTCGGCCTTCAAGACCGGTTCGACGGTAGACGCCGAATCGCTGCTCGCGCATGGAATGATCCGACGCAATGGCGGCGGCATCAAGGTTCTCGCGCAGGGTGAAGCACCGAAGAATCTAACGCTGAAGATTCAACGCGTGAGCGCGAGTGCGCGCAAGAAGATCGAGGAAGCGGGCGGGAGCGTAGAACTGATCAAATGATCGGAGGCGTTCAGAATATCGCTCGGATCACGGAACTCCGGAACCGGATCCTGTTCACCTTCGGAATGCTGGCCGTCTACCGGCTCGGCGCGTTCATCGTTACGCCGGGAATCAACGCCGACGTGATCCGGGGCTTTTTCCAGCAGATGCAGGGAACGATGTTCGGGCTGTTCAGCATGTTCTCGGGCGGCGCCCTCGAGCAGTTGTCGATCTTCTCGCTTGGAATCATGCCCTACATCAGCGCGTCGATCATTTTTCAACTCCTGACCGTCGTGATTCCCCACCTCGAGGCGCTGAAGAAGGAAGGCGAGCAGGGCCGCAAGAAGATCAACCAGTACACCCGCTACGCGACCATCGGCCTGGCGCTGTTCCAGGGCATGTTGATTGCCGTGGCGCTCGAGAACGGGCAGTTCGGCCAGGGTGCGGTCGCGTTCCCGGGCTGGGGTTTTCGGCTGATGTGCATGATCACGCTCACCACCGGGACGGCCTTCATCATGTGGTTGGGCGAGCAGATTACCGAGCGCGGAATCGGTAACGGAATTTCGCTGATCATCTTCGCGGGAATCATCATCAACATCCCGTCTGGGATTGGCCGGCTCATACAGCTGATTCGCACCGATCAGTTCAGCATCCTCCAGGCCCTCACCTTCATCGCAATTGGCGTCGCGGTGATCGGTTTCGTGGTCGTGGTGGAGCGTGGCCAGCGAAGGATTCCGATCCAACACGCTCGCCGGGTCGTCGGAAAGCGTGTCCAGCAAGGCGGGATGAGTTACTTCCCGCTCCGAGTGAACACGGCGGGTGTCATCCCCGCGATCTTCGCGTCGTCACTGCTTCTCTTCCCGTTTACGATCGGGCAATTCACGGATTCGCCGGCGGTCCAGAGCTTCATCGACACCTACCTGAACCCCGCGAGCATGGTCTACCAGGCCGTCTACATCAGTCTGATCATCTTCTTCTGTTATTTCTACACCGCGATCATGATCAATCCCGATGACGTCGCGGAGAACATCAAGAAATCCGGGGCTTACGTACCGGGCATTCGGCCCGGCAAGAACACCGCGGATTACATCGACCGCGTGCTCACGCGGATTACGCTCGTCGGTGCGATCTACATGTCGGCGGTCTGTGTTCTTCCGACGCTTCTCGCGGTCAAAATGAACGTGCCATTCTATTTTGGTGGAACAGCCTTGCTGATCTGCGTGGGTGTTGGTCTCGACACCATCGGTCAAATCGAGGCCCACCTGGTATCGCGTCAGTACGAGGGGTTCGTCAAAGGAACGCGGATTCGTGGGAGGCTCGGGCAGTAATGGGCGCGAGGCGAATGCTGCTGCTCGGTCCGCCCGGGGCCGGCAAGGGCACCCAGGCCCAGCACCTGGTCGCGAAATTCGGGATTCCGCAGATCTCCACCGGGGATATGCTGCGGGGCGCCGTGGCGGCCGGAACGGACGTCGGGCGGCAAGCCAAGGATTACATGGATCGCGGAGAGCTGGTGCCCGATGCGGTCGTGATTGGGGTGGCCGAAGAGCGACTCTCGCAAGATGATGCCGAGTCTGGTTTCATCCTCGATGGCTTTCCGCGCACCGCCGCGCAGGCCGAGGCCCTGGATGTGCTGTTGGAGCGGATGGGCACGAATCTCGAGTGCTGCATCGCGCTGGTCGTCGACGAGGACTCGTTGGCGGCTCGCCTGCTCGCGAGGGCGCAGATCGAGGGGCGAAGTGACGACAGCGAAGAGACGATCCGAACCCGAATGAGCGTCTACCGCGCTCAGACGGCACCGCTGGTCGACTATTACCGGAATCGGGGAGTCCTCGCCGAAGTGGATGGGCTCGGGAGCATTGAGGAGGTCGCTAAGCGGATCGAAGAGGCGCTGAGCTGATGGCCTTCGGGGAGCAGATTCAGATCAAGACCCGCCGCGAAATCGAGCTGATGCGCGAGGCGGCCCGGCACGTGGCCGAAATCCTGCTCGAACTCCGGGGCCTCGTGGCCGACGGCGTGAGCACGGTCGAACTCGACCAGCACGCGACCCAGGCGATCGAGGAGAGAGGTGTCGAATCGTCCTTCAAGGGCTACGATCCCGGCGGCCTGCCCAGCTATCCGGCCGTTGTCTGCGTTTCAGTCAACGACGAGATCGTCCACGGAATTCCCGGCTCCCGTGTTCTCAAGGAAGGGGACATCGTGGGTCTGGATTTCGGCGTGTCCGTAGAGGGTTATCACGGCGACTCGGCGGCCACGGTGGCGGTGGGCGAGATTCGCCCGGAAACGCAGAAGCTTCTGGACGTAACGCGAGATTCGCTCGATCGCGGAATTGACGCCGTGAGGGCTGGGAACCGCCTGTCGGACATTGGGCACGCGGTACAAGAGTGTGTTGAAAAAGAGGATTACTCGGTCGTTCGAACGTTTGCGGGGCACGGGATCGGCAGCAGGCTCCACGAGCCGCCGTGGATTCCAAACTTCGGAGCGCCCTCGCGAGGGCCCCGATTGCTGCCCGGGATGGTGATGGCGATCGAACCAATGGTGAACGTAGGTGGGCCGGGTGTGCGGATGTTGGATGATGAGTGGACGGCTGTGACCGAAGACGGTTCACTCTCTGCCCACTTTGAACACACGGTGTTGGTAACGGAAGACGGTCCGGAGGTTCTGACAAGGATCCCCGGATCGCACTAGGAACATGGCTTCACAAGGGAGGAGAGATAGGTAATGAGTGACTATATGAGTAAATATACTGAGGCAGAGCAGGAGCTCGCGCTACGATATCAGAAGGCGTATGAGCAGAAGATGAAGGCGGCTACCTTGCCATACACTCCCCTTCCGAACATTCCGAAGCGGCCCAATATTGTAATGGGGAGTACGTTCTACCACAACCGCCAGTACGGGCCCGTGGTGTCGCAGACCAGCCATTTACACGGAAACGGCTTCTGGTCCGAGATCCAGATCACCGCAGACGACCACGTCCGGTTCAAGCTGTTCCGAGGCGGCTGGGTCGCCAAGGTGCTGTTCCTGTTGGGTAGAGACCCAAGGCGTCCGGACGGAACCGAGCACTCATGGGACTCCATAGGCAGCGTTAACTCCGACGCCAATCTGGAGGTCACGCTGGGTAATACCTACCTGAAGATCGATGAGATCATAGCTGAAGAGATCGGGGA
>SMVA01293213.1_pt1 | contig 11123 bp, 9 predicted proteins | sample 2456451 | NCBI WGS metagenome assembly SMVA01 (sample SAMN11095933, study PRJNA526329) | marine sediment metagenome | biome: Marine sediment; feature: Surficial sediment; material: Deep marine sediment; isolation source: Hadal surficial sediment | place: Pacific Ocean | collected 2014-05 | depth 0-1...
CGAGGCGCAGACCGTCTTGATCAGGACCTGGCCCGGTGCCGGCTCCGGCGTGGGCACCTCGACGCATTCGATCGCGCCGGGCGCGCGGACCAACGCGGCCCTCATGAATGCGCGCGCGCAATCGCGGCGACCACCCGTTCCGGGGTAATCGGCAGCTCGAACACGCGGGTGCCGATGGCGTCGGCGACCGCGTTGGCGATTGCGGGGGCGACCGGGGTCAGCGCGGGCTCGCCGATGCCTTTGGCGCCGAACGGGCCGAGGCCGCTGCGCGATTCCAGGATGATCGACTGCACTATGGGCATGTCCATGGCGGTCGGGATCAGGTACTCGCTGAACGACGGCGTCATCAGTTGGCCGTCCCGGTAGATCATGGCCTCGCTGAGCGCGAAGCCCTGGCCTTGCGCGGCGCCGCCCTCGATCTGGCCGGCCACCGCGGCCGGGTTGATCGCCTGGCCGACGTCGTGGGCGCCGATGGATTTCAGCACCGTGACCTCGCCGGTTTCGGTATCGACCGCGACCTCGATCGCGTGGGCGCCGTAGGCGTAGTCGGGATGGACCCGGCCCTGGCCGGTCTCGGGATCGATTTCGCCGGTGAAGGGCGCGCGGAAAATGGCCAGCTCGGAACGGTGAACGCCCTCGGAAGCGCAGATACCGACCAGGTCCTTGAGCGTCATGGACCGGTCCGGCGCATCGATCACGAAGGCGCGGGAATTGGCGAGATCGACTTCGCGTGCCTCGACACCGAATTCCTGGGCGGCGCGGGCGACCAGCCGGCCGCGCACCGCCTCGGCGGCCAGGCGCGCCGCATTGCCGCTCATGTAGAGTGCGCGGGTCGCCGTCGTGGTACCGGCCAGCGGCGTGGTCGCCGAATCGCTGTGGTAGATCTTGACCTGATCCAAATCGACCCCGAGCAGCTCGGCGGCGATCTGCCCGAGCGCCGAAACCTGGCCGGCGCCGATATCGGTAATGCCCGAGCGCACCACCACGGTGCCGTCCATCTCGACCCCGACCCAGGCTTCCGAGGTGTCGTGCAGCCAGGTGATGCGGCCGTAGCTCTGTTGGTAGGCGGCGACGCCGCGGCCGGTCTTCACGGGGCCGTCGTCGGGGGTGCGCGCGCCCAAAGCCGCCCATGCCTTGGTCATGCAGTCGTCGGTCCAGACTGCGCTTTCGATCGGATAGCCGGTCGCCAGCGGATCGCCGGTGCTGAGGAAATTGCGCCGCCTGAGGTCCAGGCGGTCGATGCCGAGTGCCTTGGCGATTTCGTCCATCTGCTGTTCGTGGGCGACGCAGGCTTGGGCCGCGCCGAAACCCCGGAACGCGGAGGTGTACATATTGTTGGTGGCGATCGCGCGGGCATCGACGCGCAGGTTGTCGATCCGGTAGGGCCCGGGTGCGGCGACGGTCCCGTAGAGCAGCACGTAGGGGCTGAGGTAGACGTAGGCGCCGGCGTCGGCGGTGATATCGACTTGAAGGGCCGTGATCTTGCCGTCCTTGGTGACGCCGGTCTTGTGGCGGATCACGAAGGGGTGGCGCTTGCCGTGGCCGAAGAAGGAATCCTCGCGCGTATAGGCGAGGCGCACCGGCCGGCCGGTCGCCTGGGCGAGCAGGGCGAGGTAGATCTCGACGGTGATGTCCTCCTTGCCGCCGAAGCCGCCGCCGACCATGGCGCCCAGGATGCGCACCTGGTTGTGGGGCACGCCGATCGCTTCGGCGATAAAACGGAAATGCTCGATCACCTGGGTCGAGACCCGGAGGTTGATGACGTCGTTTTCATCGACCCAGGCCAAACCGACCTCGGGCTCGAGGAAGGCGTGCTCGACGAACTGGGTGCGGAAGGTATTTTCGACCACCAGATCGGCGGCGGCGAATCCGGCCTCCGGGTCGCCCTTGCGGATCTTGTAGGTCGAGACCACGTTGTCTTGGCCCTGGACCAGGGGCGCACCGGGCTTGAGCGCGTCTTCGGGATCGAACACGCCGGGCAGCGGCGCCAGCTCGTAGTCGATCAGATCCGCCGCCTGCTCGGCCAGGCGCAGGGTTTCGGCGGCGATCAACGCCAGCGGTTCGCCATGGTAGCGGACCCGCTCGCGCACCAAAATTTGTTGATCGGTGTCGAGCCGCTTGCGCCCGGTCTGGCCCGGGATGTCGGTCGCCGCCAGGCGGTCGGGCAGCTCGGCGGCGGTCAGCACGCAGGCGACGCCGGGCAGGGCCCGCGCCTGAGCGGCGTCGAGGTGCGTGAGGCGCGCCGATGCCATGGGCGCACGCAATACTTTGACGTGAAGCATAGAGGGCATGACGTAGTCGCCGGCGAAGCGGGTTCGCCCCTGCGCCTTGCCCGGTGCGTCGGTCCGCACCAGCGAGCGGCCGATCTGGCGCAGGTTGACGTTGGGCGCCCGGGTCCAGTCTTCGGTGGTCTCGGTCATGTTTGGCTCCCGCTTTCACGCCCAGACTCATTGCGCAGGGTCTGGGCGGCTTCGCGCACGGCGTCGAACACTTTTGTGTAGCCGGTGCAGCGGCACAGATTCCCGCTCAGTCCCTCGCGGATTTCGTCTTCGCTGGGATCGGGGGTGACCGCCAGCATGGATTGCGCCGCCAGGATCAGGCCCGGCGTGCAGTAGCCGCACTGTACCGCGCCGGCGGTTTCGAAGGATTCGATCAGCGGGTGTTTGGTGCCGGCTTCGCTCAGTCCCGCCACGGTCGTGATGGCTTGTCCAGCCACGGTCCAAGTCAGGGTCAGGCAGGAGTCGAGCGCCACGCCGTCGATCAGCACGGCGCAGGCGCCGCAATCGCCCTTCTCGCAACCGCTCTTGACCTCGAAGTAGCCGTGCTCGCGCAGGGTCTCGAGCAGCGTGTCGTTGGCCGGCGCGTCGATTTTGCGGTCGCGGCCGTTGATGGTCAGCGTGATTTTCATGCCGCCCTCTCTCTAACTCAGCCGGGCCCAGGCCTGGGTTACCAGGCGCCGGGTCAATGCGTGCACCGTGTGGCGGCGGTAGCCCGCCGAGGCGCGGATGTCGTCGATGGGATCGACCTCGTCGACGGCCCGTTGCGCCGCATCCTCGATCCGCGCGGGGGTCAGCGCGTGGCCGGTCAGAAGCGCCTCGGCCGCCGTCGCGCGCTTGACGATGGGCGCGACCGAGCCGAGCGCGATGCGCGCCTGGGCACAGACACCGTTCTCGACGGTCAGCGCAACCGCGACCCCGACCAGGGTGATGGCATCGCCCTTGCGCAGTGCCAGCTTGTAAAACAGATCGGCGGTCGGTGCTTTTGGGATGTCCCAGGCGATTTCGGTCATCAGTTCGCCGGGCGCGCGCGCGTCGCGCTTGTAGCCGAGGAAGAACTCGTGGAGCGGCACCGCCCGCGTGCCGCCCGGGCTCGCGAGCGTCACCTCGGCATCGAGCGCGAGCAGCGGCGGCACCACATCGGCGGCCGGCGAACCGCTGCAGATATTGCCGGCCACGGTCGCGGCGTTGCGTACCATCTGGCCGGCGAAGACTCGCGCCTGGGCAACCAGGGAGGGCGCGTGCCCGGCGAGCCCCGGATGCTGCAGAATCTCGCTCATGGTGGTGCGCGCGCCGAGGGTGACCCGGCCGTCGGCGATGCGAATTCCGCGCAGGGCCGCAATCTTGCCGAGCCCGACCAGCCGCGCCGGCTTAGCCCGCCGCGCCCGGATATCGACGATCACATTGGTGCCGCCGGCGAGCGCTTGAATTTCGCCGTTGCCCTCCGCGAGCGCGTCGAGCGCCGCGTCCAGAGTCTCCGGGATCACCAATTCAAAGTCCGCGTACATGATCAGACGTCCCAGCCGCCATCGACGGTCAGTTCCTGTCCGGTGATGTTGCGGCTCTCGTCGCTGGCCAGGAACAGCACCGTATCGGCCACGTCTTGGGGCGTGGTCACGGACTTGAGCGCCATGTCATCGACGTATTCCGCGTAGACCCGCTCCGCGGTCCAGCCGCGCGCCCGCGCTTTCTCCTCGCAGAGCTTCTGCATGCGCGGGGTTTCGACGATACCGGGCATGACCACGTTGACGTTGATGCCGTATTCGCCGGCGTCGAGCGCCACCGTGCGGGTCAGCCCGCGCAGGCCCCACTTGGACGAGGAATAGGCGGCCCGGTACTTGTAGCCGCGGGTGCCGGAAGTGCCGCCGATATTGACGATCTTGCCGCTGCGCTGGGCGATCATCGCCGGGATCACGTGCTTGATCGGCAGGAAGCTGCCCTTGATGTTGGACTCGATCACGTAGGAAAAATCATCCGCCGAGATTTCCCAGGCCGGGGTCTCGATCGGGCCGGTGACGCCGGCCACGTTGACCAGGATGTCGATGCGGCCGTCGAAGAAAACTTTGGCCTTCTCCGCCATGGCCGCGACCTGGGCCTCGTCGGTCACGTCCGCCGCCACCACCTCGGCACGCCGGCCCATGGCACGCACCTGGGCCGCGACCTCGTCGAGCGCCTCGGTATCGCGCGCGGTCAGCACCAGGTCCGCACCTTCCCGGGCGAGGGTGAGGGTAATCGCCGCCCCCATGCCCTTGGCCGCGCCGGTGACGATGGCGTTTTTGTTCTCCAGCCGCATCGCAAACTCCTCCCGTTCTTCTATCCTAGTCTTTTTCCGGTGGCGCGCCATAACCGCCGCCGCCGCAGCTCTCGACGATCACCAGATCGCCCCGGACCAGAGTCACGTTGGCCTTGCCGGGCAGTTCGTATTCCGCGCCCGAGGCCGGCACCACCCGGACCCGGAAGCGTGCGCCCGCGTCTCCGCCTTGCAATCCGTAGGGCGGTATCACGGCGCGTTCGAACATCGAGGTCAGGGACATCTCCTCGGCCAGCACCCGGTACTCCCGGACCAGGCCCTCGCCGCCACGGTGTGCGCCCTTGCCGCCGGAGCCGCGGCGCAGGCGCTGGCTCTCGACCCGGATCGGGTATTCGGCCTCGATCACCTCGGCCGGAGTATTCATGACGTTGGACATGTGCACGCGCACGACCGGCGCGCCGTCGCGATCCACGCGTGCGCCCTCGCCGCCGCCGTGGGTTTCGTAGAGCGTGGTCCAGCGGCCATCTGCGCCGCGGCCGGCGAATAGCAACAGGCCCGAGGTCGTTGGCCCGCCCGCCGTGAGGCGTTCCGGTATCGCCGGCTCCAGGGCCTTGAAGATCGCGTCCGCAACCCGCTGCGAGGTCTCGTGATTGCCGCCGACCACCGGGCGCTCGGGCCCGGGGTCGAGCACCGAGCCGGGACGCGTGATCACTTCGAGCGGCCGGTAGCAGCCGCCGTTGGCCTGGATATCCGGGCCGGCCAGCGCCTTGATGGCGTAGAACACCGAGGCCGCGGCGATAAACGGCGTGGTGTTGAGCGGCCCGCGCGCGGCATCTCCCGACTCGGAAAAATCGAAACGCGCGGTCTCGCCCTCAAGATCGATCCGGACCCGGATCGGCAGCGGCGGGCCGCCGGCACCGTCGTCGTCGAGCCAGTCCTCGCCGTGGTAGGTGCCGCGCGGCAAGCGGCTAAGCGCCGCGCGCATCTGCGCCTCGGCGCGGTCGTGGAGCTGGGCGATGGCGGCGGTGATTGTTTCCGCGCCGTGGCGGGCGAAGAGTTCGACGATTCGTTGCTCGGCCATCAAAGTCGAGGCCATCTGGGCCAGGATGTCGCCGCGCCGCTCCTCCGCGCCGCGCAGGTTGGCGAGCACCAGGCCGAGTTTCTCCTCGTCCGGGCCATCCGCCGAGAACAGGCGTAGGGGCGAGATCCGCAGGCCCTCTTGCCAGGCGTCGGTGGCATAGGTGACGTAGCTGCCCGGCACCGCGCCGCCGATGTCGGCCCAGTGCGCCAGGTTGACCGCATAGAGCGCGATTCGGCCGGCGATAAAGACCGGGCGGATGGCTTTCACGTCGGGCAGGTGGTTGCCGCCGATCTCGGGCAAATTCAGGAACCAGACATCGCCCGGCGCCAAGCGCTCGGCCGGCACCCGTTTCAGGAACTCCTTCACGGTGAAGCTCATGACACCCATGTGCATGGGGATGTCGCGGCCCTGAGCGATCAATTCCCCCGCGCTATCGGTCAGGGCCGAGGACAGATCGCCGGCCTCGCGCAGCAGCGGCGAGCGCGCCGCGCGCATCACCACCAGCGACATCTCCTCGGCGATCGCTGTCAGCATGTTGCGGATCACCTCGAGGGTGAAAGGATCGACCGGAGCGCTCATGACATCTCGCCCGCATCGATATGCAGGTGGCCAGCGGCATCGACTTCGAGCGTCGCGCCCGGCGGTAAGACCACGGTCGACCAGTCGTCCTCGACGATGGCCGGGCCGGCCAGCGCCGCGCCGGCGCCGAGGGAACCGCGGCCGTAGCGCGGCGTGGCCACGGGCTCGGTGCCGTCGAACCAGCACGGCGTTTCGCGGGTCGGAACCGGTGGTTCGCTGTCTTCCGCGACCCGCAGTTCGGGCCTGCCGGCGCGCGGGGCGGACAGGCTGACGCGCAGCGTCACCAGTTCCCAAGGCTCCGCGGTGGCAAAGCCGTAGAGCGCTTCGTGCCGTTCCATGAACTGCCGGCCCAAGGCTTCCGGGTCGTGAAACGCCGGATCCTGTATTTCGACCGCGTAGCTCTGGCCGCTGTAGCGCAGGGCGGCGACTTCCTGGGCCGGTGGCGCCCGCTCGCCCGCCGCCTCGAAGCGCGCCGCCAGCTCCTTTACGATGCCAGCGCGCAGGGCGTCGAGGCGCGCCTGGTCCCAGGCGCCGCTCGCCATGCGCAGGGTCTGCTGCTGGGTGTAGCGCAACTCGGCAGTGACGCAGCCGAGCGCCGAAAACACACTGGAGAGGTGCGGCACTACGATGCGCGAGATGCCGAAGCTGCGCGCCAGCGCAACCGCGTGCATGGGCCCGGCGCCGCCGAAGGCGAGCAGGTGGCCGTCGCGCCCATCGATGCCCCGCTCCACGGTGACGCGGCGCAGCGCCCGGGTCATGGAAGCATTGGCGACCTGGACGATGCCGCGCGCGAGTTCGGGGAGGGTCACCCCGGTGTCCCGGGCGAGCGGGGTCAGCGCGGCCTCGGCGGCGGCGCGGTCCAGGCGGATGGTGCCGCCGACGGAACGCTCGAAGTCGAGATAACCGAGCAGCGCATTGGCGTCGGTGACGGTCGGCAACTGCCCTCCCAGGCCGTAACAGGCGGGCCCGGGCTCGGCGCCGGCACTTTCCGGGCCGACACGGAGCGCACCGGTGTCGAGGCGCGCGATCGAGCCGCCGCCGGCGCCGATCGATTCCACCGCGACCATGGGCTGGCGCAAGGGCCGGCCGCCCAGGCTCCGGTCGCTACCGATCTCGGCATGTCCGTCCACGATCAGGCAGACATCGGTGGTGGTGCCGCCCATGTCGAAGCTGAGCGCGTTCTCGATGCCGAGATCGCGGGCGATCTTCTCGGCCGCCGCGACCCCGGCCGCGGGACCTGAGAAGGCGAGGCCCAACGGCAGGTCGCGCAGCGCCTCGGGCGCCGCCATGCCGCCGGCGGAGTGGAACATGTGCAGGCGGCTCGCCGGCGGCCGCGCCTGTTCGAGCCGGTCCAGGTGACGCGCGGCCAGCGGCATGACCCCCGCGGACAGCGCCGTGGTGCTGGTGCGTTCGTATTCGCGCGCCTCCGGGTTGACCCGGTGAGACAGTGCGACATGGGGCACGACCGCACGCAAGGCCGCGCCGATGCGCTCCTCGAGGTCCGGGTTGGCGTAGGCGTGGAGCAGGGCGACCGCGACCGCTTCGGCGCCGCTCGCCGCGATCTTCTCTACCAGCGCCGCGATTTCGTCTTCGCTGGGCTCGGTCATGACTTGGCCGTATGGGTCTGAGCGCGCGGCGATCTCGAAACGCAAGTCCTCCGGCACCAGGGGCGGCGCCTTGGGCGGCAGGTCGAGGCGGTAGAGGTGGCGCCGGTTCTGGCGCCCGATCGCGAGGGTATCGGCGAAACCCTCGGTGGCCACGAGGGCGACCTTGGCCAAGCGGCCCTCGACGATGGCGTTGGTCACCACGGTTGTGCCGTGCACCAGGTCGGCGGCCTGGTCCCAGCCGACCCCGACCGCCGCCAAACCGTCCAACAGGCTGGCCAGGGGATCGTCCGGACGGCTGCGGGCCTTGGCGCTCCTGAGCGTGCCGGTTTCCGGATGGAAGGCGACCACGTCGGTAAAGGTGCCGCCGATATCGATGCCCAATTGCCAGCCGCCGGTCATGTCGGCTCGCCCTCGGTTGCCGCGAGCGGCCCTTGTGCGAAGGCGTCCGCCGCCTCTTGCAGCGCGGCCACCACTTCCTCGGGGGCGAATCGGCCCAGGCGCTGGGACAGGCCGACCATGCCGATGGCGTAGAGCACCCCGGCGCCATCCAGATGCACCGGGCAGGCGTAGCTCAGCACCCCGGGATCGAGCTCGCCGTCGCAGACCGCAAATCCACTCGCGCGGACCCGTTCCAGATCGGCGCGTAGCTCGGCCGCGCCGGTGCGGGTCTTCTCGGTATAGCGCGCGCGCGGTTCGGCGAGCAGCAACTCAATATGCCCGGCCTTCTGATAGGCCCAGATCGCTTTGGCCGAGGCGGCGGCGTGGACCGGCATGACCCGGCCTGGCTGAACGTAGGACTGGCTCTCGTTCTCCGGCGTCTCCATGGCGACTGAGCGGACCTCCTGGCCGGCCAGCTTGGCCAGGAAGGCAGTCTCCTTGAAACGCGCGGTGAGCCTATTTAGCAGCGGCCTTACCGAGGGTGCGACCGCGGCCGGCGATTGGCCCAGGTGCAGCAGGCGCAGCAGGCGCGGGCCGAGCACGTAGACTTTGCGGCCGTCGCGCCCAGCAATAAAGCCGACCCCGCGCAGCGCGCCCAATAGCCGGTGCGTGGTGCCGCGCGGCAAACCGGTGGCGCGCACCACCTCGATCATGGAAAGACCCTGGGGCGCCGCCGCCAAGGCGTCGAGCACCGTGGCGTAGCGGGTCAAAATGCCGGTCTCGCTGCTCATCTGGTGGCCCAATCGTCCCATAAAACAGAATTTCTTTCTGTTTTATGGGACGATCTTAGCCAGTTGGCCGCCGGTGTCAAGATTGCCGCGCGTTGGTGCCGCGAACTCCCTATGATGGCGTCTGCTGACCGATGAGCGGCGGAACCCCATGAGCAAGGCCTTCACCAAGGAAGCCGACACCGAGGACGCGGAAGCGGAGGCAGCCGACTCCCCGGACCCGCTGCCCCAGGGCTTCAAGAATTACGTGACGCCGCGGGGTCTTGCGTTGTTGCGCGACGAGTTTCAGGTCTTGCGCCGCGTCGAGCGCCCCAAGGTGGTCGAGGTGGTGTCCTGGGCGGCGGGCAACGGCGACCGCTCGGAGAACGGCGACTACATCTACGGCAAGAAGCGCCTGCGCGAGATCGACCGCCGGCTGCGCTTCCTGCTCAAGCGCATCGAAAGCGCCGAGGTGGTCGATCCGGCGCGCCAGCCCCACCACGACCGGGTGTTCTTCGGCGCCACCGTCACCTACGTGGATGCGGATGGCGATTCGGACGAGCCGGAGTCCAAACTCCGCATCGTCGGCATCGACGAAGCCAGCACGGCGCGCAATGAAGTCAGCTGGGTCTCCCCCATCGCCCGCGCCCTCATGAAAGCCGAGGAAGGCGACGTGGTCGAGCTAGCAACCCCCAACGGCGCGCGGCGCATTGAGGTCGTGGGGATCGCGTATGATGAGCGGTAGGGGTAGGGGGACCTTCAAGACGATCTTGCTCACACCCCTGAAGCTGCCGTAACCTGAAACATCTCGCGGATATTCGCCGAATCGTGCTTTCACGGATTGAACAGAGTGACTTAGATGCGTAGTGCCCGTGCAAATATCTCGAAGCCTGTCTTGCGCTGGGCCCGGGTTCAAGCCGGGTATTCCCAAGAAGACGCTACGCGAAAACTTCAGGTGAAGATTGAGCGCTATCAGGCGTGGGAAAATGACAATGAGGACCTGAAACCCACGATCAAGCAGCTACGCAAGATCGCCAAACTCTACAAACGACCGGTGAGTCTCTTTTATCTGACTGACCCACCACAGGGTTTCCAGCCGATGAGAGATTTTCGTCGACTGCCTGGGGATGGAATGCGCCCTTACTCTCCGGCACTACTTCACGGAATGGAATTGGCACAGCAGCGCCGCAACTTGGCGCTGGAACTTTATAAGGATGTTGGGGAGGATATTGCCGAATTTGTGTTGAAGGCATCCCTTGAAGATGAACCAGAAGAACTCGGTGCTCGCATCCGCCGAGACCTCGGTATTACATTTTCCGATCAAGTGCAATGGCGTCGCCATGACGCACTCGGCCCTTTCAAGGCTTGGCGTCGCGCGATCGAAGATATGCATATCTTGGTTTTTCAGATAAGCAACGTTGATCGAGACGAAGTCAGTGGGTTTGCCCTTGCGGAAAATTATCTTCCGATTGTCGCGGTAAATCGAAAAGACGTTCCCAACAGACGAACGTTCAGTCTCTTGCATGAGTTCGTGCACATTCTGCTCCAGTTGAGTGGTGCGTCTGACCTTGATGTTGATGCCCGGAGACCACCGGAAGAGCAAAAAGTGGAAATATTCTGCAATCAAGTAGCGGCCGCAATCTTAATGCCGGGTGAACAAGTACTTGGGCTAACGTCGGTACAAGCTCATGCTGGCCGTTCTACCGATTGGCACGACGTAGAGATTCGCGAAGCAAGCGATCTTTTTGGGGTGAGCCGTGAAGCATTTTTGCGTCGGCTTCTCACCTTCGGTCGAACAACTCGGACTTTCTATGAGGTCAAAAGGCAACAGTATCGAGCAGAATTCCTGGACAATTTTGAAAAGCGACAGAAGCAGTTTAAAGAGTCTGAAAAGAAATTTCGGAAAAATCCGCCGCAAGATACCTTCGTCGAACTTGGCCGCCCATATGTGCGTTTGGTTCTAGACGGAGTACGTCATGACCTGCTGACACTGAACGAAGCGTCTGGATACCTAGGTAATTTGCGAATCCGCCACTTCCCGAAGCTCGAACAGCGCGCTTACACGGGATGATCGATGGCAGGTGAAGCATTTCGGTACTGCATTGACACGAGCTCGTTGATGCACGCGTATCAACGAAGTTACCCGCCTGACATCCTTCCTGATCTCTGGGAAAGACGCTTCGA
>SMVA01030656.1_pt1 | contig 11121 bp, 11 predicted proteins | sample 2456451 | NCBI WGS metagenome assembly SMVA01 (sample SAMN11095933, study PRJNA526329) | marine sediment metagenome | biome: Marine sediment; feature: Surficial sediment; material: Deep marine sediment; isolation source: Hadal surficial sediment | place: Pacific Ocean | collected 2014-05 | depth...
TGCTTGCGCGAGCTCGGCCTCTCCTTTCAGAGATTGGTTGACTGAGATACCGGCGTACGACGCCATAAAGCTGGGATCAGCATCGAGTGCCTTGCGATAATTCTCTATCGACTCATCATAGTTTCCCATTTCCATCAGTAATTCCGCGTATGAATCGTAGGGATTCGCCTCGCCGGGAATGAGTTCGACATATTTGGCAAACGCACCTTTCGCGCCATCAAAGTCCTCGATGCTGCGATAGGCATAACCCAGTGAGTTATAGGCGCTCGCGAAATTCGGATTGATCGCTATGGCATGACCATAGTGTTCAATGGCGCCGGCAAAATCCTGTTGGCCGCTCAAGTAATTACCAAGTTGCGTGTGCGTCCTCTCGTCCTGCGGATACAGCGCTATAAGTTGCGTCAGTGCATCGAGCTGTCCGGCCTGGTCGTTCTTCGAAGTCGCTACCAGCGCACGAATGTAGAGTTTTTCGCCTTCCGACACGCCTTCTGAAAACTCGTCGGCTTTGCCCGTTGCGTCAAAAAACCCTGCAGCAGACTGCGCTGTTTGCGCCAGCATAAAATAGCCCATTGCAAACCCATCGTCCGCCTGAACAGCCTGGGCAAATACTTCGTTCGCTTCGGTGCCATGCAGGTCGTCGAACAACGCCCGGCCTTGCAGATACAGCTCGCGCGCCTCGTCTGACGCCGTTGTTATCGACACCTTCGGTGCTGGCTTTACGGCAGCGCCGGAATCGACTTCAGGTGCTGGCGCCGGCTGATCCTGCTGCCCGCAAGCGGCAAGCAACAACGCCGCGACGCACACTGACAAGGGACGCCAGACACTCAAATGGGTGCTCTTTTTCACGGTTCTCTCCTGGGATTTCTTATGTGGGGTAGCCCCACGGCAAGCCACCTTGCCGTATGGATTTACGTATTGTACTCGCAATCATTCTGTCAGATACTTCGGATCAAGACATTCGTTGGCATGGGTCGCGCCGGACCCGCTGACTACGCCAATGTAAACCTAACCCGGTCATTTCACCAAGGCGGACCCATAATTGGTAAATATTATGTTTGATCAAAGGAATACAGACGTTTTAATCAATTCCTTCCGGTTACAGTTTGTCCTATCCGGTTTTGCACAGCATCTGGCTTCACATTTCGGCCGATCCTTCTCCAACCATAGCTGGCGCTATACTTGTTCGAACGATCAACCAAACTGTTTCGCCAGCTACTGCGCAAATCCCGAATCCTTGGTGAAATGTCCGGGCTAACGAAACTGACTGGACGCCAGAACCATGACCCTGCCACTGATCGGTCCGGACCAAGATTTTGCCTTGTGGGCAGTATTGATTGCGCTGGCGGGTTTCGGCTTCTGGTGCGAGCGATTCCCCTGGGGCAGGAAATACTCAGGTGTCATGCTGCTGATAACGGCTGCTATCGTTCTAGCCAACCTGAAAATTATCCCGACATCGGCACCCACCTATGACGTTGTTTGGGACTATCTGGTTCCCATAGCCATTCCGCTGTTGCTGTTTCAGGCGGATCTCAAACGCATCGTGCGGGAATCCGGTCCAACACTGCTTGCATTTGTTATTGGCAGCGCGGCCGTCGTGACTGGCACGTTTATCGGGGTGTCACTATTGGATCTGGGGCCTGATGAAGCTGAACTTGCCGGTATTTTTACGGGCACTTACATCGGCGGTAGCCTCAATTTTGCCGCAGTCGCGCAAGCAAGTGGCATGCAGGACGGCAGCATGCTCGCAGCAGCTGTAGCCGCCGATAATGTGTTGACGAATTTACATTTTCTCCTGATAATTTTGCTTCCGGGTTTTGCGTGGATGGCAAGAATTTATCCGACGAGTCATTCCGATGGTGCAGAACTGTCTGCCACCGGGTATCGGGTCAGCGTACATCGCATTGCAGATCTTGATATTGCCGGTCTTCTGGCAGCCCTGGCGCTCGCGTTTGTACTGGCAGCGCTGGGAAAATCGCTGGCGGAATTCGCCACGGTACCTCAGTTCTCCATCCTCGTAACGACGGCGCTTACACTGATGGTTGCCACCTTTGCGCCGCGGCAAATCGGCATGCTCTCAGGTCATACCGAAGCCGGTAACGTGCTGATGTTCATCTTTCTGGCGAGCATCGGAGCCACCGCGGATGTATGGCAACTTATCGACATTGGACCGGTATTATTTGTTTTTGCGGCGATCATCATCATCGTACATTTATTTATTCTGTTTGGCCTTGGCAAAGTACTGAAGCTTGATCTGGCTGAACTCGCAATGGCATCAGCCGTTTGTATCGGCGGCCCCGCATCTGCTGCCGCACTTGCCTCTGCAAAAGGGTGGCGCGATCTGCTGATTCCGGGCGTGCTCGCAGGCTCGTTTGGTTATGCGATCGGCAGCTTTGTCGGTGTCAGCGTTGTTGAATGGCTGCGGTAGTCGTCGCAATCAGGTCCGCGTTTTCAACATGGGTTACACGGGTGCACCAGCAGTAATAAAGCTCCCTTGTCTTTGGGCTCAGGGTGGGTCAACCCCGTTTCAGCTGAGCCGGCGAACCGGACGAATTGTCCGGCCGCATTAAGCAACAGCCATTCAGGCTGGGTTAAGGATTCGCGGCCTAAAATAGCCTGGTAATCAACTTAGGAAGGGATGTACCAATGCGAAAACTCATAGCGCTGATGATACTGCTCGGCCTGATCGGTGGCCCGGCGTTGGCCAAAGACACCACCGCCGTTGATGAAAAGTATTACTTCGACAACCTGGAAACGATCGATCGCTTCAATAACTGGTCAATCAATGGTTGGAATGTTATCGATCGGCAATCTTTGATTGTGCATTCATCGCCATCCAAGGCATACCTCATAATCCTCGACAGACGCCTGTGGGATCTACGATTCTCCGAGACGATTGCCATTTCTTCGACAGCTTCGTTCATCCATGCACGATTTGACACAGTGAGCGTCTTAAACCGCCACGGCATCAACATCCCGGCAAGAATATTGAAGATATACCGTTTGCAAGGCAAGGAACAGCGCCGCCGGGTAAGAGATCAAATACTGGATTCATGAAGCGCAAGAAGCGGTTTGGACTTTGGCGAGGCGGAGCGTCCACAATATTCAAAGTCAGCCTAGCCCTGTAATTTCAAATCAGGGAATAATGGCGCGTCCTATCGTATTTGCATCAGTACCAAACCAGATCTCCTTGGTAGCTGAATGATAATACATATGTCGAATACTATTGCCGCCACTGGGTATATCGGTCTGGCTGAAAAAAACATTTTTCATAGCATCAAATCCAATCAAACGATTCGGTTTCAGACCCGTCTCGACAAACCACAATCGATCCAGATCGTCTACTATCATGCCGTAAGGTCGTGATTGTTTGTTACCCGGCATCCGCCATTCTTTAATTTCTGTTGTCCCCGGATTGTACTGTCCAAGATAGCCACTCTTGTAATCGACATACCAGACTGTATTATCGGCAGTCACTACCAACCTCCTGGGCAAGGTTTCCGCACGGGGTAGTTCTATTTCTTCAATGGCAAACGACTCCGGATCAACTGTGGCTAATTTGTTGGTACCGAACAAGGCAATCCAGGGCCGGTCATTGGAATCCATCCTGATCCCATAAGGAAGTGCCCGTGGCGTGGGTACTTCAACACCCTTCACTTTCCCGGTCATTACAAAAAGCTTACCGATATAATTACTTTGCTGTGCGGTAAACCAGATATCACCTTTACTATCGAAGACCATCGTATGCGGATCGCGCACAGCATCATTTGGCATTGGATATTTTTTAATCTCACCAGTCGCAGGATCCAGACGACCAATATAGCCAAGCGTATTACCTGCATACCAGACCATTCCCTGATCATCGATGATCAAATTATGCGGTCGTACATGATCTTCCATGTCATATTTTTGAAACTCTCCAGAAGCAGGGTCAAGCATCGCGATATAGGCGCCAGCCTGCCCGCAAAACCAGACCATTCCATCTGGGGCGACATATGGATCACGCGGTCGAGAATTGTCATAAGGTACTTGCCATTCTTTTATATCCACCGTCACAGTCCCGGCGAAGACGGCTTCAGCAAAGAGTACAAGTATGATAAATAAACGATTTAGTTTCATCTGAGATCAAGCTGATAACCTACCCATTATACTCTCTATCTTTGCGGGGGCTGTTGACAGACTTTCTGCAGCAGGCAGTACAACAATCCCCACAAAATCTCGCGATTCCTGCCACAGTGGGCCAGTAGTGTTACACGTTGCTGGCCCAATAATTGGGACCAGTGCCAGCCAGCTCAGTGCGGTGGAAAACGTGCCGGGTTCAGGAATTCAGCGGGCACTCCGACAAATCTGTCAGGGGCTGGCGGAATCTGCCGGTAGTGGGCACCGGGTACCGTTGACTGAAAGTAAACGCATCCGGGCCCGGCCCCTGATCCTGCAGTAATTCCAGGCGCGCCTTCGCCTCAACAACTGACGGCTCATGCCCGGCGGCGATCCACCACAGCGCGAGGTGGGGTTTTACCGGTTTTTTGAACCAACTTCTTTTCCCCTGCAGCAATTGCAAATGAGTGCTCCTGTAGATAAAAGCGTGCAGGGCTTCGATACCATCCCATACCGACATGTTGACGAGCATCAAGGGATCATCAAAGGCCTGTATAGAGGTAGCATCGCCTTCTTCGGTCTCCAGCCGCCATACAAAACCAGGGCTCCGGTCCGCCAGGGCGTTGATCTCGTCGAGTCGCGCCACGAAGCCCTCCATAACCAGGGACTCCAACGGTCCCCGCATTTGGGCGATATTGATCTGTGCGATATGGTAGTTGGTGTTCATTCTATCTCTGCAAGTTGCCCACCCGATCAAGCTGGTAAAATTATACTCTGTCGCATACCCGAAAATACCTTGTGCTTTAACCGTGTCTTAAACCCGAACTTTTGGAATGGGACAGCTTTGCGCTCAAGCAGGAGCCGTCCATGGCTGAGTTTGCTCTCGTTAATTTCCCGTCGTTTGTAAACCGAAATCCCCTGTTTTTCGATAAACCACTCTTATGCCACGCTTTATGGTCGGGTCTGATCTAATCTGATTCAGTGACAATGTGATGTCGCGCTTGTACGGGCCGCATCAGTGCATTGCTAACCAAAGCAACTACCAGCAGTAACGCCATCAGCACCATCGTTGAGTTGTAGAGTCCACTGGTGGGATCCGAGGTCCCGGGCGGCGCCATCTCCATGAGTTTCGCTATCGTAACCGTTTTTTGTTCGATCAAAAGTTCAAGCTGATCGATGGAAGCGCCAAACCGGGTCAGAAATGCATCGGGATCGACTTTGGCCATCAAATCATGGATGGCATCATTTACCGATTTCTGGCGCAGTGAAGTAATTGCAAGCGGTCCCAAAACGCCAGCCGTACTCCAGGCAGTCAACAAACGCCCATGAATTCCACCGACATAGCGGGTGCCGAATATGTCTGCGAGGTATGCGGGAATCGTGGCAAAGCCACCGCCATACATCGTGAATATGATCATGGTCGCCGCATAGAAATAGACCAACCAGACAACGGCCGGATTCGCACTTGCCTGCTGGGCGGTAAACGGGATCGACAGATAAAGCACGATGCCAAGCACGAAGAAAATCCAGTAGGTATTGCGCCGGCCAATGTAATCTGAACCGCTGGCCCAGATAAATCGCCCCACCATGTTGAACGCACTGATCATGACCACGTAGGTCCCGGCAAATGCAGCATCTACAATACCGGGCAGGGTGGTCCCGAAAATCTCCATAATCATCGTCTTCGCCACCCCTAAGACACCGATTCCGGCCGTGACATTAAAGCAAAGCACAATCCATAGCTGGTAGAACTGAGGTGTCTTAAGCGCTTGATCGATGTCGACATCATTCCGGCTGATGAGCCGGTGACGCGCATCGGATGGTGGTTCAACCCAGCCAGCTGGTTTCCAGCCGGGTGCCGGCAATCGATAAGAAAAGGCAGCTGTCAACATCACGAGCAGATAGATCACTCCAATGAAGAAGAATGTCTCTGCAACACCTGTGGCACCGGAGTTGACGACATACACGCCTTCCGGACCTGGCAAAGTCATGCCGCGAGCTTCTGCCGCACCGACGGTGACGACTTCCTGTAAGGTACCGGCGATGTCGGTGTACCGTCTGCCGGCGCGTGTAATCAATTCAACCTCAGAAACTGCACCGAGATATTCTGGCGCCCGGTAAAAAAGTCGCAAAAAGTACTCTTTCAACGGTGCACCGATCATGGCACCGCCACCAAAGCCCATGATCGCCATTCCCGCGGCCATACCTGTGCGGTCGGGAAACCAGCGAATGAGAGTACTCACCGGCGACACATAGCCTAGACCCAGTCCACAACCGCCAATCACGCCGTAACCCAGGTAAAGAAGCCAGAGCTGGTGCGTCAAAATTCCAGCGGCACCAACGATGTAGCCACCACCCCAACAACAGGCAGCAACAACTCCGACCTTGCGTGGGCCCACTTTTTCCAGCCATTTGCCCGCGAATGCGGCTGACAATCCGAGAAAGACGATCGCGACTGTGAAGACCCAAACCACTTGGCCCAGACTCCAGTCGTCAGCAGCGCTGGTGACCACGCCGTATACACGGGTCAGCGGTGGATTGTAGATGCTCCAGGCATACACCGAGCCGATGCACAGGTGAATTGCAACGGACGCCAGCGGTACACGCCAACGATTGTAATCGGACGGCGCAATTATTCTTTCCCTGGATAGAAGTCCGGTCATCGAGATGAACCTTTTTCGATGAGGCCAGCGCGAACTAGCTTGGAGCCTGGGTGACATAAGGCTCGCGCTGATTCCCAATCCTTGCTCTGCCTGGTTGTTGATTTGAATTCGTACAGTTTGCTTGTGTGGCCCGGAAAATCAGATCGGATCAAAACGCATTCTCCCTGTGGTTTGTTCATTGTCGGCAACAGCAATTTCGCACATTATCTACATTGTTCACAAGATGTAACGGTATTCCCATGAATAAGACGACCCAATTTTTTAGGATCCCAATTTTTAGGGTTAGGGTAAAAACTTACCTCTTTTTCAGTCGGGTGTTAATAGTTTTACTCTGACCCCATTTATATGATCCGTGTAGAATAAGATCATCCAACGGTAGTGCACCGGCGATCAAAGGAGGAGCCCATGAAGAGCCTGCCCAAGATCGGTGAGTATATGGATGAAGTGGTGCCCACCCTCAGCCCTGAGACTCAGATCATGAAGGCGGTCGATTTTCTGCTGCGTCATCGGGTGACTGGAGCCCCGGTGGTCGACTCCGATGGAAGACTGCTGGGAATCATCACTGAAACGGACCTGCTCAGGCTGGTAACAGAGGGCATTCAGGGCCAGCCTGCTACGGAGACAACGGTGGCAGAGTACATGACCACCGATGTAGTGACCGTGCCTCCAACGGTAGACATCTATTATGTCGCAGGAATATTCTTGAATAACAAATTCAGGCGCCTACCCGTGGTCAAAGACGGCAGGATCGTCGGAGCAATCACACGATTTGACCTGCTCCGGATTATCCGGCTGCTTTCAACGATGCCCTGATGACAGGGCCCTTGGCGTTTCGATCCATAAAGAAATCCTGCCCGAGACGCGGCTGCTTATTGACGGTCGAACGAGTTGTTAGGTAGCATCCTTGGCGCTGATTACTCGCAGATCGCGGACCATTCGAACCGCGTTTTCTACACGACAATAGTAACCAGCTATGCAGTGGGCTTCTGTGTAGCCTAAGCTTTTGTAAAAACGCCGCGCTCCACCATTTGCCGTTCGAACTTCCAAGGCAATGACAAACGTTCCCGCCGTGACCGCTGTTCCCTCTAACCACTCTACCAAACGGCGCCCGATTCCAAGCCGCTCGTACCTTGGATCGACTGCCAACAGTTCGAGGTGTGCGCTTGTATCCGAAAATTGCATGATCGCGAAACCGGCCACGTCTGCTCCGGCCCGCGCCGTTAAGACCACATTCTCATGGTGACGGATGCGCATCGCTACTCGCTCGGGTGTCCATGACCACGGCAATCCCACTTCGATCAGACGTTTTGACATGTGGGCAATTGTCGTGGCATCGCAAGGCTGTGCGAGTCTGAGGGTGACATCTGATATTGTTTTGGGGGTCGTCATGCCAACTAAGGTCCGAGTTGAGCGATTATTGTAACGCTGCGTGGCCACTGGACCATCACTCTACCATCTCAATAGCTGCTCTCAGGTACAAAGCCGTCTTTCGACAAGAATTTTCGGCAACCGAAATCCGATGCTGCGAAGCTCCGGACACCCTATAACGGCTGTTCGCCTCGCTTATCTTTGCGCGCCAGCAACCACTGGTCGAACGAGTATCTGTCGTTCCCTGCCGGTGCCAACAGAAGGAAAACAATCAGTGCCAAACGAGTAAAGGTATGCCCGTCGATATCGAAAAGAGGTTGCTGCAAGGCGTGACCGTAGGTGGTTACGATCAACAGCAGACCGACTGCGATTAGTGCCTCTTTTGTTCTCAAGCCGATGCAAATAAGCAGTCCTGCTACGAGCTCGAGTAAAGGAATGCCATAGCCGAAGAGGTGTAGAAGCCAGGTCGGAATCCAGGAGTCGGAAAATCCCTCCACAAAATACTGTTGGGCGTGGCCTGCGGGCGTTAGCACGAAAACTTTCCAGTAGCCGGCCATCACAAATAAGAGTCCCAGTATCCAGCGCACAATGAAGTTTACGATGGGCCAGTTGTCACTCATTCGATTTTCCGTATCCCGGTACGACTCAATTTCGCTAGAAACTTGAATATACGATGCGTTAATGGACTGACTATCTAAGTATACTGCACCCCCACCCAAACCGTCTCCTCCTCCGGATCCGTCCATACCACCTTATGCTTCACATGCGCCAAAATCTCCAGCGCATCCCCTGGCCCCATGCTCACTTCGCTGCCGTCCTCAAAGGCCAACCGCGCCGCACCCTTTAGCACCAACACCCATTCGTTCCTGTCCTGGTCGTACCAGCCTCCTTTGGGGGAGCTGTGGCCTTTTGAGATGATTCTTTCGATGTGGATGGCGTTTGTCTCGACCAGGGTTTCAACGAGTTCCTCGGGGAGGCGGTCGGGGATGTTCTCAAGCAGGTTTTTCATTCGAGTCATGGTCAGCCTCAGTGCTAGTGGGTTTGATTCAGTGCTGGGGATTATCGTCTTTGTTCCTTCAATTTTTCCCATTCTTCAGTGCTGATGTCTGTGCCGGGTAATGCGGGGTTCTTGAACGGCCATTTTGCCGCCAGCCAGGTTTTTACGGCTGCTTTTAGTTCGGTCTCCATCCCACTCGCCAACTCACTCTGTCGGGCCCACAGATAAACTACGGCGTCATATCCGGACTTGCGCGTGGGGTTGATGTACACGCAGCCCAACACCTGTGATTCATCCAGGACAACCACGGTATAGGCAAACGACCGGCGCTGCTGGAATTCCTTCTGGTGCCATCCCAGATCGATCAGGTTCTGTTCCAGCGTCAGGTCCTCCGGCCAGCCCGGCGCCCAGATATCGTGCAGGTGCTCCTTGCTGGTGGTCACCGCATCGAAATCCTTGACGACGTCGTTCACCGTTAGCATGCGCAAGCGGAACCCGTCGGTTTCCAGGGTGCCAGGAACTTCGAATTCCGGGTCCACGAATGGGTGGCTGGATTGCGCATAGCTTGCTGACCAATGGCTCATGATGATGATTCCGATGCTGACCAGGCGGGGTTTAATGAAGGAGCGCGTGTTAGCTGTGTTTGCATGAGTAGGCCTTTTGATTGTACCTGTCGAGGAGTGGGTTCTTATAGTGTAATCGAATGCTCCAGGGAGGAATTGGACGGCGATTCCAAGTATGCTGCTGGAAATTCTTTGAATCTGCAGCAGGCAACAATGTACAAACTGGTCATCGCCAATCGAAATTACTCGTCGTGGTCCTTACGGGCGTGGTTATTTATGATCGAAAGCAATATTTCTTTTGAGGAAATCCGCATTCCCCTGTCCACCGGAAGTTGGCAGGAGGAAATTGCCCGGTTTTCTCCGGGCGGGCGTGTCCCTGTTCTATTGGATGAAGGCATCACTGTGTGGGATTCAATCGCCATCATCGAACATGTTCGAGAGCACCATCGCGATGCCGTCGGCTGGCCCGTTTCTGACCCTGCGCGGGCACATGCCCGTTCGGTCAGTGCCGAAATGCACTCCGGTTTTCTCGCCATACGTGACGAGCTTCCGCAGAACCTTCGTGCTCGGCGCAAGTTGGATGTCAGCCAACTCTCTGCATCATGCACAAAACAGATAACCCGGATCGATGAGATATGGACCCACTGCCGCAAACAATACGGCGGGTCTGGAAAGTGGCTGTTTGGAGATTTCTCAATTGCCGACATCATGTTCACACCCGTTGCGCTGCGATTCGTGACTTATTCGATTCCCGTTAGCGGGCACTCTCAGGCGTTTATTGAGGCCGTTTGCGGCCTTGAATCAGTGCAGCGCTGGATTGATGCTGCGCGAGTGGAGTCTGAATCATTGCCGTTCATCGATGATCTGGTGCCAGCGACAGACAGCCCTCTCACTCTGGGGTGAAACACCATGAGAACCCTGGTTAGCCTGTTAACCATCGCCGCCAGCATTTACGTTGTGCTTGCGCTTGTGCTCTACTTGTTCCAGAACAAGATGGTGTTCCTGTCGAATCTTCCCGGCCGCGAACTGACTGCATCGCCGGGCGACATTGGGCTTGAATACGAAAATGTTTACCTGACCACCCTAGACGATGAGCGCCTGCATGGCTGGTATGTGCCGGCCACCAACAGCAAAGGTGTCCTTTTGTTCTTTCACGGCAACGCCGGCAATATTTCCCACCGTCTGGACAGCATCGGGATCTTCCACAATTTGGGCCTGGACACTCTGATTATCGACTACCATGGCTATGGCCAAAGCACCGGCAAGGCAACCGAACAGGGCACCTACCTCGATGCGCAGGCGGCCTGGAACTACCTGGTCGATGAACGTGGGATTGCGGCAGACCAAATCATCATCTTCGGCCGCTCACTGGGCGGTGCGGTCGGAGCCTGGCTGGGCGCTCAGCACACCCCCGCGGCGGTGATCATCGAGTCCA
>SMVA01427067.1_pt1 | contig 11121 bp, 7 predicted proteins | sample 2456451 | NCBI WGS metagenome assembly SMVA01 (sample SAMN11095933, study PRJNA526329) | marine sediment metagenome | biome: Marine sediment; feature: Surficial sediment; material: Deep marine sediment; isolation source: Hadal surficial sediment | place: Pacific Ocean | collected 2014-05 | depth 0-1...
AAGACAACTTATGATCTATGAGGCACTTGGGGCAGAAGTTCCTGAGTTTGCCCACGTATCTTTATTAATCGGCAAAGATCGACAGAAATTATCGAAAAGACATGGCGCTACTTCTGTTTCCCAATATCGAAAAGAACATTATCTGCCAGGGGCACTTCTAAATTATCTTTGCCTTTTAGGTTGGTCTCATCCTGATGAAAAGGATGTTTTTGATATTAAAGATATTGTGGATATTTTTGATCTTGATCGCTTTTCCAAGGCCCCGGCCATGTTTGATCTAGAAAAACTAAACTATATCAATGGCCAACACCTAAGAGCACTATCAAATGAAGAGTTGGTGAAAAACTTTGATGACATTTGCCCCGTTTTTCACCAACAAAACCTCGAGTGGAAAAGCATCTTTGTCGAACTAATAAAAGATAAAATCCAAAATTTTGGTGAAGTGGCAGAAAAGGTAGATGAAATATTTTCTTCCGATATTCATTTAAATGATGAAACCAGGGAGGTCATGACTTGGCCTACAACCAAAGAGATTCAAAATTATCTGATTGATGAGCTGGCGGATTTCAGCGAACCATTTATCTCTGAAGAGCTAATGGGGAACTGGATGGATTATCTTAAAAAAGAAAAAAGTATTAAGGGCAAACAACTATTCATGGGAATGAGGGTAATCCTAACCGGCAGGTCCCATGGCCCTGATCTTAAAAAAGTGGTGAGGTTAACCCCTCCGGAAGTTATCGCTAGAAGAATCTCTAATTTAAGTTTATACGAGGGACATTAATGACGGAAATTGAAGTAGGTCCAAATTTTATTAAGGCCATAATAGAAGAGGATCTGAAAGCTGGTAAACATCAGTCCATCGTTACCCGCTTCCCCCCTGAGCCAAATGGATACCTCCATATTGGACATGCAAAATCAATTTGCTTAAACTTTGGTCTGGCCAAAGATTATAAAGGCACTTGCCACCTGCGTTTTGATGACACCAATCCAGAAAAAGAGGAAATGGAATATGTCCATGCCATTAAAGAAGATGTTAAATGGCTGGGGTTTAACTGGGATGAGCATGAGTATTATGCCAGTGATTATTATGAGAGATTATACCTTGGGGCGATAGAGCTTATAAAACTCGCCAGTGCCTATGTCTGTGAATTAAGTGCGGAAGAGATTAGAGAATATCGCGGAAATTTAAAAAGTCCGGGCAAAGCTAGTCCCTTTAGAGATAGGCCTATTAAAGAAAGTCTTGATCTTTTTAAGAGAATGCGGGCGGGAGAATTCGCAGAAGGTCAATACACTTTAAGGGCCAAAATTGATATGGCCTCTCCCAATATGAATATGCGTGATCCCGCTGTTTATAGAATTAGAAAGGCCCATCATCAAAGAACTGGGGATGCTTGGCCAATTTATCCCATGTATGATTACGCACATTGCATGTCAGATGCTATTGAGGGAATCACCCACTCACTTTGTACTTTGGAATTTGAAGATCACCGGCCTTTGTATAATTGGTTTCTAGAGGTGTTAAAAACCCCGGCCCATCCGCAACAGATAGAGTTTTCCAGGCTCAACCTTGAATTTACTGTTATGAGTAAAAGAAAGCTTCTAAGGCTTGTAGAGGAGGATCTTGTAAATGGTTGGGACGATCCACGCATGCCCACCATTTCAGGCATGAGAAGAAGGGGATATACTCCAAGATCAATTAGAAATTTTGTCAGTAGAATCGGGGTTACCAAAAAAGACTCATCCATTTCCATTGCCACTTTAGAGTATTCAGTAAGAGAAGATTTGGAGACAATTTGTCCTAGAGTTTTTGGGGTTGTTGATCCTTTGAAAGTTACCATTACTAATTTTGATGATGATACGGTTGAAATAGACTGTCCTCTTCACCCCAAAGATGAGTCATTTGGATCACGGAAAGTTCCTTTCACTAAAGTTCTCTATATTGAAAGAAGTGACTTTTTAGAAGATCCTCCAAAGAAATTTTTTCGTTTAGGGCCTGGAAGATCGGCCAGGCTTAAATATGCCTACGTCATTACTTGTGATGAAATAATAAAAGATGATTCAGGTAAGGTAATAGAGCTACGGTGTTCTTACAATGTTGATACTTTTGCAGGCCATACCCCTGAAGGGATGAAAAAAGTTAAAGGGATTATAAATTGGGTTTCCGCCACTGAAAGTGTGGAAATTGAGTGCAGGATATATGATAGGCTTTGTAGCGTTCCAAACCCTGGTAGTGGAAAAGAAAATTTTCTGGATGATCTAAATCCGAATTCTCTTAGGACTTTAAAATCTCGAGTGGAAAGAAGTTTAAAAAATGCCGATATCGGTTCAAGATTTCAGTTTGAGCGTCAAGGATATTTTATAAAAGATCAGGATTCCACATCAGAAAATCCAGTTTTTAATCGGATCATTACTCTAAGAGATACTTGGGCCAAAATTAAATAAAATTCACTGTTTAACAAACCTAGTAAAATGATCAAATAGGGAAGAGGAAGATTTTACTCAGAAGGCATCCTAATGCCTAGAAGTGTATAATTGTACTAAATCTGTAATCCTTTAACCCTTGGTGATTAATATGTCTGTAGACAGAGTCAATAATGCAAGAATGAAGAAAATGTATCGGGCCAAAACCCAGCAACAACAAAAAGATTATAATAGAAACCTTCAAAATCTAAAAAAGCAGCATGAAATTACCACCGGAAAAAGAGTAAAGCAAAACCGTGAAACAATTCACGAGATTGAAACAAGCACCAATCAACGGGTTAAAGCTGCTCATGGCAAAATGAATGAAAAAGTTGAAAATATGCGCGATTATTACCGGGCAAGAGACGCTCAGCTTGGAGAGAATTTTCGCGATGAAAATCAAAGAATAAAAGAGGAGTATGCAAAGAGATTAAATGATCTTAATCACCGGTATCATCGAAATATTAAATCCCAAGTCGAGTACGACACTAAAATAAGAAGTAATATTAAAACTACTTTTGATAAGCGTATTAATCTTAGCAAAAGGGAAAATGAAAAAAGAATTGAGGATATGCAGGAATCATTTAGAAGAAGTATGGAGCGTGAGCAACAACATAATCTTGGTAATCAAACTAGAGTTAAGCGCCAGGCGGAAACGGAAATCGAAAGACTGCAAACTAATGTTATTCAAAAAAAAGAAGACTTCCGGCGAATTACAACTGATTTAAAAGAAAACTATGACAGAAATCTTGATAATTTGCAGCGAAGGCAGGCCTTAGTTAATAAAAGAAGATCGGATGATACCAGGAAGGCAGTTAGTAATATTAGAAGAATTGCCGAGAAACAAATAAATATTGCGGTCAAAAGAGGACAGGAGAAATTAGGGCAACAAAGGAGCTTTCTAAGAACTCAGCATACTAAAGATGTTGAAAATTTCAGAAAGGTAAATCAAGAAATCAGGGATCAAAATGCTAAAGAAATAGAGCAGTTAAAATTTAGCTATGATCAAAAAGCTAAAGAAAGTGGGAGAAGAGAAGAGCTTTCCAAACAAGATATTAAGGAACGCTATGAAGAACGTCTTAAAATCACCACTACTGAGTACCAAACACAACTCAATAAAATGGGAGTGAGCTATCAAAAGGGCCTAAAAAAGACAGTTGCTAGTTCATCAGCGGAAAAGGCCAGGCTTCAAAGAAAGTTTGAATTAACTATTAATCAAATGAATGAGGCCCATCAACTGCAACGTAACAAGATGTATAATCGTGCTTTGAAATCACTTAAAAATATTGAAAAAAATTATGATAAAAAATTAGGCGAGCTAAAAGATTCCTTTAAAACCAAGGAAGAGAGGCAGTCAAAAATATATAAAGAGAGTCTCAGTCAAATTCAAATCGAAAGAGAAAATACGGTTACAAGTGTAACCAACCGACTAGAAAAAAGAGTAGAATTGGCAAAAGCTTGGCACAGGCAAAAAATGAAAGAGCAAGAAACGGCCTTTAACAAAGAACGCGACGCCATGAGAAGCAAAATTGGCAGTCAATATACTAAGTTAAGGGAAGATTATGAAGAAAATCTTAAGAATCAAAAAGTAAGAAGCGATCGGACCATATCATCTCTCAAACACAATAATACACTACTTAGGATTAGGGATTATAATTCCATGGAGGAAACCAAGCTTCACCTTAAGGATCAGGCAGCTGCTCGCTATTCAGTTGCCCAGGCCAGACACCTACACCAGCTTAGAAGTGTGGAAACCGCCAGAAGCAAAGATATAAAGCAAATTATCGCGCGCATGGATGATAAAAATAAAGTCATGCAAAGAAACATGGATAAAAAAATTGCCGCCATGGAAAATACTTACAACAACCGAATTGATGTTCTCTCGGAAAAAAACAAAAAGATAAAGGCCAATTATAATAGAGAATGGGACAATTTACTTGAGGGGCAAAAAAATAAGATTGATAAACTAAATGAAGATAATTTAGCGGCCCGCGATAAGCTTCGGGCCGAACAAGAAAAGCAACTAGATCAGCTTAGTAAAAACCATCAAGAACAATTGGGCCAAAGAGGAAGACAGATGGCCATGTTAAAAAATCGCTATGAAGGTACATCTGGACAAGTTGCCCGTAATCAGGCGCGAAATGATAGCAAACTGAAGCGTATGCAAAATCAGCATTTTGAAGAAAAAAAGGCCATGAGAGATTATTATAATGAAAGAGTCGATGCGGCCAGAGATTCTCTTAAAAATGAAAGGGCCGAACTGCAAAAAGAATATGATAAAAAGGTCCAAAGAAACGAGGAGGATTATGTTCGCTTAAGGGATTTTTCCGAAAGAAAATTGGATAAAACATCAAGTGAATATAAAATGAATACCACTCGTCTTAAATATGAAAATGATAGGAAGCTAACCAAACTTCAGGTACAAAACAAAAAGGCCTTAGAGTCAACAAGAGGCCATTATGAAGGAAACATTCAAAATCTAAACAAAACTAACCGTGAAAATTTAAACGCTCAAAAGGCGGCCTATGATAAAGAGTTAAAAGATTCTCAAGATGCCGCCAATCGAGAGTATCATGCAAATTTAGAAAAACTAACCAATGATTATGAGGAGAGGATGGATAAAACCATCGATGGCTATGAACAACGGCTGGCCAGTGAGGAAAATCTTAAAAATAGATCTATAAGACAAAAGGATCTCTCTTTTAAAATATTCAAACAACAACAGGCCGATCAACTCGAGCTGCAACAGGAAACCAATCGTGAATCGAGAAGACTTATGGCCGAAGATAACAAGAAAAATATCGATTCCCTTAGAAAAGAGATGAGATATAATAATTCCTCTCAAAGCGCTGGGGCCCAGGTCAAGATAGACAATATAGAAGGTGATAATGCCTTTAAACTGGGCATGCTTAAGCTAAAGCATGAAAAAGAGATAAGAACACTTGATAATAAATATAAATTAAAGCTCAAAAAAGAACGGGATCTGTTTCAAAATGAATTAACAGTGCTGAAGAAAAACGATGAAATATCCCAGCGAAAGATGGAGAATAATTATAAAGAGAGAATTGACACCATCGAGAATGAATACAGAAAAAGGCTCAAAGAAAGTGAAATCTTCTAATTAATAATCCTCCAATTTTTAAATAGTTAGAAAAAAGGCCTCTAAAAAGAGGTCCGAATTAATGCAGCAGATGTATAAGTGACTGAAATCACAATGGTATGTCGTGTCAATTTTTCCCATAAATCACTTTGAAGTTTTCCAAAACGATTTTCTCTGGTATTCTTGCCACTAGAATTTTTAAGGGAGATAAATATCATGAAAACCATTTTAAGTATCGCTATGCTTTTTATGTTCACAAACGGATATGCCGTTGGTTGGAAGCAGGTTTCAGATAATAATGGAATTACTGTTTATAAAGCTAAGATTCCAGGATCAAAATTAGTAGGTTTTAGAGGAGAGACTTCAATTTATGCCTCAGCTGAAAAATTAATGCATATTCTAGTTGATAACAATCACCGAAAAGACTGGGTTGATCGTTTAAAGACCTCCACCGTATTAGAGACAGTAAGTCCTTATGAATATGTCATCTACCAAGAATTTAAGCTTCCATGGCCGCTTAAAAACCGTGATTTTGTCTATAGAGGAAAGGCCACAAGACATAAAGACGGTAGAGTCGTTCTTGTTATGAAAAGTGAGATCCACCCTAAGGCCCCTAAAACTGTGGGTGTTAGAGCTGAGCTAATAAACAGTAAGTACACCATTACTCCAATTGGAAAATATAAATCCAAGTTAGAAGTAGAGATTATGTCAGATCCAAAAGGTGCTATTCCTAAGTGGCTAGTTAACCTTATTCAAAAGAAATGGCCGTACAAGACTCTAATGGCGATTAAATCTCAGGTTGAGAAAACATATGTGAAAGAGCATCCTCTTCCACCTATCCTAGAGTCAAAGATTACTAAAAAGTAAATAAGTCAGAGTTTAAGGCCTCCACTTGGAGGCCTTTTTTTTGGGAAAAACCTTCCCTCTCCAACGTTTTCCACATTCTTTTATCCCTCTAACCGATAAATAATCTAAAGGATTATTTTTGGGACAACGAGATATCGGCACTAAGGCCTATTTTGAGGAAAGGAAACGCATTCAAAAAAGGGTACTGATACTGACAGTCACCTCTTATGGGTTTGTTGCCATTTTATTTGCCATTACCCTCTATTTTGGAAATATTGCCACCCTCGATTTAAGGGACCTAGGGTCTGCTTCTCGCGCTATTAATGGATTTTTTGGTGGTATTTTAACTGCTATCGTCTTGATTATTTCTTTAACCTCCAATACCTATACACCCAGGTTAATGTCTATTTTTGTTCATCAACCTACCGCCTTTATGGGATTGGCCTTTATTTTATTTTGTCATTTAAGTTTTATACTCGGGGCCTTTATAGGGCCCACCCATCCTTTGTTTGAAATTCGCGTTTATTTTTCCATCACCCTTACTTGTATTGTAACGGGTGGGGTTTTACCTTATTTGTATTACATAAGTAATTTCATGCGGCCGAGGTTTTTCCTGCCCATTATAGAAAAAGAGGTCATGCGCGATTTCGAATATCTTACTCGCAAGAAATGGGACAAAGACAAGCAGGAGCAAATTTTTGAAAATATCAATGTGCTAACCAATGTTGCCTCAACTGCCTCAAAAAGGGATGATAAATCACTTATCATGATCGTTATTGATATGTTGGTTGGGATTTTAATCAAGCTGATAGAGCTGAGAAAAGAGGATACCACCAATTGGAAAGTACAAAGTCCTGTGTTTTTACCTGGGGTGTCTGAAGAGGCCCAGTATTTTTTAGAGAAAAATAAAACCTGGCCTGAATTTTATATTTTGGGAAAGTGTCTTCGCCAGCTTAAAGATGTTGATGCACAAGCAGAGATTGTTTCTTTCTTTTCGGAAAAACTTTTGAAATCTATGGATGAGTGCTTAAGCTCAGGCGCTGATGAACTGGTTGAATATCATATTATGACCTTAAATACCCTCTTAAGGGAGTCCATAGATGCAGATGATTTATCATTGTATCAGTCTATATGTTACTATTACCGCCTTGGAATTGAGATTTTACAAGAGCATAAAAAACACATGGGGTTTGCTGCTAGAAGTTTTGTCCACTACGGTAAGATGGTATCTAAAAAGAAACATTTAATCTGGAAAGAGACCATCATGTTTGATCTGGGGCGGATCATTTTGTTTTTTGGGTTTGTTGATGAAAGATTTGGTGTTGATTTTCTAAAAGACTTTGCCGGGACTATTTGGAAAAAAGAGTACAAAAGAGATGACCAAATAAGTAAAGTGGCCTGGAGGGCCATTGTTAAAACTCACTGGGAGGCCCAGTCTAAAGGTTTTAAAAACTTGGCAAAAGAAATTTATGAAACTTACTTAAAGGAAGATCGGGTTAAACATAATGAATCGCTTAATTATCTTTTTGGCCACGTAAGAGCACTACACTGGGAAATTAATGATCGTCTGCTCAGTTTTAATCATTTATCAGACGATGCAGAGAGATTAGCGAAAGAATATCAGACCAAAGAGTTTAAAGACTTGCTCTAGGCGGCAACGTATCTTTTCATTTCCTGAAAATTTAATGGCTTAGTTAAAAATTTATCGGCACCGGCACCCAGGGCCTCTTTTTCTACGCTATCTTCTGCGTGAGCACTGTACATAATTATTTTTAAATGAGGCCTTTTTTCTTTTAAGGCCTTTAGGATTTCTATTCCGTTCATGCCTGGAAGGAAGAGATCTAGGAGTATTAACTTTATATCTAGATCAGGATTATTATCAATAAATTGAATGACCTCTGGGCCTGAGGTGAAAAAATTCATTTGGATGGCACCAGAATCTATTTCCCTTCTAAATTTGATCTTAAACACGGGAAAAAGATCAGTCTCATCATCTACTACGATAATTCTTTCCATAGTAATATTTTATCTTAAATTTTAATTCTTGTAATTAAAGACCGGGCAAACTACTTAGGTATGTTCTTTAGGATTTTAATTCGAGCTTGAGCTATTTTTTCTTTGGCCTGGGATCCATCCAGGCCCTTGGTTAGCTCTTTTAGATCTAGCATTTTTAAACTGTCAAAACAGCGTCTAAGGTATTCTGCTTGGGGATAGCTCTTACTTAGTTTTCCTAAATCATCTGCCTGACAGCATAAGAGGAAGTTGTCTAAAACTTCCTCATCCCTAAAGCAGTTAATTTTTGTGAAAAGGTTTAAAATAGTTGAGGCCTTGAGTTCAAAGGTCTTATGAGATAGCAAATGGTACTCACATACTTTTAAGGCCAGGTCTCTTGTTTTGTTAGGAAACCTGTAGCGACTGCAAAAATCCCTGATGAGAGGAAGACCGTTTATTTCATGGGCGGTATGTTTTGGCAGGATCTCTTTGGGGGTCACTCCCTTGCCAAAGTCATGCATAAGGCAAGAAAACCTTACTGCCGGGTTTTCACTTAAGGTACAAGCACCTTGTAATACAAGCATGGTATGAATCCAAGCATCTCCTTCCGGATGGTATTTCTCGGTTTGCGCAACCCCTTTTAAATTTTCCAGTTCAGGGAAAAGTATCTTTAAGGCCTCACACTCTGATAAAACTTCAAAAAACCTCACCGGAGTGGGGTAGGCCATGGCCCGTTCCATTTCCATGTAAACTCGCTCTGGTGTTAAATCCTTAAGCTCTCCGGAGCGTGTTATTTTTTTCATTAAAGACATGGTGTCTGGATGGATGGTGAAATCATCAAGTAGGGCCGCAAATCTGGCCACTCTTAAGACCCTAAGTGGGTCTTCTGCAAAGTGTTCCGAGACGTGCCTTAAAATTTTATCTTCCAGATCCTTGACCCCTCCATAAGGGTCAATGAGTTGGTCTCCATCCATGGCCATGGCATTTATGATTAAATCTCTTCTTAGCAGGTCCTCTTCCAGAGTTATATCGGGGGAAAATTCAAAGGAAAAACCATCATGGCCTGGGCCGGTTTTAATTTCTTTGCGGGCCAGCGCATACTCGTCTCCTGTTTTGGGATCGATGAAGACAGGAAAGTTTTTACCGACTTGGCGGAAACCTGCTGCGAGCATTTCCTCGGGGGAGGAGCCAACCACCACAAAATCTTTATCCTTGGCCTTTTGGCCCCGTAGGATATCTCTAACGGCACCACCGACAAGATAATATTTAATATTTCCCCCTTTTTGATAAGGGTATCATTTTATAGAATGCCTTGGGAGTATTTTTTTGGTATAAGCTTTATATGGATAAAACTATTCTGCTTTTTGATGGCGTCTGCAATTTGTGTAATGGCTGGGTACAATTTGTTTTAAAACGAAACAAATCAGAGAGTATCATTTTTGGAAGTCTGCAATCAGTCAGCGGCCAGGAATTACTTAAAACCCACAATTTATCACAGACACAATTTGATACGCTAATTGTGATCAATCAAGGGAAAGTTTACAAAAAATCTCAAGCAGTATTTATTTTAATCAAACAACTTGATTTTCCCTGGCCTGTATTTGCTGTGTTTAAGATTATCCCTCGTTTTTTAAGTGATAAGATTTACGATCTTGTGGCGAGGTACAGGTATAATATCTTTGGGAAAATGGATCAGTGTATGATTCCTAAAGAAAATGTTAAGGATCGCTTTTTGCCATGAAAATTTTATTTACCTTTTTATTCTTGACCGCGTGTTGGGCGCAAAATACTCCTCCTCTAAGTGATCAACTACCAATAAAGTTGCCCGCTGGTTTTACCATCACTAAATTTGCTACCACTCCTGGGGCCAGATCTCTGGCCAAAGGCCCTGATGGAGTTTTGTTTGTGGGAACCAGGGGAACAAATAGCGTGTACGCGGTTACTTACGATGCAAAAAATCCCACGATAGGTGAAGTGAAAATCATCTCAGATAAGTTAAATGTACCCAACGGTGTGGCCTTCAAAGAAGGCAGTCTATACGTAGCAGAGGTTAGTCGTATTTTGGTTTATGAGCACATCACCAAAAATTGGGGCAAGGGAGTAACTCCTAAAGTCCTTCCCATAAATTTTCCCACAGATAGGTATCATGGTCGGAAGTATATTAAGTTCTCTCCTAAGGGAGAGTTGATCGTTCCGGTCGGAGCACCTTGCAATGTCTGTATCCCGGGAAAAGATCATGGCCGAATTTTTGCTATTGATATTAAGACGGGGAAAAAAAGAGTCCTGGCAGAGGGAGTTAGAAATTCTGTGGGTTTTGATTTTCATCCCAATACAGGTGAGCTGTGGTTCACTGATAATGGAAGGGATATGCTTGGAGAGGATCTTCCTCCAGATGAGCTAAACCACCTAAAAAATGAGGGCGCTCATTTTGGCTTTCCTCACTGTCATGGAAAAAAGGTTTTAGATCCTGATTTTTATCTACCCGGAGGATGTGATGGGACCTCCTTGCCTTCAGTTGAGTTAGCGGCCCATGTGACCCCCTTAGGGATGTCTTTTTATACGGGAAAAAGTTTTCCCCTGGAGTACCAGGGAAATATTTTTATCGCTGAGCACGGCTCTTGGAATAGAACCATTCCCCAGGGATATCGTATTACCAGAGTCAAATTAAGTGGTGATAAGGCTGATGGATTCACTGTATTTGCATCCGGTTGGCTGAATGATGA
>SMVA01426829.1_pt1 | contig 11119 bp, 12 predicted proteins | sample 2456451 | NCBI WGS metagenome assembly SMVA01 (sample SAMN11095933, study PRJNA526329) | marine sediment metagenome | biome: Marine sediment; feature: Surficial sediment; material: Deep marine sediment; isolation source: Hadal surficial sediment | place: Pacific Ocean | collected 2014-05 | depth...
ACGACAGGTTGAGCGTGCCGTCCTCGAACCACTTGAAGAACGGCGGGTTGGACTCGTTGAGCCCGATCGTCGGCTCCGAATACCAGGTGATCCGGTTCAGCGCCTGTTGCATCCACCACGCCTCCCAATCGGTGGCTTCGTCATAGATGTCGGGGCGGGCGTTGGCCGAGGCGGCGAATCCGCTGGAGGGTTGGAAGACGCGGTCCTCCGACAACAGGTCTTCGAGCGTTACATCGGGCACGGTGGCCTCCGCGATCGCGAGCTTTCGCCCGCAGACTACGCGGAAAGACGACCCACCGCGAGGGCCGGGAGACTCATCCAAGACGGGGTTCGCAACCGATGGTGCGTCGATATACTCGATGCCGCTGCCCGGTTGCGGGTCGTTATGCTTTCGGGGCCGTGCCCCCATCGTCCAGCGGCCTAGGACTCCGCCCTTTCAAGGCGGCAACGGGGATTCGAATTCCCCTGGGGGCACAACGGGGGCGTGGTGAAGTCTGGAGTTCACGCCGGCCTGTCAAGCCGGAGATCGCGGGTTCAAATCCCGTCGCTCCCGCCCAAAGCCGGGTCCGGCACCCGGGTGTTCGGTCAGGTAGCTCAGTCGGTAGAGCGCTGGTCTGAAAAACCAGAAGTCGGCAGTTCAATTCTGCCCCTGACCACCGGGTCCTGTGAGGGTTTTCGCCGACGTTCATTGTCCACCGGTCCAGAAGAAGGCCAAAAAAACGGTGCATCTGGTCCTCGTCCTGGCCTCGATGTCGGCGAATACTCAGGAAACTCCTTCGATCACCCTAGATCGCCTGCCTTCGCCTCGTGCCATGCGTCGACCTGGCGGTGAACCGCGGCGGAATCGAACCATGCGTTCTCAGAGCAGATCAGCCCATCGCGGATCTCGAAGACGTGGAGGAGCCGGATCTCGACCGGGGCTCCGCCGCCGTGAACACCGGTCCACTCGCCTTCAACGTGGCCGGTGAGGATCGACTCATCCAACACGAACCTGCCATCGGCTGAGCCAAACCGTCGAACCGAGGTGAGCTTCAGGTCGGGAATAGCGTCGAAAATGCCTCCGTACACCCGCCCAACCGCTTCCTTGCCGTGGAACGGACTGTCGGGGTGAGTGATGTCGTCCCAGATGATGTCGTCGGTGTAGGTCGCCAGGGTGGCCTCCACGTCGTGGGCGTTCTCGGCGGCGAAATGACGGTCGATGATGTCCAATTTCCCTCCCAGATCAACTCTCGATCGTCACTGATACTGAGCGCTGGCGACGAACTCGCTCGTATGTTCGCAGTGGGTGCCCTTTCGACTCTACGCAGGGACGATCGCAGATGCCGCTTCCAAGCCGCTCGAGGCACCACCCTTCGAGCAACAGGATTGCACGCCGTCCGCACCTACGCCGGTGCCGTGCCCGCCGCCGCTGAACGCTGCCGCTTCCATACCCAGACGAACCCTGTGGTGGCAGTTGCGGCCGCGATCGAGATCACCCACATCAGCGAGTAGCTCCCCGTGGCATCGACCGTGGCTCCGTAGAGCGGAGGCCCGATGCCGAGCCCGGTGAGGAAGCCGAAAAGCACAACGCCGGACGCCCTGCCCGTCAGCGCAGGTCCGGCTTCATCGATGGTGGCGAGCATCCCGACCGAGTTCCAGGCCGAGGTGCTTGCCCCCGTGATAATCACCCCCGGCCACAGCAGCCACGCCCACAGAGTCGAAGCGAGGAGAAGCGCGGATGCCAGCACCCCCAACAGCGCCATCGAGCGAAGCGGGCCGAGGTATTCTCCCCGCTGCTCCGAGTAGCGGGCCCACAAGATCCGTGCCGCAAACGCAACCACGGCCGCCACCGTCACCGCGAGGCCTCCGATCCGCGGATCGAAGCCCAGCGACTCCTCGGCAAACAGCGGGATGAAGAACGTCACCGCTCCCGCGAAGCCGAAAAGCAGGCCGTAGACGGCGAGTCCTGTGATCGATCGCGGCAACCGACCACCGGCAAGCGTCGCCGGCGTCGATACGGCCTCGGAGCGCGGAACGACCACCGAGGCGGCTACGGCAGCGACAAGCGGTAGCGCGGCGATGGCAAGCATTGCGCCGCGCCACCCGAAGGCGATCGCCAGCGTGGGCAGGGTGAGGCCGGCAACCATGATCGCTCCTTGCACCCCCGACTGCTTGATCCCGGTCGTCACACCGCGTTCGCCTGGAGGTAAGTCTTCAGCGATCAGCTTGTTGGTGGCAGGGTTGGCCCCGGACTCGGCCGCCGCCGCGATCGCGGCGGCGACGAACAGCACGCCGACGGCCGTGGCGATTCCAAACACGAAGTACCCTGCGGCGGCGAGGCCGAGAACCGAGATGAGCGCAGCCTTGCCACCGATACGGTCGGTGAATCGACCGGATAAGGGCGACAACACGGCGGCCAGGACCACATTCGCCGCGATGACCCATCCGAGCGTGGTCCGCGAGATCGAGAGGTCGTCGATGATGAACGTGGCGAGGATCCCGAGGGCCGCCGCCGGAAGGATGGCAAAGCCCATGGCCGAGAAGAGCAGTGCGACGAAGGCAACTCTTCGGCCTCCGGACACGGTGGTCACGATTTGGCGCGCCTCACCACGACACGGTGCTTCACCATCGGAGGAGCGTACCGGTGGTCGAAGCGGTCCATGGCTGCCCGGACCGAGGCTCAGCCCCCTCCGTCCTGCCGGCTACACCGGCAGGCCACCTCCCCCAAAAGGGGAGGAAACGGGCGGGGAGGGAACAGGGCGGGGAGGGGGGTCAAGCCGTGATCACGACAACGCTCTGACCCCCTCCGCCTCGCCTCAGGCTCGGCACCTCCCCTTTTTTGCTCCCCCTGAGAGGGGAGTACCGCCTGCAAGGCGGGGAGGGGTCAAGCCGTAGTCGCGGCAAAGGTCTGACCCCCTCCGTCAGCGGTTCCGCCGCTGCCACGTCCCCGTGAGGGGGAGGCAAAGGATCCCCCTCCGTCAACGGCTCCGCCGCTGCCACCTCCCCCTGATGGGGAGGCAAGGAGCCGCCGTGTAGAGTCCCGGCACCCGAGCCAAGGGAGGGACAAAGATATGGGGGCGGTTCTCACCCTCATCGTCATTGTGATCGTGGGTGCGGTTGCCTGGTGGCTATTGCGGAAGGTCATCCACTTCGGCTTCCTCATTGCCCTCGGGCTCGTCGTGCTATTTGGCTGGTGGTTCTTTTTCGTCCGCTGATCTGGGCCACCCAGTCTCAACGGTTGCACCAATCACCATCCCTGCGGAGAGCAACACCAGGTTCTTGACCACAAACTCCCCCTCCACCGTGAGCAGCAGCGGGTTCCCATCCTGGAAGGCGACATCCGGCTGCAACACCAGCACCAGGAACGTGCCGATCATCTGGAGAAAGAACAACCCGAGCACGGCTCGCATCGCAACTTGAAACAACAGTCCGAGGCCGACCGCGATCTCCACAACGCCAAGCGCAGGGACCACCCAGTCGGGATCGAACCAGTACACAGTGCTGGCCACCAGGTCGGCGACCGGCGTCACCCCGAACACCTTGAGGGCGCCAAACCAGATGAAGACGATGGCCAGCGAGATTCGTAGCGCTGGGATGCTCCACTTGCGCAAGAACTCGCTGAACCAGCGGTCGAAACTTCGCAGTCGATCCATGTCCCTGTTGATAGTCACCTGGGTGTGGTAGCGGGCATCGGAATCTCACCTCGCGGGCCCGGACATATCGTGACGAATGCAGACACACCCGACGCAGATCCGACGGCGGCCGTCACCATCCTCAGCCGGACAGTGGCTTCCTGATGGCCGTCCAGCGTTGCTCGGGGACGAAGCCGAGGCGCTCGTAGACCCGGTTGCCCCCGGGTCGGGCTCTCCGTGTCGACGCCGAGGCAGGCGTTCTCGGTGAAGTACCGAGCCCGGACGAATCCGTGGCGGTCCATGAAGGCCGAATCGGCAGTCATGGTGTCGTAGACCTCATACCGATACAACAGCCGCCAGGCCGTCGCCCAAATCGCCAAGATCATCCCGCGCTCTCCACTCGATCCACTCGAGCAGGGCGTCCACCACACCCACCCCACGTCATGTACGAACAGCAGACAAGGCGCGTCGTTCGGTCTCCGCGGACCCAGGAATCTGGCACAACCCGGCCGCCACCAGGTGACTCGCTGAATCGAAGCCGCCGATCGAGTCGGTCTCGGAGTGGTCACCGTAGGCATCGAATTCGTCCCGCATCTCGCTTGCCGTCAACCGGTAGCCGCCGTCGACCGCAAAACAGGCCTGTTGAAGCTCGGACATCCCCCCGGTCCTCGCGGCGCAGCGGGCGCCAGGTCACCCCAGCCGGGAGAGCCACCTCACTCATTACGGGACCATCTCGGTGTGGCCAGGTGATAACCCGACTACGGCGTGGCGTCGCCGCCGGAACGGACAAACCTACCTCGCAGGGCGAACGGAACCAGCGCGAGGACGACGAATCCGGCAACCGCGGTGATCTCGACAAAACGGCGTTGCGCCGTCGAGCCCGGTTCGACGCCACCGATCAAGGCGACCAGCTCGCCGAGCAGCAACGCAAACAAGAGTGCGATAGCGATCGACGCCAGCAGCCAGCCGAGGTAGGCGGTGACGAGCTTCCATGTCTCGATCTCTCTCATGGCTTGATCAGGCGGATTGTCAGCGGATAACGGAACTCATCGCCGTTCGCCGCCTTGATCGCGGCGACGATGGCGGCGACGAAGCTGAAGATCCCCAGCACAATCAGCATCAGTATCCCAATCAGCACGATGACCAGAAGCACGGAAATGAAGGCGTACATGAAGACCGAGATCCAAAAGTTGAGGGCCTCACGTGCGTGTTCTTCGACAAACGGGTCGTCTTCATGCTTGATCACCCAGATGATCAGTGGGCCGACGAGGGGGAGCCCGAGAAGTGGCAAGATGTGCGCCGCCGCCGCCCATCCCTTCGATTCGGACGAAACCGGATCGATCGGTATGGGTTGTTCATCGGTCACGGCAACAGCCAGCATATCTCCCGCCTGAGCCGTTGGTTTTACGACGTGCGTCCTGGGACTCTCGTCAATTGGCGAACATCACCGCTTGCCGCTTCGCCCAGCGGCCGGCTACCCGCATGTACGCGTCGCGCGCTGTCGCTGCGTCGCCGCGCTCGAGCGCCTCGAGGCTCTCCCGCACCTCTGCCGCCGACTCGTCGAAGGCGACCTCGCCATCCGGTGTGTCGTTGGCCACGGAGCCGTAGTCGAGTTCGAGCATCGAGCCCGCAGGGAATCGGCTGATCCATTGTTCGAGCTCGCGAACCTGCTCCACGATCTGGTCGGCGAACCCGACCATATCCAGAACGCCGGCAGCCCACCGTACCCGATCTGCGGCGTCGCCCAGATCGGTGCGGTAGCGAATCGACAACCCGCCCTTGGTGTCGATCAACTCACGCTCGCTCGAGTTGAATGCGCCGAACCAGCGCAGCGGGACGTGCCACGGTGAGGCAAGGATGTGGCTGCGCGAATCGGCGCCGCGCCGCGACTCGAGTTCGTGGGTGAGCGCAGCTCGCTCGTCATCGGAAAGCAGCCCGAGGTTCGGGGCTACACCGGAGAAGGCGAGGATGCCCTCGATCATCCTGAGCCGCGGGAAGCGGGGGCAGACGTACTTGGCCCCGTTCCACTCCGCCTCGAACGCGTCCGAATCCAGCGGCTCGCTCCAGATGAACCGCCCGTCCATCGCCAGCTCCCCGTCCAGGGCCTGGTGCGCGGGCCACGTACCCGCCCGGTCGGCGGAGAGATACACGCGGAGGTACGCCGTGTTGATCATCAAACCGATGGTAGTTCGTTGCCGATATTGTCCTCAGGCCAGGAGATGGGTGTGGCTCACCACTACAATCGGCCCCGCGCCAGGACGATCTTGAGAAGGAGCTGTCGTTGGGGGTATTCGAATCGATCGGTACCGAAACCCATGAGGAGGTACTTTTCGGCCAGGATCCCGACAGTGGGCTTCGTACCATCGTCGCCATCCACAACACCGCTCTTGGTCCCGCCTTCGGCGGGACTCGTTTTTATCCGTACCGAAACGAAGAAGACGCCCTCATCGATGTGCTGCGGCTGTCCAAGGGGATGACCCTCAAGTCGGCTGCGGCCGGCCTCGATCTCGGTGGCGGCAAAGCCGTCATCATCGGAAACCCTCGCACCATGGGCACCGAGCGACTATTTCGCGCATACGGTCGCGTCGTCGACTCCCTCGGTGGTCGCTACATCACGGCCGAGGATGTCGGCACCACCCCGGAGAACATGGCGACCATCGCCCGCGAGAGCAACTGGGTGACCGGCCTTCCCTCCGTCGAAGGGGGATCCGGTGACCCGTCGCCGGCTACCGCCCGCGGCGTTCTGGCGGCGATGCGTGCGGTCGGCAACCGGCTGTGGAACACCCACGATCTCGCCGGGAGGAAGGTGGCGATCCAGGGGGTCGGCAAGGTGGGGATGGACCTCCTCCGCCGGCTCACCGAGGCAGGTGTAGAGACGGTCGTGGCGGACATCCACCAGGATGCGGTCACCGAAGCCGTGGAGTCCTACGGATCCAAGGCTGTGGCGGTGGACGAGATCCACGACGTCGACTGCGACATCTTCGCTCCGTGCGCACTCGGGGCGTGTCTGAGCGAGAGCACGATCGCCCGACTGCACTGCGAGGCGGTGGTCGGTTCGGCCAACAACCAGCTGGCCATCGACGACGATGCCAACCTACTGGTCGGTCGTGGGATCCTGTATGCCCCCGACTTCATTGTCAATGCCGGCGGCGTCATCAATCTCTACATCGAAATGGACGGCTACGAGGTCAACCGGGCCAGCGCGCTGATCGATGCGATCTCCGACAACGTCAACCGCGTGCTCGACGCCGCAGAGGCGGACGGCGTGAATCCACACGTGGCAGCAGTACGGGTCGCCGAAGAAAGGATCCAAGATATCGGATCGCTCCGACTCGAGCGGCGGCCGGGGCACCATCGGGGAGGCCTGAAGTGACCGTCGAACTCGAGACCATCAGCGACCACACCGTGCTCGGCCTCAGCGACAACGACCTGCTCGAGATGTACCGCAGGATGGTGCTCGCCCGCAAGCTCGACGAGCGCATGTGGGCGCTGAACCGGCAGGGCAGGGTTGGCTTCGTGGTGTCGGTATCGGGCCACGAGGGTACCCAAGTGGGGGCAGCCTATGCCCTCGACCCTGAGAAGGACTGGTCCCTCCCCTACTACAGGGACGTCGCCTTCAATATCGGGCTCGGGGTGAGCGTCGAAGACATTTTCCTGGGCGTGTTCGCCAAAAAGAGCGACCCCGCGTCCGGCGGCCGACAGATGCCTGGTCACTGGTCGGAGCCGGATCTCAATATCTTCACCCACTCCTCGGCGATCGCGACCCAATACCCGCACGCCGCCGGCATCGCCTACGAGTTGAAGCGCGGCGGATCCGACGGCATCGTGCTCGTCTCCGGCGGAGAAGGCTCGACCTCGGAGGGTGATTGGCACGAGGCAATGAACTTTGCCGGCATCCACGACCTTCCAGTGATCTTCCTGATCCAGAACAACATGTATGCGATCTCGGTCCCAGAGAGCGATCAGATCGCCGGCCAGATCGCCAATCGCGCTAACGGCTACGGCATCGAAGGCGTCGTTGTCGACGGCAACGATCTGCTCACGGTATATGGGGCGACGGCGGCGGCCATCGGCAAGGCCAGAGCCGGCGAAGGCCCCACCCTCATCGAGGCCAAGACCTACCGCTACTACGCCCACACGTCCGACGACGACGACAAGCTGTATCGAACCCGAGAAGAGGTCGAGCAGTGGAGGCGAAAGGACCCGATCCCAGCGTTCCGCCGCTACCTCGTAGAACACCGCCTTCTCGACACCGCCGCCGAGGAGGCCATCGACCAAGAGTCCGCGAGCACTATCGCTGCCGCTGCCGAGCGGGCCGAGGGCGCCGCGGATCCCGACGATGCGCTCAGCCGCGTTTATGCGGCGCCGATCACACCCGTCGAGCCGGTGGAGACGATCGAGAGGGAGCCGATCGGCGAGGAGGTCAACCTGATCACCGCCATCAACAAGTCGCTCCACCACGTGATGGGCCTCTACGAGGACACGGTCACATTCGGCGAGGACGTGGCCGATCCGAAGGGCGGTGTGTTCAAGGCCACGGCCGGACTCACCGATGCCTTCGGAGCCGCCCGGTCGTTCAACACCCCGGTCTCCGAGGCACTCATCATCGGATTGGGAATCGGGATGGCAGCAACCGGCACAAAAGCGATCATTGAGATCCAATTCGCCGACTTCATCCATCCCGGCTTCGATCAATTGGTATCCGAGGCCGCCAGGATCCACTACCGCTCCAACGGTCGCTGGGAGTGCCCGATAGTGGTCAGGGTCCCCTACGGCGGCGGGATCCACGGTGCGCTCTACCACAGCCAGTCGATCGAAGCCCTGTACGCCCACATCCCAGGGTTGAAGGTCGTCGTGCCGTCCACGCCTTCCGACGCCAAGGGGCTTCTGCTGTCCGCAGTGGAAGACCCAGATCCCGTGATGTACCTGGAGCCAAAGAAGCTGTACCGGCTCGCTACCGGTCCCCTTCCTTCCGGCGATCATCGGGTCCCGCTGGGGAAGGCCGCGCTGCGGCGCGACGGCGCTGATCTCACCATCATCGCCTATGGCTCGATGGCACATTTCTCCATCGAAGCCGCCGACCGGCTGGCAGAGGAAGGGATCCAGGTGAGCGTGCTCGACCTGCGGACGCTGAAGCCACTCGACTGGCCATCGATCAACGCCGCCGTCGAGCGAACCAGCAAGGTGTTGATCGTTTACGAGGACAACGAGTTCCTCGGCTACGGGGCCGAGATATCGGCGCAGATCATGGAGAAGTCGTTCGACTGGCTTGACGCTCCGGTACAGCGGTACGCCTCGCCGGACGTGCCAACCTTCCCGTACGCACCCGCCCTCGAACAGCAGGTCATTCCCAACGTCGAGGGAATCATCGAACGGGCGCGCGAGCTCGCTGCGTACTGACATCGCGCACCGTTGGGTGACGGGTCGTCTCGACAGCGGTTGAGCCACTTTCCAGCTCTCGAGTAGGCCCGCTCGGGCCGGCTCACCCTGGCGTTCCTGTAGATCTTGGCCCAACATGGTGCGCACATGTCGCCAACAACCGTGATACGACCCGCCGGGGCGTCCGACGGGGAAGCCATCGCCGCCTTTACCCAGGACACCTTTGCCTGGGGCGACTACATCGCCGATTCGTTCGACACATGGCTCAGCGAGCCCGGCACACTTATGGTGGTTGCCGTTGACGACCAAGACACACCGATCGCGATGAGCCGGGCCCGCATCGTCTCACCAATTGAGGCATGGTTTCATGCCGCCCGAGTGCACCCTGAGTGGCGAGGACGAGGCATCGCCGGAGACATGGCCGCGGAGCTGCGGGTGTGGGCCAGGGAGGAAGGAGCCGTCGTGGGCAGGCTGCTCATCGAGGATTGGAACGAAGCGTCCGTCCGCCACGTGGAAAAGATCGGGTTTCGCCGCGTGGTCGATGTCGTGCGCTGTGTCAAGCCAATCGGCGACGCTTCCCCGAGCCCGAACGGCAACGGCAGCCGCCGCGTCCCCTCGCGTCTCCGCGCCAGGCCGGCCCATGCTGCCGACGCCACCCCTGCATATGCCTCGTGGTCGATCGGGGAGCTCGGCAGAGCCATGCGGGGTCTGACCGGCTCTCGCTGGACCTATGCGCGGCTGACCATCAACCATCTCACCTCGGCCGCAAAGAGTGACTCGTTCTGGGAAATCGGTAGCGGGTGGGCGGTGATCGACACCCAGGGCGACGCCGTCGAGGTTGGCTGGCTGGAAACCAGGTCAGAAGATGCTCCAGATCTACTGAGGGCGGTCATCGATCTGGCCGTCGGCCGCGGAGCCGAGTCCATCTCATTGTGGCTGCCCGCCGTCGACTGGATCGTCAAGGCTGCCAAGCGTCTCGGATTCAGTACTGAGCCGATGGGCGTTTACGCAGTGGAACTCTGAGCATGCTCTATCTTGACGCTTCGGGCGCCGATACAGCACACAGCTAACAATGGCACACGACTCATTCACAGAACTGCTCGCCGCCGCACAAGGCGGCTCCGATGCAGCATGGGCAGAATTACTCGAGCCGGTTGCACCCAAACTGGTGGGGTATCTACGTCTCCGAGGCTCGAAAGATCCGGAGGCAGCAGCCGGAGATGTGTTCGTCGACGTTGCCCGCAACATAGAGAAGTTCAGCGGAGGACGCGAGGGCTTCGCCTCGTGGGTGTTCGTCATCGCCCACCGGCGGCTCATCGACGAGTACCGCCGGCAAAGGGCACGCCCCGACGAGGTCCTCACCGACGAGGCGGTTGAGCATGGGCTCACCTTGAGCGCCGAAGAGGAGGCGTTGCGGTCCGTTTCAGCCGATGCGGTGGCTGCGATGTTATCCACGCTCACCGCGCCACAGCGCGACGTCATATTCCTGCGGATCGTCGGTGACCTCTCCGTAGAGGAAACGGCGCGGGTGCTGAACCGGCCAATCAGCTCGGTCAAGGCGCTGCAACGAAGGGGGCTGGCGGCTCTCAAACGGCAAATTCAGGGGATAGGGGTATCGCGATGAGCGACTCATCCGATTACCAGGGTGAGATGTTCATACCTTCATCGATATCGGATACCGACGCCGAGGCATTGATGACCGGCGCTGACGGTATACGGAGCGATCTGGGCGACCTGGCCGACGTGCTGGGTGCCATAAAGACGGCGGGCCAAGCCTTTGTAGACACGGACATCTCGCGTATGGCGAGGGCGGCGGCGCTGGAAGCGAGAGCGGTTCCTGCGGCGCGTTTGGATGCAGCGCAGGCGGCGGCAAGGTCGGAGTGGATGGCCAGGATGGCTCCACGGGTGGCCGTCGGCGCGCTGGCTCTCATAATGCTGGTGGTCAGCTCGACCGGCCTCGCCTTTGCCGCCAACGGAGCAAAGCCTGGCGACATGCTGTACGGCCTGGATCGGGCGGCCGAGGTTCTGGGAATCGGCGACGGCGGTTCCAACGAGCGTATCGCCGAGGCACATGCACTCGTCGCTTCGGGTGCGGTGGCGGTCGGCCTGACTCACGCCGCCGCGGTGCT
>SMVA01265192.1_pt1 | contig 11117 bp, 11 predicted proteins | sample 2456451 | NCBI WGS metagenome assembly SMVA01 (sample SAMN11095933, study PRJNA526329) | marine sediment metagenome | biome: Marine sediment; feature: Surficial sediment; material: Deep marine sediment; isolation source: Hadal surficial sediment | place: Pacific Ocean | collected 2014-05 | depth...
CACCATTCTGGCCGAGGGGCTGTGGGGTGAGCTGCGCCAGAACGGGATCGACGTTCTCGCATCCACTGCAGGCGCGATCCGAACCCCGGGCTACGCGGACTCCTCCGCGCGCGAGGCTCCGGGAACGCTCGACCCCGCAGAGGTGGCCTCGCAGACTCTGGCGGCGTTGGGCCGGGGACCGCGCGTGGTGCCGGGACTGATGAACCGGATCGCGAGCTTCGCGATGGGACGCGTGTTGCCGCGGAAACTCGCGATCCGCTTGATGGCCGCCAACACCGTGGATCTTTCGTGACCGACACAGTTCTGGGATTCTTCGCACCCTGGGCCATCTACGCGGGCCTGCTGCTGCTGCACCTCGTACTGCCGGCCCGTCGGGTGAAGGGCTACGTGCGCGATGAACACTCGGGCGAAGTGCTCGGCTATCGCCTCAACGGCTTGCTGGTGCTCATCACAGCGGTCTTGCTGTGGGGGATTGCGGGTCGGAGCGGTTGGATGCCGTGGGACTGGTTGTGGGACCATCGCTGGCCGGGCCTGGCGGGCGCATGCACGCTGGGGATATTGGCTTCCTGCGCCGTCGTCTTCACCGCACCCAGTACCGGTCGGCACGTGCTCGTCGAGCTGTTCCTTGGCCGTCGCTTCAACCCGCAGGCCCTGGCTGGACGCGTCGACGCCAAGATGTTCCTCTACCTCGTGGGCGCGACGCTACTCGAACTCAACCTGCTCTCGTTCGCCGCTCACCATTGGATCGCGTTTCCAGACGACCCCTCACCGGGTGTCGCGCTCCACGTGTGCCTGTTCAGCTGGTTCGTCTGCGACTACCTGTTCTTCGAGCGCGTGCACCTCTACACCTACGACCTCTTCGCCGAACGACTCGGCTTCAAGTTGGTTTGGGGCTGCCTTGCCTTCTATCCCTACTTCTACGGGGTCGGGTTGTGGGCGACTGCGGATCTTCCGAACCCCGGCACCCCGTCTTGGCTGCTGTGGCTCTACGCCGTCGTCTTCTTCACGGGTTGGTGTCTGGCACGCGGGGCGAACCTGCAGAAGTTCGTGTTCAAAACGGATCCCGAGCGGGTGTTCCTGGGCTGGATCAAGCCAGAGGTGCTCAGCGACGGCGAGCGAACCCTGCTCTGCAACGGCTTCTGGGGAGTGTCTCGCCACGTCAACTACGTCGGCGAAGTCCTGATGGCCAGCGGCCTCGCGTTGGCATTGGGCTGGCCGCTGTCGCTCGCGCCGTGGCTGTACCCGCTCTACTACGTCGTGCTGCTCGGGACACGCGAGCGCGATGACGACCGCCGCTGCGCGGAAAAGTACGGCGCGATCTGGCAGGAGTACCGCAAGCGGGTGCCGTGGCGGATCGTCCCTGGGGTGTACTGAGCGCCGGGAGCCCCCATCCCGGTCGCCAGTTGGAGTGGCTGGCGCAATCCGCCACGCGGACTGCGCCCTAGGCGTGTTGCGAGATCAACCGAGATCAACCCAGATCAACCGGGTGGCGCTTGCGATGGAGAGGTCACTTCGGCTTCGAGAGTTCCAGGGCGTCCAGTTGCTTCACGATGTCTGGCCCGGCTGAGGCCGTGTCGACCGACTTGTCGATGTGCCGAATCACGCCCGCCCGATCGATGTAGAAGGTCCAGCGCTTGGTGTACAGTCCGGCGAGGCCGAGCACTCCGTAGGCCTTCGCGGCCTGCTTGTCCGGATCGCTCAGCACCGGGAAGTCGCCATCGAGAGATTCCGCGAAGGCCTTGTTCTTCTCCGCGTCATCGAGACTCGCCATGAAGAACGCGACGCCGTGCTGGCGGATCTGCTGGCCGCTGTCACGCAGCGACGCGAGTTCCGCCGTTCAGCCACCCGTAAAGGCCATTGGGAACCAGGCCAGTACCACGCCCTGCTTGCCCCGGTACTGGGCCAGGCTGTGAGTCTGGCCGTCCGATCCCTCGAGCGAGAAGTCAGGCGCCATGTCGCCCACGGAGAGCTCGGCTGCTGCGCTGCCGCCGATCAAACACAGCGCGGCTGCCAGCGCGAACACCGGCAGCCGATTTTTCGAGAAGCGTTGATTCATCAGGGTCCTCCAAGCCGCCTCGCGGCGGAGTGAATGGTTTTCGAAAGACACGAGTTCCTACTTCCGGCACTTGGATTCACAGGGAATGCCGTCGCCATCCCCATCCAGCTGCGTCAAACCGCACTGGGACAAATAGAAGCGAGCCTCCGCACAGCTGACCATTTCCTTGCAAGTACGCTTCACACCGCAAGTGGTGTCCGCATCCGCGCTGGCGGATCCCGACGCGCCCGTGCCTCTGCGGCGGCGGCGCCATTCCCAGGGTGGATCGCGCTCCGCCGCAGGCAGCTTCCACAAGCCTCTCTCGTGGCTGCGGGCTTCGTCCTCCAGCTCGATGATCGCCACGGATTTGGCATAGCGGGTGTAGGCCCAGGCGTGCCCCTGCCGCACCATCTCGAAATTCACGTGCAGGTCTTGCTGTTCCACTCGACCCACGGGACCCATGAGATAGACCTCCCCGACGGTTCGGCCATAGCGGTCGATGTCCACTACCGCAACGCGCACCCGCTTGCCGAGCGTGAGGGAAGACAGTGCAACCCTCGCCTGCTCGCCGTAGGGTTGAGCCATCTCGGGGGCATCGATCTGAGCGAGCCGGATTCTGACGAGGCGATGCGGGGAGGCTGTTAGTTCAAGTGTGTCGCCGTCGATCACGCGGGATACCAGCGAACCCTTCTCGACGAGGTCGCCAGCATCCGCGCCGCTACTTTCGCCGACGCAGCCAACAACGCAGCCCAAAGCGACGAGAGCAAGGAAAGGTCTGGTCATGTCGCCTCCTTTTCCAAGTCACATCAGGGGATCGCATCTTCGGGTTTTGAAAGAAGCGGCAACTCGCCCTCGTCCGCGTCGGTCACCTCGGGCGACCCCGCCGCCGCTATCAGGTCCTCTGGCAGCGCCTTCTTGGTCGTCGCCCCGAGCTTCTTGACCATCTCGACCTGTCGCACCAGATTGCCAGACCCGGAAGTGAGCTGTCCGTATGCAGTGTCGAAGGCCGCTTGAGCCTGCCGGATGCGTTTACCGACGTCATCCAGCGAGTCCACGAAGCCAACGAATTTGTCGTAGAGCTGGCCCGCGCGCTTCGCGATCTGTTCCGCGTTCGTGTGCTGGCGCTCGACCCGCCACATCGCAGCAACCGTCCGCAGCACCGTCATCAGGGTAGAGGGAGTCGCGATGGCCACGTTGCGCTCGATCGCCTTTCCGGTCAGCTCCGGCTCGGCTCTCAGCGCCACGGCCAGGGCGCCCTCGATGGGAACGAACATGATGACGTAATCCAGCCGGCTCCCCACAGCGCCGGTGTAATCCTTCTTGGCGAGCTCTTCGATGTGCGCGCGCAAAGACGCCACGTGGGCCGTCAGCGCGCGTTCCTTCTCTTCCTCGTCGTCAGAATTCACGAACTTCTCGAAAGCGGTGAGCGACACCTTGGAATCGACAACGACCCGTTCGCCGGCCGGCAGATTGATGACGACATCGGGTCGCAGGCGGCGGCCCTCCGAGTCCGTCGTGCTTTTCTGACTGTCGTATTCAACGCCTTCGCGCAGGCCCGACTTCTGGAGGATCGTCTCGAGAATCATCTCGCCCCAGGCACCCTGGGTCTGGGATTCGCCCTTGAGTGCCCGAGTCAGGTTGCTCGCCTCGTCCACCATGGCCTGGTTGAGCTTGCCCAGCTGCGACAGTTGTTCTTTCAGGGCCGCGTTCTGTTGGACGGCCTGGGTGTGGCGATCCGTCAGCCCGCGCTCGAAATCGACGATCTTCTCCCGGAGCGGCTTCAGCAGGCCCTCGATCTGCTCCTTGTTCTGAGACTTGAGCGTGGTGCCGTGGCTTTCGAGCATCTCGGCGGACAGCTCGCGGAACCGGGCGGTAAGGACTTCGGCCTGCTTCTTGGCGTCCTCCTCGGCGTGCCTCAGAGACTGTGCGGCTGTGGCGAGGTCGGTGTCCGCCTTGGACTTCTCCTCGCGGAGCCCGTTCAGCTGGTCGCGTTGGATCCCGGCGTCGTTCTCGAGCCGGAGAACCTCGTTGGACTTCGCCGCCAGCTCGGCTTCGAGTGTGGCGATCCGGCTCGGCAGCTGGAGCTGGGCGCCGTCCGCCTGATGCCGGCGAAGGTTCAGGGCGACCAGGAGCACCGCGACCAGGACCAGCAGGATCAAGCCGATGGTGAGGAGTTCCATCTCCACAGAGTGGCCGAACGCGGCTGGATGCGAAAGGGTCCGAACTCAGGCCAACGCGCCGCAGATCGCGCCCATGATCGCCAGGTACAGCGCTCGGTACCCGGTCTGAATGAAGTACAGCGGCCACCCCCACCCGGAGAAGAGCGCATCGGAAAGCATCGTCATCGCGACTACGCCGCAGCCGACCAGGAGCCCCAGTGCGGCTCCGCCCACAAGGCTGCCGACACCGGCGGCGATGAGGATCGCGATGAAGTGGAGTTCGGATCGCGAGAGCATCCTGTTCCTCCAGTGGGCGCCCTTTGCTCAGTCGAGCTTGTAGAGCAGGTGGCGGCTGAGGTCGCCGACGAGATCCACCAGCAGGGTCCGCGTGTCGAACCACCAACGTCCCCCGATACGCTGAAAGGTGTCGTGATATCGGCCGCAGATAATGGCCTGAAGGGGCAGGTCGTCCAGCTGTTGGAAGACCGTGTAGTAACTGCGCGCAGATGCGGTGTCGGCATCCGCGTCGACCTCGATGATCGAGTTCGTTGTGACGTGCTTGGTATGTGGGCTGCCGTCGTCGTAGATACGCATCGAGCCGCGATACAGCGCGAGCACCCGCTCGCGGCCTTCGAATAGCTGTTCGGGCTTGGCCTGGGGGGAAGCCGCGACTCGTCCGTGGGCGAAGAGGTCGGCCACGCCCTCGAGGTCGGCGGCGTCGATGCGTTCGGCGTAGCTGTGGAGCAGGTTTTCGATCTCTCGGGCGGAGTCGGCCATGGCTGACACGCTAGCGAAGTCCCGCCCGAGCGCGTTTCGTCGCCGGCGCGCCGCCCTGGTGGACCCTACTGTCTCACTGCTCGAGCACCGTCACCGGCCGCGGATCCGGCAGGTTCCGCCGGATGCCGGTCGAGTAGTCCTCACTCTCCGACATCGCACGCGCTACTGGTGATATGTAGCTCCTCGCGCGAATCTGCTCGAAGGGCAGACTCGTATCGATCTGACCGCGCGCATAGGCGAGCTCGTCCAGATGACCATTGGCAAACAGCTGCCAGCGGAGCGGATTGTGGATGCCCACGTGCTGCATGTGGAGACGGATCGTCGTCGTGCAGTTGTGCGTGAGCGCGTTGTACCATACCGGTTCCCGCGCCAGGTGATTGACCTCGTCGAGATAGTCGACGAGCAGTTGACGCGCCTGGTCGGCGGTCAGTCGGAGTCGGTAGAGATAGACGTCCTCAGCGCGATAGTCCGTTCGGAGGCGGATGACGTCCCGCTCGTCGGCAACCACGTAGTAGAGCTCGAACTGACGGAAGAAGCCGAGGACCGCCGAGTAGGACTCACCGCGCTCCTTTCGAGTCTCGATCGAGATCGCGAGATGCTCGTCATTCTCGAACTCCCAGCTCGCGACTGTGTGAGCCATGTGTGGCGATCCCCAATAGGACAGGAACATGTCCATGCCGCGAAGCTTGGAGAGGTCGTAGCTGCGCTCCTCCCAGAGCTCGTCGTAGTCGGTCTCGGAGCGGTAATGGAAGTTGCGCACGTTGCGGACCGTTACGCGGTTGCCGTCGCGGTGAAAGTGGGCGGTCGGCGAGCGCGCCACGTCCGGCTGCCACTCGCGCTCGCTGCTCGGAGAAATCGAGAGCCACCAGCCAAGGAGCGCGGTCAGGAGCACGGAGAAGATGACGGCGCTGCGTTCGATCGGACGAATCGCGAACCGGCACGCGATCGCGCTGAGCACGAAGGCGGTCGCTGCCGAGTACGCAAGCAGCGGCGAGTCGGGCCCGTCGATGGAGATCGCAGCGGCGCCCCAGACGGTCGCAGCTACGAAGACCGGGCCGACCAGGAGCCGGATCGCGACTCGCCCCACTGGTCTCCTCCCCGCCGAGTCGTGGCTGGACTCCGGGCTAGTCTACAGAGCGGTTCTCCCGAGGGCCTGCTTTCACGATGCCGAGTACGATAAGGAGCTAGGTCAGATAGTCCCAGGGTGTTCCGGTGCCCCAGTCCGGACCTTACCGGCTCTAGAAACCTGTGCTAGCAAGAGTGTCCCCATGGCGTCAGTCGGCAATCGCACGTCTCTACTACGGCCTGGTCCCCACTTTTCGAGCAGCCTTGCGCCCTCGGCTGTCCTCGTCGCGATCGCGCTGGTCGGCGTGGCCTGCGCCGCACCACAGCGCTGGGCCGTGCGTGAGAAGCCCACCACGGCCGAGGCCGGCCTGTTGCTCGAGAAGGTCGACCCGACTACGATCCGGCGTGATTACACCTACACTGAGCTGCCGGCTATTCCTGTGCGCGAGCGCCTTCGGCCGTGCTGTGCCTTCGGATCCGACATCCGTGCGACGTTGGCGGGGATGACTATTCCGGGATACCTGATCCCCAACATCATCGGCGTCGAAGACATCGGACCGCACTCCTACGATAGCGGCTACGTGCACCTGCCGAGCGCTGATGCCCCTCAGCTGACAGTCAATCGCGAGAACAACGGGCTCATCTACACCTGCCGAGGCGGGTTCATCGATACAGCCCACGTTCGGGACTACATCGACTGGTCTGTACACGTCGGGGTCCAGCTCGCTAGAGGCCTCCTCGCGGAAGAGCGAGTCGAGTTCGCACTGCCCGACGAGGGAGGATCGCGGCGGATCATCCTAGCAAGCGTGGACCCCGAGCTCGTTCAGAGACTCGGCCCGCGCCGCCTCACGATCTGGCTCGCGGAGTGGATCACCTGGAAGATGTCGGTCTGGCACGAGATTGCCACCTGGTACGGCTTCCACTCTGTTCCTGGGTTCTCCGAAGAGGCGTCCGCGTTCTCACCCGAGGATCTCTATTCGAATGCGATCGGAGTTCGCCTTCTGCCGGCCATTGTCTACCACCATGCCGAGAGGTCCGAGTCCGACTTCAACGGAAGCGTGGACCAGTGGCTGCCTCAGGTCATCGAGTTCCTTGGCCCCGTGCCGAGGGAAGTTGGCATCGCAGCAGCCGAGGCTGTAGACAAGCTATGGTGGGACTCTGACGCTCGCGTTCCCGAAAAGGCGCTCGTGCTGCGACGCGCCATGGATTTTGAGAGAACGGTCACCCCCTGGCTCGTACCACCCTCGCGGATGCCGGCCGCACTCCGCGAAGCCTGCGGCGATGCCCCGCAGCCTCACACCCTGTACGCACCGGATCGTTACGCTGGAATTACCTTCGGTGATTTGGTGACGCTCGAGATCGAAGTAGACGACAAAATCGCGAAGCAGTTCCCGTTCACGAAAATTGGACGCACGGTGACTCAGAGCGATTTCCCGACGATCGTTGAGGCGATCCGCGAGCAGAATCGATCCGAGTTCGGCGACGACGCGGATCGTCCCGACTGATCGTGCCACGTCTGAGGAGGCCGAGGTGGGGCTGACTCGCATGTTCACGTCCCTGTTGGTGCTGCTCCTGACGAGCACTTTCGGCTGTGTGGAGAGCCATTTCTCGCGCGCGCCGGCATGGCCACCCCCAGAGGCTCCGAAGCTCGTTCTGCAGATTACGGTCGACCAGCTGCGCGGCGACCTGCCGATGCGCTACCGGGACCGCCTGGGGCCCGGCGGCTTTCGCTACCTGCTCGAGCAGGGCACCCACTACGCCAACGCCCACTACGCCCATGCGAACACAGAAACGGCCGTTGGGCATGCCACGCTCTTCACCGGCGCCCACCCCTCGCGCCACGGCATCGTCGCCAACGACTGGATCGACCCCGATACTGGAGCGTTCGTCTACAACACTGAAGACGACCGCCACCACATCGTCGGCGCGAAGCCTCGGCTCCACCAAGGCGTCTCACCGCGCAACTTGCTGTCCAGCACCATCGGAGACGAGCTGATCGCGAACACGGGCGGGCGCTCGCGGGTCTTCAGTGTGTCGGTCAAGGACCGCGGCGCCATCCTTCCGGGAGGCCACGCCGGGAAGGCGTTCTGGTTCTCGAAGCGCACGGGCGAGTTCGTAACCAGCACCTATTACTACGACGAGGTGCCAGCGTGGATGAAGGCCTGGAACGAGGCGAAGCCCGCGGAAAAGTACAGGAACGGCAGCTGGGATCTGCTACTCGATCGCGCTCGCTACGTCGCGGCGGAGATGGACGATCGCCCCTACGAGGGCAACCTCGAGCCGATGGGGAGAACGTTCCCCCACGCACTGGGTGACGGAAAGCACCTGTATCTTCGGCTCGCCCTCACCCCAGCAGGCGACGAGCTGACCCTCGATTTCACCAAGACTCTGATCGCGAGTGAGGGCGTGGGCCAAAGAGAGGCTACCGACTTCCTGGCTGTCAGCTTTTCTTCGACCGATTACATCGGACACCTCTTCGGCCCGTCGAGTCTAGAGTCCGAGGACAACATCCTTCGCCTCGACCGCGTCCTTGCCCAACTTTTCGCCTACATAGACAAAGAAATCGGGCTCGAAAACACGCTGATCGTTCTTTCTTCGGATCACGGCGCCCCCGAAGCCCCCGAGTACATGGCGAGCCTGGGAATGGAGACCGGGCGTTACCCCTTCGACTACTTCCGCCGGCCGGGGCCGCTCACGGAGGCGCTCGAGCGCCGCTTCGGACATGCCGACCTGATTGCCACCCACAGCCATCCCTATCTGTACTTGGACCATGCTGCGATCGCGCGCCATGACCTCGACATCGGCGAGATCGAGCGCTTTCTCTCGGCCGAACTCACGAAGCTTCCGGGCATCGCACACGCGTTCACTCGGAGTGATCTGCTGGCAGGACACGTCGTTCATTCGTCCGTCCAAGCTCAGATCCGCCGCAACTTCCATCCCAAACGCTCGGGCAACATCCACCTGGTGCCGGAGCAGTACTGGTTCCTCCACTCGACGGACGAGGCAGAGAAGATGGGGCTCGAGGGGATCGCCGCCATTCACGGTTCTCCCTGGGCATACGACACCTATGTCCCGATCTTCTTCGCGGGTCACCGGGTGCGGTCGCAAACGCTGACCCGCCGTGTCGGACCGCACGACATCGCACCCACGCTAGCTGCTTATCTCGGCATCAAGCCGCCGTCCGGCTCTGTGGGGAATCCGCTGACAGAAGTCCTCCGGTGAACCGTCAGCGGGCTTGCCTCGGCTGGTCCGAGGGGAAGCTCCCCACCCGCGCGCTGCCGGTTGCGCTGATTCTCGCGGCCCTCACCGATCCGGCGCCGGCCGCCGAACGGGAGCTGGAAGACGCTCCGGCACCGACCTCGGCCAGGGGGATCGAGAGCCCGCTCGAGCGCGCATTCCTGCGGCCGGCGCGTAAGGAGCCCTTGCTCCCCTGGGTCGAGGAACAGCTAGAAGAGCTGCCACCCTTCTTCGCGGACACTGAGATCGACGCGAGATTTAGAACCTACTATCTGCGCAAAGATCGCACGATCGATCGCCTGAGCGAGGCGTGGGCAATGGGCGGATCGATCTCCTATCGCTCCGGATGGCTCGCGGACTTTCTTTCGGTCGAGGCCGAATTCTTTACCTCACATCCGATCGTTGCTCCAGGGGCTCGTGACGGGACGCAGCTTCTGGCGCCCGGACAAGAGAGCTACTCCGTCGTCGCGGTGGCGAACGCAAAGCTTCGCTATCAGGGCGTCGTCCTAACGGGATATCGCCAGACACTCGGTCTCCCCTATCTAAACCGAAGCGACAGTCGGATGACGCCATACACCTTCGAAGGTCTCACACTCGCGAAAGACGAGGGCACGATCCAGTTTTCCACGGGCTATCTATGGAAGATCAAGCTCCGCAACTCAGATGAGTTCATCAGCATGGCCCGTAAGGCCAATCCCTTGCTGTCGAAGGATCGAGGGCTCGCCTACGCGGGCGTGCTCTTTCGCCCGAATGACGACTTCCACGTCGGGGCGAGCGCAGGGGTCGTCCCCGACCTCTTCGCCGGCATCTACTCTGAGACCTCCTATGCACGCGACTTGTCGGCCGCTGTGGAGATGCGTTTCGACGCACAGGTCTCCTACCAGCAGAGCGTCGGGAGTGAGCTCCTGCTGGTCCTCCCGTCCTTCAAGACCTGGAATCTGGGACTCCGGGTCTCAACGAGCGCGGCTGGCGCGATGTTCCGACTCGGGTTCAGCATCACAGGCGACGAACGCGCCATCCTGAGCCCCTACGGCAGCAACCCCAGCTACGTGGATCTCATGCAACGAACCTTTACCGGAGCCGATGAGAAGGCCCTTCTGCTGAGCTTCTCGTATGACTTTTCGCAACTGGGAGTGTCGGGCCTGTCCGTCATCGTGAACTTCGTGGAAGCCTGGGGCGGTGACGTCCCGGGCATTCGCGGGGACGCGCGCGAGCTGGATGCGACAATCGACTATCGGCTTCCGAAGGAACTAGGCATCTTCGAGGGTTTGTGGCTTCGTATGCGCGGCTCGTGGCTCGACGACGAGACAAGCGACAAGAATGGCAGCGACTTCCGAGTCATCCTCCGCTACGACTTCCCGGTCGTCTAGTTCTAGTAGCGCGACCTCTGCGAATACGATCGGCGGGACTTCAGCCTCGATCGGTCGGCTCTGTCGCGACAGGCGACTGCGAGGCGGTCGTCGGGCCAATCGCCGGAGTGGCGTGATAGAGCGATACCAGTCGAGCGATCACCAGGGCGGGAAACAAAACTCCAATTACCGCCTCGATCGTAGCGAGCGATTGCGCGACTCCATTGAGGGGAAGGATGTCGCCATAGCCCAGCGTAGTGAGCGTGACGTAGCTCAGGTAGAGGGTGCTCGCGAACGCTTCAGCGGGAGACGCTAGCGGCGGAAGTGATAGTGAGGCGGGGTCGAGCGCGAACACCAACTGGTAAGCGCTCGCGAACGCCGCACCGATCAGCAGATAGACGCAGCAAATCCCAAACACCACCTCGCGACCTACCTCGCGCTGGCGGGACAAATGAGCAGCCAGGGCCACCGCCGCAAAGATCAAGAAGAACGTCA
>SMVA01130178.1_pt1 | contig 11116 bp, 8 predicted proteins | sample 2456451 | NCBI WGS metagenome assembly SMVA01 (sample SAMN11095933, study PRJNA526329) | marine sediment metagenome | biome: Marine sediment; feature: Surficial sediment; material: Deep marine sediment; isolation source: Hadal surficial sediment | place: Pacific Ocean | collected 2014-05 | depth 0-1...
CAGGCCCTTGGCCAGCATCAAAAAGGTGACAAAGGTGAGGAACCCGGATCGCGTGCCGTTGTCGATCGCCGCGATCGCGCACAAAGAAACGAAACCGCGGCGATTGGCGATGCCCCAACTCTTGGAATTTTGGGGTTTCGGCAGAGTCCGGCGCGGCTGGCACGCCGCCCGCGTCCACCGCCTTGAGCGCAATCATCAACAACACCGCAGCGAGCAGAAAACTCGTACCGAGCCCGGTGGCCGGCGCTTGCCACGCAACGCCCGCGGCCAGGAGCAGGCTGATCGACCCGGCAATGGCGAACTTGCCCAGGTCGCCGGCGAAATTGTAGGTGCCAAGCGCGCCGGGGCGGCCCCGGTCGCGGTAGGCAACGCTGAGGAGCGAGGCGCACAAGGGATGCTGCACCGATTGGCCGAGGCCAACGAGAAACAACATCAGCAGCAACGCCGGATACCCCGACGATTGCGCGGCCAGGATGAACGCCGCACCCGCCAGCGCAGTGCCGCCGACCAGCAAGATGCGTTCGCCCAGCCGCTCCGATAACAGGCCGGCGGGAATCTGAAATAACGAATTGGCGGTGCTGTGTGCGCCGCGGATCATTCCGACCTGTGTCAAGGACAAGCCGAACTGCTCCGCCAGAACCGGCAACAGCACTTAGAGCGTGGCACTCAGCCCGTCATGGGCAACGTGGGTGGCGCCGCAAATGCCGAGCAGGCGGCGGGGTCTGCGGCGCGCCGTTCGATCGAGGGTCGTGCCCCTGTCTTTCATTCGTCAACCGGACCAAGCGGACCCGTCCGAGTCAATGGCGAACTTGCACGCGAAACTGGCTCCGCCAGGGACCTCAAGCTTGCGTCAGATGTGCGGCGATGGCCTCGACCATGCGGTAGGTATCGAGCCCACGGCCGGTATCCAGGAACGTCGGCCAAGTGGAGAGCTTGACGACGACCAGTTCCAATTCGGGATCGATATAGATGAATTGACCGAATACGCCGCGCGCCGAGTAGACGCCGCGCCTGCCATCGACGACCCACCATTGGTTGCTGTATCCGGCATTGGGGTAGTGCGCCGCGAAGTCGCCGTAAAGCACGCGAAAGGCCTCGGTGTCGCCCTGGCGGCATCCGTCGATCCAGTTTGCGGAGGCCACCTGCCGGCCGTTGACGAAACCGCGATCGAGATACATTTGACCGAAGCGGCCGAAATCGCGAAGCGTGGCATTGAGACCGCCATCGGCGAGGGCCGTGCCCTCCCGGTCCACGGTGAAGTTGGCATCGTACTCGGCGCCGATCCGGGACCAAATTTCCGTACCGATGAGCTCCGTCAGACTCGCAGCGCCGACTCGTTCGCAGATCCAGGCGAGAACGTCCGTATCTATGGAGCGGTACTGAAAAAACTCGCCGTGCGGCCGCTGGCCTTCGATCGATACGAGCAGGTCGTGAATCGACTTGGGATCGTCCTCGTCCTTGAGTTCTTTCCAGCCCGCGGCGCGATCCAGGAACGCGAAATCGGCGTCGGGGTCGGTGTAATCCTCGGTGAATTTGACACCGGTCCGCATATTGATGACGTGCTCGACGGTGGCGCCGGCGTAACCGCTGTTTTGCAGTTCGGGAAGATAGTCGGTCACACTTGCGTTTCGGTCGATCAGTCCCCTTTCGATGAAGATGCCGACCAACGTGCCAGTCACCGACTTGGAGATCGACTGCGCCAGGTGCAGCGTATCCGGCGCCATGCCATTGAAGTACTCCTCGCAGACGATCTCGCCACGGTGAAGCACCAGAAACCCATCGGTTTCCGTGGTGTCGAGCACCTCGCGCACCGTCGCCGCGCCGCCGTTGACGCGGGTCAATGCAATGCCGTCCAGATTGCACCGGTTTTCCCGATACTCCCGCACCGGCCCCTCGCCGCGCGATATGGCCGCTACCGGCAGAATCTCGCTCATGTTCAGGAACGACCACCTGTTGAACGGCGGCGCATCCCAATTGGCGAGCGTGATCGATTCGATGGTCATGAAATGGCGGCTCCGATGGAACGGAAATTTGGCAAACGCTGGGCGGTCCACCGTCGCCGGTAGCGATCTTCCGAATTTGCCGTCAGCTTGAACTTGCGTTTACTAGAAACCGACAACAAGGGCCCGGGAGTCCCCCCGGACCCTTGCCGGTCTGCTTGCTACTTCTGCAATTCCGTCCAAATCGCCGTGTAAATCTTTTGTACATCCGGCGAGCAGGCGGGAACGAAGTGACCCGAGGCAACGAACTCAGCCGGGATCACCACCTCAGTCGCCGTCGCCATGTCTTCAGGCATGTACTTGACCGAGCCCTCGACGCCGTTGGCGTATCGCGCGAAAGCTGAAATCAGCGCGGCATTCTCAGGCACCATGATGAAGTTCATGAAGGTCTTGGCGTTTTCGACGTTCTTGGCGTCCTTCAGGATTGCGACACTATCCATCCACAAAGAGTAGCCTTCCCTGGGATAGCCGTAGTGTACGTCCGGGTTCTTCAGGCGGGCCCGAAAGGCGGCACCATTCCAGTAGAGCGAGGCGGCAAGGTCGCCTGCCGCGATTTTCTCGATAACGCCATACTCCATAGACAGCCAATTGGGCTTGGCGGCCATCAACACATCGCGCGCCTTCTTTAACATGGCTTTGTCGCTCGTGCATGGCTCGCTGCCGATATAACGAAGCACCGTGCCCATGACATCGGCCATCTCCGGGGCGACATTGATCTTACCAACCAGTTCGGGCGGGGGATCGAAGATAATGGATGAGGTGTTGATGTCGCCATTATAGACGGCCGTGTCGACCATCACCCCAACGCTGCCCCATTGCCATGGCACGGTGTAATGGCGGCCCGGATCCCAGTCCACGTCTTGCCAGCGCGCTTCCAAGTTCTTGAAGTTCGACATCTGATCGGGACGCGCCTCAAGCAACAGGCCTTCTTCGATCCAAATGGGCACATAGTTTGACGATGGCACAACCAAATCGAAGCCATGGCCGCCGACCTTGATCTTGGCGAGTGCGCTATCGTTGTCGTCGTAGTCGGTGATTATAATCTTGATACCGGTTTCTTTTTCAAACTTCTCGACGAGCTCCGGGTTCGTGTAGTTGCCCCAGTTGAACAGATTCAACTCACCTGCCGCGTTTGCGATTCCGCTGGTCATTACGAAGGCGAGAGCCGTAGCAATCGCTGTTAGTTTCCACTTCATTTGATACCCTCCTGTTTGGTTGTGGAAATCGAAATTACGGTACTTTCTTGTCGTTACTTGATCCTTCGATTGAGAAAAAAGATCGCTGTCACTATTGCTACGGACACGGCCAAAAGGACCGATGAGATCGCGTGAACCTCGGGCGTGATGACCCGGCGCAACTGACCGAGCATATAGGTTGGCAGCGTATTCTGGCCGGCCGACTTAACCAACTGGGTGATGACCACATCATCGAGCGAAATGACGAATGCCAAAATCCCTCCTGCCAGAATGCCCGGCCAGACCAGCGGCAAGGTCACCCGGCGGAACGTCAGCCATGGTGTCGCATAGAGGTCGGCGGCAGCGGTTTCCAGCGTCAGATCCATGCCCTCTAGCCGCGCGCGGATGGGCAGATAGGCAAACGGAATACAGAAAGCTGTATGCGCGATAATCAGGTAGGCCATGCCGTGGTAATCTGTCGCCGCCTTGATCCAAGCGAACATAATGAGCAGAGCGACGGCGGTGACGATCTCCGGCACCATCAGGGGTTGGTTTATCATCGCGTAAATGGCCGTCTGGCCCTTGTAGGGTTTGATGCGCGTCGTCCCCAGCGCCGCCATCGTTGCAAGGGTGGTCGCGATGACTGACGCCACGCTCGCCAAGTAAATCGAGCGGATCGTCACATCCTTGACCATTTCGTTGTTCCATGCGGCCACGTACCAGCGAAGGGAAAAACCCTCCCAAAAGGCAAGCGAATCGCCGGCGTTGAACGAGTAAACAACAAGCGGTACCAGCGGCGCGTAGAGCAAGAAGAAACAGATGATGGCCATTTCCGTAAAACCGGTTTGGGTCTTCACGGAAAATGGCCGCCGGGGCATCCTCGATTGGTTCGGGTTGCTGATATCAACCATGACTACCGCCCGTGGACTTGCCGGCGCTTCGCACGTAGAAGAGCAGCGCTAACATCACCAACATCAGAAGCGTCAAGGAGAGCGCCGAACCCAGGGGCCAGTTCCTGCCCTGGCCGAATTGCAGCCCGATCAAGTTGCCCAGCATCATGTGCTTGCCGCCGCCTAAAATCCGCGGAGTCACGTAGGCGCCAAGAGAAGGGATGAAAACTAGGATCGATCCCGCGATAAGTCCCGGTTTGACGAGCGGCACAATGATCCGCTTGAGCACTTTGAAACGAGTCGCATAGAGATCGTAAGCGGCCTCGACCAGACGGAAATCGAGTTTTTCCATCGACGCATATATTGGCAACACCATCAGCGGAAGATAGACGTAGGTCATCCCGATCATGACTGCGAAGTCGGTAAACAGCATCTGGATCGGCTCTTCAATCAGCCCAAACGATGTGAGAACCGTGTTGATGACGCCCTGGTTACGGATCAATTCCATAATGGCAAAGGTGCGGATCAGCAGGTTGGTCCAAAACGGAATGGTGACGAGAAATAGCCAGAGATTGCGCCTTTCCGGCGGCCGGGTCGCAATGAAGTAGGCGGTCGGAAATCCGAATATGAAACAGGTGAAAGTGGTCAGCAGTGAAAGCTTTACCGAGCGCCAGAGAATCGAAACATGGGCATCGGCAATCGACAGGGTGTCGTCGAATATGTCCCGCTGCACGAAAACATTGAACCAGCCGTCAATCGAAAATTTCCATTCGATCCCGCCGTAAGGGCCGGCCGACAGAAAGGAATAAACCAGCATAATCAGCAATGGGCCGGCCGCGGCGCAGAAAATAACGATCAACGCCGGTGTCGATAACAGTATGTTGCGCCGCACCTCTTGCTTGCGCACCTCGCGAACCACGTTGGCCGCGTCCAGCACGGCCGTGTCCGGGGGCATTTTTGCGGCGGTTACGGCGGTAGTGGCCATCAGTCCCTGAGAACCTGAATCGCTTCCGGTTCGATCGCGATACCGACCTGGGCGCCAAGCTCGAACGGCGCCTGGCGGCTTCGGGTATTTTGAACCCGCGCCAAGAAGGTGTCTCCGTCCGGGAGCGTGAGGTGATAGTGGGTGTCCGTGCCGAAGTAGACGATGTTCCGCAATTCACCTTGCAGCAGAGTGCCGCTCGGGTCCGCACAGAGGACCGCCCGCTCAGGCCGCACGGCAATGGTTACCTGCCCGGCAGCGGGCATATCCTCTGGCAGGGTGGCGTTGATCTCTGCCCCCGAGGCAAGCCTGAGCGTGACCTCTTGGCCGTTGGCGGCGAGGATATCGGCTTGGAGAAAGTTGGTATCGCCAATGAAATCCGCGACAAACCGCTCGCTGGGATGGTTGTAAATTTCTTGTGGCGGTCCGACCTGCAGCACCCGGCCCTCGTTCATGACCGCCACCCGATCGGACATGGTCAACGCCTCTTCCTGATCGTGGGTGACGAAGACGAAGGTTATTCCGGTTTCATGTTGCAGCCGCTTGAGTTCGATCTGCATCTCCTTTCGGAGCTTGTAATCGAGGGCCGACAGGGGCTCGTCCAGCAGCAGCACCTGAGGATGGGGCGCCAGCGCGCGGGCCAGCGCCACGCGCTGTTGCTGGCCACCCGAGATTTGATCGGTACGTCGGGATGTCAGCTCCTCCATCTTCACCAGCCGCAACATGGCATCGACCGTAGCCTTGATCTCGGCGCGCGGCTTGCCCAGCATTTCGAGACCGAAACCGATGTTCTCGGCAACGGTCATGTGGGGGAACAGGGCGTAGCTCTGAAACACCGTGTTGACCCGCCGCCGATAGGGCGGCAGATGCCCTATGGGTTGCCCTTCGAGAAGGATCTGGCCCTCGGTCGGATGCTCGAAACCAGCAATGAGACGCAGGAGCGTGGTCTTACCGCAACCCGATGGCCCCAACAGCGTGAAAAATTCGTTTTCTCTGATCGTTATCGAGACATTATCGAGCGCTCGAACTTCGTCCGCGCCACTTCCAAATATCTTGGAGACGCTCTGGGCTTCGATGGCCATCGACACGCCGGCCGTCGTCTCCAACCCGCCCCCAAGCGCGCTTTCAGCCAAATCCTTAACTCCACCCCAGGATAATCTTTTTCGTTGCCGCCAAATTGTCCCACATGTCCGATAGCGCATCAATGAGTGGTTGGAAACGTCGGCCAAGGGCGGAAATTCACGTTTGAGCGGCTCGGCAACCGGCGTCCGAACACCCGTATTTTCCGTCCGGTCGGAGGAGATTTCGACGGCCTCCGCGTTCATACCGGCCTTAATTGGATTTCGATTTTCATACAACCGAATGCCCCTTCGGCACGGGGGTCTTGTGCAAGGTTATTGTGGTTCATTGGCGTGTCGACAGGCAACTTCGCGACTTTGACAAGTCGGATGCTACAAGACGCCAATTCGCGTCATATCGCGTCACTTAGAGTGCGATCGTGTCAAATTGAATCGATCTGAATCATGAATCGCCCTCTAACTCAAAAGGCTAGGGGCTTATTCCGGCTTCCGGTCGCGATATCGGTCAGAGAATGGGGGCGGTGATGTTGAAGTCCGTGGGCGATGTGGGGACGAGCAACCGGGACCTGACGTCTTCCGATAATTCTTCGCTGTCCGACCGAATGTACCCACATTCGCCAAGGGCGGCCCGGAGGTCCGTCGTCTCCCCCAGATACTCGAACACGATCTGGGAGCTGTAGGGCATGCGAAAATTTCCGCCGGAGATGCCCAGCACCAGCCCGTTCAGATAATCCACTGGAGACCGGTAGGAAGGGTACAAAGCGGTGTATATATATCCGCGATTATTCAGATATTCATACTCGACAATGTATACGATCTGCGATGAAATATAACAAAAACCATCATATTTATTTACGAAAGACGACCTATATCCTTCTGTTTTTAATTTTAATATTTCTATTGTCTTGGTTTTTATGACTCCTCTCTTCTCAAATAAACGCGTAATGGATTTTAATGCATACCGGGGCCGGGACGGCGTCACAACATAGGCGAAATAATAGCCAAGATATTTGCGCAATTCCGCCGCGGTGTCCGGGAAGAACGCCGGCGTCAGCGCGCCGGAGGCCGCCTCGCCACCAACGGATGGCGAAGATTTGGCGAAGATTTTCAGGAAGCTGTCATGAGGCCGGTAGATTTCGCCTTCGTCGACGCCAAAGAACTCGCAGATTTTGCGCAGATTATAGGGTGACGGGGCGGACTGGCCGCCCAGATATTTGTTGAATTGCTGGCGGTTGATCTCGAGCCGGCGGCAGACTTCGGCAACGGACTTGTAATGTCCACATAGAAATTTCAGGTTCGATCTGAAATCCTCGTTCGCCACGGCCCCACCTCGGCCCTATTCGGGTTGGTTTCTGCTGAAATCCAGCGGTTCCAACAACTTAGGCCCCCAAGTGACTTGACGCAAGCTGACGCTACCTCCGATCCACGTTGTCCGGGCGGCCAAAGGCCGAATCTCCGACCCCGCCGACCACGGGGAAGGGGGCGCGGAACCGGACTTTCCCTGTGAAATTCAGGGAGTTTTTAGGGTTTTTCTCTATGATTTCCCGGAGATATTCGCGCCCTGCCCCTCCGATTCTCGAGCCCTGAAACGAGAGCTCCACAGCGACAATTGCCGGGCGGCAGGCAGGATGGTGATGGAGGGAACGTGATGAACCGAATTATTCGAATTCTAGCCGTTGTCGCTGTATCCGCCGGATTCACCTTTTCGGTACAAGCTGCCGAGTTGGTGGTCGTGGCCTCCACGGCACCCGATTACAAGGTCGGCATGGTCGTTGACGCCGATGATCCCTTTCACGTGGGTCCGGGCACCGAAGTGACCTTGATCTCGTCCGCCGGTTTGCCGGTCAAGCTTGTGGGGCCATTCGACGGTGTCCCCGAGCTGTCCGGCAAGAACGGTAAGACAGGCCTGGCCGCCGCACTTTCAGATGTGATCATGGCATCGCAACAGAAGACTTCCAGCGCAGGTATCATGCGCGCGGCCCTGTTCGATTCCGGCGATCCCTGGGTCATAGACAGCGGTCGATCCGGAAGTTATTGCATCGCCGGCGGCAAGCCCGTGATGTTTTGGCGGGCCATTACCATCGGCGAAGTTCAGGCTTCCTTGAAGTCTGGAGGACAACGCGCCCAGATCGTCTGGGCGGCCGGCAATAGCAAGGCAGAGTGGCCGCAAGACTTTCCCCTGAACGGCGGCGAAACCTACCGGCTCGAATTCACGACCACGAAGAAGGTGCGGGACTACACGATTCACCGCGTGCCCGAAGGCTTGGAGACCGATGCACATAAAGTTGTCTGGATGCACGCGAAAGGCTGTGGCAAACAGGCCTCCATCCTTCTGACACGCTTGCAGGAAACCGTCAAAACGCCGGATCAAGGTTAGCCGCATCACCCAATCTTACGGGGCGGCAAAACCTACTGGGAGATCACTCATGGACCGGGCCGTTTGGGCCAAGGCGCACACCCGGCCGCAAATTTTTGTAAGATAGGTTTTCCAGCCGGCAGGGGTGAAAACCAGGGCAAGCAGCCATGAAAACCTCGCTGGCAATGGCGTCGAAGTCGGCCCGGTAGTGTACCGTGCTCTTGATCGCCAATATGGACTGCTCCACGGGCTCCACACCGGCAACTCGAAAAAACGCCTGATCCAGACACTGGATACGTTCTGTCGAGACGACGATGCGCACATCGCATCCGGTATCGGCAACCCGGAGCAAGGCCGTCGGGCCGATGTCGATCTCGAAGCCCTGCATCATCTCGCCTTCGCAGACGGCAACGCCATCGCTCAATCGTTCGACGATAAAATCCGCCTGAAAGGGTTCTTCCCCCTCGGGACCGAATTTGCCACCCAAGCCAAGGGATATGCGGTTGCCTTCACCGGCGGCGTGGGCAGCCGCCGCGGCTTCAGGATCCCAAAAACTGCTCATCGCCGCCCCTCGCGCACCCTTGGCCACAAGGGCGCGCAGCAGGCTCGTGGTATCGGAACTGCCGCCGGCGCCGGGGTTGTCCTGCACATCGGCGATCACAGCCGGCGCACCGGGGCGGCCCCTCGCCATGGCGCCTGCGACCGCATCGCCGGCGGACAGCAACGGGTCCTTCATGCTTTTTTCCGAAGCAACGATCATCTCGGACAGATCGTCGGCAGCCTGTTCGACCGCCTCGGGGGATGCCCCGTAAGCGACAATAGCCGGACCACAATGCCAGATATCGGCGGGTGGAAACCCACAGGCAAAATCTATGCTGGTCACACCTTCCGATGCCAGTCCCGGCAATGAATCGTAGAACGTCCGGCAGGGCTCCGAGCCGGTGTGCTGGGAACTCAGCGGTATAAGGAACGGTATCTGGCGCCAGGTCTTGTGGGGCTTTTCACCAGACGTCAGCATGGCCTCGAGCAGGGCGTAAGCCTTGGTGCCGGTATCCGCCATATCGAGGTGCGGATAGGTACGGTAAATCGCGATCGCATCGGAAAGCGCGACCATCTCCGGGGTCAAATTGGCATGCAGATCGAGGCTCATGGCCAACGGCACCTCCGCTCCCACAACTTCGCGCACACGCCGGAGGATTTCTCCTTCCCCATCTTCAAGGTGTTCGCACACCATGGCGCCGTGCAAGTCCAGATACACCCCGTCGATCTCACCGGCACTGCGCAGTCCGTCGCAGATCAGGCCCGTCACGCGCTCGAAGGCATCCCGTGTGACCGGTCCGTAAGGTTCGGCCGCCGACCATGTTGTGGGAACCAAATCGCAGTTTCTCGAGGCGGCCTGGATAAAACCGGAAAGAGGGATATTCAAGGATGCTAGATCTATCAGCACCGCCGGACCGGATGTGAGGCCAGGCCAGCCGTCACTCTTCAAGAAAGAATCATAGCCAGTGGGGTGCGGCGAAAAACTGTTGGATTCATGTTGAAACCCGGCGATGGCAATCCTGAACTTCTTTCCCACGATCTATAGTCCTCGGTTTTCGAGCCGGATCGAAATGTAGATCCCCTCGATGTCATTCGAAGCAAAAACAATCAGCTTTCATATTTACGCTTCATCTCGCTCTTAAGCCGGCTTTCGGGAACCAGCCTGGTGCCGCCGAGCCAGACTTCGCGCAGCCGGCCGTTGCGGCCGCGTACCAATCGGGCGGCCTCGCCATGGCTGCCGTAACCGTCGGCCAGGCTGATTATGCCCTGGTCCCTGCCGGTGACGGTGATTTCATCGGCGCAGGAGAACGGATCGAGCAAGCGCGGCAATGCGACCGCCGCGCGATCGCCGAAGGGCACCAGGTCGATGGCCTGCTTCAATTGCCACCAACGCCCGGACCAGGGGCGGGGGCGGGCACTCGGCGGCGATCGGGTGGCGAATGTCTTGAGGATCCCGATGACGCCCTCCGACCAGGCTTCGGCCGGGCCATCGATGGCGTTGGTCAGCACCGAGAGGCAAATCTCACGGCCGGGCAGCATGGCGGTGTTGCTGAGGCCGCTTTGGAAGCCGCCGCCGTGGCCGGCCCATTCCCAACCCCCGGCGCTGCCCATAATCAGGCCGAGGCCATAGTGAGTCTCAACAGTGGAATGAGGGTCGCGCCATTGTCTGTGGAGCATGGCCCGGCGGCTCGCCGGCGTCAGGAGACTGCGCTTGGCGGCCGGGTCGAGGCTGGCGAAAAAACGCACCAGATCGGCGGCGGTGGAAACGAATCCGGTGGCCGGCGCCAGAGCGTGGGTCGGATTGGCGCCGGGAATGACGACGCGGCGGCCCAGTGGCAATTTCGCGCTGTGACCGCGGGCCACGGGAACTCCCGGTGCCGACGATCCGTCGGGGGTGGTCTCATTTAGTTTCAAAGGGTCAATGATGTTGCGGACGATCCAAGGGCCGTAGGCCTCACCGGTGACCGCTTCGATGACCAGGCCCAACAAGCCGAACCCGTGGTTGGAATATTTCATGCGGGTATTCGGCGTAATCGCCGGCGGTGCGGCCAGGGCGGCGCGCAGTTCGGCTTCATTGGCGAACGGCCGCCGGTC
>SMVA01004651.1_pt1 | contig 11113 bp, 11 predicted proteins | sample 2456451 | NCBI WGS metagenome assembly SMVA01 (sample SAMN11095933, study PRJNA526329) | marine sediment metagenome | biome: Marine sediment; feature: Surficial sediment; material: Deep marine sediment; isolation source: Hadal surficial sediment | place: Pacific Ocean | collected 2014-05 | depth...
AAAGAAAAGGCGGGTGTTCGCTACTATAAAAAAGGCAGCTACAAAAAGGCTTATGAAAAATTACTTTACCCGGCGCAATTAGGACTTAAGGATGCACAATATTACTTAAGTTTTATGTACCTGAAAGGCCAGCACGTCAACCAATCCCTCGCCACCGGGATGGCCTGGTTAGGAGTGGCTTGTGAAATTGAAGTGAGACAGTGGCAACAAACATTCGACCAGATTTACAATGCGCTTGATGTTGAACAGCGAAAAATTATCGATCAGAAAGTGGCGGGTTATATACAGCTCTACGGAATGGAAACTCAGGAAATGGACTGTACGCGGGTAGCCAGGACGGGTAGCCGCAAGGTCACTGTAAACTGTCGGAAAGCTGTTAATGCAAGATGGCAACCTAAAAAATAGCACTGCGCGCAGCGATTTACGCTAGCCTATACATTCAGCTCCATGGCTCTTTGTTTGTAGTAGTCCTCTCTTGGTACGAAGCTGGGTTCGTGACCAAACTCCTTTTTTACCCAATCCAAAGCTTCTTTATCCGTGAGATTCACATCCCAGGGTTTGCCTTGCGGCTGGGCGACATGCCAGGGGGTATCCCAGAATACCTCAATGCCGTTGGTTTCCGGATCACTAAAATAGAGCGATAAGGTATTACCGTGGCTGAGCGGGTTGATTTTCATGCCTTCAATTTCTTCAAGACTTTTGTATAGCGTTTTAATGTCTGCAAATTCCTGAACCCTGAACGCAAAGTGATTGACTGAATTAGATGGTGAATCATCCTTTCGGCTTGTCACCATAGCGAGTTGGTGATGATCGTCAGGTATCTGGCTAAGAAAGACTATTTCGGGCCCTGCCTCTGCAATTGGTCCCCGGTCGGTGATCTCGAACCCCAGTGTATTGCAATAAAATTCGAGCATTGATTCCAGGTTTCGAACGTAGAGTACCGCGTGTGACCATTGTAGTTGCATGTTGATCTCCTGTTTGTAGGAGATAGTAGGCGCAATTCAGGTAACGTTACACAGGTTTTTTCAGGTGTTGGTTCAGGCCGCCTTACGTGTCTCTCTGTCTTGCCTTGTGTTCTTCAGATTAATGACATTGTCGGCTCTTCGTGGCTCCTGATTTAGCTCACTTCTTAACATTTCAACAACCGTGGGGTCGATGGGACCATGGTTGTAAGGGCTGAAATGCATCGCCAGGGATATTAATTTAAACATCACTATTTCCTTTGAATATTTAGACCGGGTATGTGGGGTCGAGTATCGAAGTTTCAATCCAGGTAAAGGGATCACCCACTCAAAAAGGAGCGCATTTTACTGATCCGCGAAGGAATTGCAGCATTTATTTTATCAGACAACATTGACCCGATAGGGAATTGTCGCTGCACCTCATCATGATCGGCGGCGGATATGGCACCGGCCGCGATCGTGGGGATTTTTGTGACAGCCTCCTGGCAATACCCTCCATAAGGTGACAATTTTTCCGATCAAATGGACCAAAGGCGTCCAAAATTCTGTTACTCCTCATCCCCGGTTTATGTAAGTTATTGAATTATAAGATTATATAATCTGGCATGCATTTTGTAAGTCTTTTCTCATAAACGGAAAGGACAGGTCTGATGGAACTAGTATCAACAGAACTTACCATAAGCAGGAATACCAGGGAGTTTCTCTACTCGGCCGAGTTTGCCTGCCTCGAAGAAACATGCCGTATCGCCACTCTTAAATTGAGTTCTTTCAAACAGGGATTATCTGTCAAGGTAGCAAAAAGGTGCCTGGATATAGGCCAACTTATGAACCTTAGCGGCACTGATCTTGTTCGAATTGAAGTTGCCGCGCAAGTTCATCGGTTGGGTGAGTCGTTTATTGATGATCACATCAGTAACAAAAGTTTCTTTGATATGACTCATCTTGAACTTCATGCCTATTTTCGCTACCCGTTGTTTTCTGCCCTCAGACTCAGTCAGTATGTGAGTAAGGAATTTTACGAAATTCTGCTTCATCACCGCGACTACTATTCTTGTGCCGGAATGTTGAATATGAAACATGGGGATAAGATTCCACTAAGTGCGAGGATTCTGTGCGTGGCAACTGAATACGAAGAACTTCTCCGCTACAAGGGCTGCGATCCCACCAAACAAGATATTATTCAACGCAGAATGTTGAAAAATACCATCGGTCGGTATGACGCATCTGTTCTCGATGCCTTGATGTTAACGATCGCAGCGGAACATCCTTGTCACTAGTGAACTAATCCCGCCCGGCAGTAATCAGACCACCTGGGTATATGATGTTACCATCTCGTTAAATGTTGAGTGGAAAGACTGTCATCGTGGACTATGAATTCATCAAACTGGCCAAATCTGGCCAGGTGTCTGTCGTTACCCTTAATCGCCCGGAAGTGATGAACGCGCTTCACAATGGCATCATGTCAGAGTTGGAGCAGGTATCTCGATCTTTCCTGGACGATGAAGAAACCCGAGTGGTTGTTTTTGCGGGTGAAGGAAAACATTTCAGTGCGGGGGCAGATCTCAAGCAAACTGCGCCCGATGTCCAGCCCTCAATGCTGGCACGAAGGAGGCAGACCGGTCTTGGCGCCCGAATGATCCGGGCAATCAATGAGATCAATCAGGTGACTATCGCTGCTGTCCAGGGTGCTGCACTTGGGGGCGGTGCGTGCATACCCACCGCCTGTGACTTTCGGATTGGCTCCGATGATTGTTTTATAGGTTATCCGGAAGTCAATCTGGGAATAAATCTTATGTGGAATGCGCTGCCGTTGTGCGTTCACCTGATTGGCCCAGCCAGGGCAAAAAGGATGGTGATGCTGGGGAATCATGAATCGGCTGAAACGTTGCTTAACTGGGGATTTCTCGATGAAGTTGTGCCCAGGGAACAGTTGCTCGAACGTGCACTGGAAATAGCGATAAATTATGCAGCGCAGCCCCCGATGCCGACACAGATGATCAAGCAGAGTATCAATATGATCAGCAACGCGCTCAATGCTGCCGTGATGCACATGGATACAGACCAGAATATGTTAACCAGCCTGACAGAAGATCGAAAAGAGGGACTGCGCGCCTATTTTGAGAAACGTGATCCCGAATTCAAAGGCAACTAACCAGACTGTATTTCCCCTACATTTTGGCCAACAGATTGCTCAGGGCATCACAGTTTTTGACTCTCTCTTCTGTCGTTGTACCCAGGTAGCCGACGTTAAGGGACGTTACGCCTATCTCTTTGAGTTTTTCTATTCGCTCGCGCACAAAACCTTCCGATCCGATCAGCGATGTCGCATCCAGGTAAGATTGAGGAATGGCAGCTTCGGCTTCTGATTTTCTCCCGGCGAGATAAAGCGCCTGAATAGTCTCGGCTTCATCTTCGTATCCGTATTTGCGAAACACCTGGTTATAGAAATTTTTCTCTTTCGCTCCCATGCCGCCCACGTACAGGGCAATGCCTGGTCTCGACATATCCCGATAAGATTCCAGACCTTCACCGATTGCCACGGCACCACCAGCGTAAATGTCGAGGGGAGGGCGGCCAGGATCTCGTTTCGCTGCCCCTTTTTTCAAGGCATCACCCCAGACTGCCTCCGCACCCTCGGCCATATAGAAGGCAGGAAGCCACGCGTCTGCAATTTCGGCCGTCATCGCAACACTTTTCTCACCCAGTGTTGCCAGTGCGATGGGAATTTCTTCGCGGTAAGGGTGATTGATAATCTTCAGTGGTATACCCAGACCCGTACCCTCGCCCGGAGGCAGAGGAATTTGATATTTCTTCCCGTCATGGGTCAATTTACCTTCCCGTTTCCAGACTTTACGGCATATTTCCACCACCTCACGGATTCTTGTCATTGGAGCGTCGTAGGGCACGCCATGAAATCCTTCAATGACCTGGGGCCCTGAAGCGCCCAGTCCCAGCATGCAGCGACCCTCGGACAGGGAGTCGATACCCGCGGCTGTCATTGCCATCAGCGTAGGTGTTCTGCTGTAAATATTTAGAATGCCACTGGCGATGGTGACCTTTTCAGTTTTGGCTGCCAGGTAGCCCATCGCACTAACTCCATCGAAGGAATAGGCCTCCGGAACCCAGACCACATCCAGACCCGCTTTTTCCATTTCCATGATTTCTTTCGTGGCACCCACGAACCCCTGGGCATAACTCATCAAAGTTGAGGTTTTCAATCGACGACTCCATCAGAAACTTATGGCCTGAGTGTAATTCTCAACTCGTGGCCGATGCAATCAAATTCTACAAACGTCTTACCCGTGGCAGGTAGAAATACAAACTGGCGCCCCTGGCGATAAAATACAACATGAGAGATGCCCATAATCCGTGGTTGCCAAATGTCGAAGCCAGATACCACCAGCCCAACATGTAGGCCAGGAGTGATACAACCATCGCGTTTCGCATTTCTGCAGTTTTAGTTGCGCCAATAAATATCCCATCCAGCAAATAACACCAGATAGACAAGACAGGCGCCGCGATCGCCCAGGGGAGATATTCGCTTGCAGCTTCGCGCACCTCTGTCACGTTGGTGAGCACAAAAACGACCTGTGTGCCGATTAACATGAACAGGATGCTTAGCGATGACGCCGTGATGAATGCCAGTTGTGTTGTGAATTTGATAGATTCTTCAAGTTGCTGTTTGTTTCGCGCACCAATGGCATTGCCCACCAGGCTTTCTGCCACCAGCGCGAAACCGTCCAGGAAGAATGCAGAAAAAGTGACAAATTGCATCAGGATTGCATTTGTCGCCAGCAGGATATCTCCTGATTTCGCCCCTTCATTGGTAAACCAGGCGAAAGCAAATATCAGGCAGAGGGTACGGATCATGATATCGCGGTTAACCACGAACATCCGTTTCAGCGCGGAAGCATCCATGAGTTGGTTGAAGTCAATTTTCAACCCATTATTCGCTCGCCTCATGCGACGCAGGACAATGGTCAATCCGATGACCAGTGCAAGGCATTCCGCTATTACCGTTGCTGCGGCAACCCCCGCAACTCCCAGACTGAAACCCATGACAAAAACAATATCGAGAATGATATTAGTGCAATTGAGCAGTAGCTGGATAACAAGGATCGAGCGGGTATCCTGTTGTCCCAGCAGGTAACCCATGATGGCAAGAAGGGCCAGGCTTAAAGGTGCTCCCCATATTCTAATCTGGAAGTAGGTGAGGGCTGCATTTTCTACTGGCTCACTGCCTTCAATGATGGAGAACACCAGTTGCATAATCGGTGATTTTAGGATCAGCAATGCCAAACCAATCGATGAACCGATGAGAAGTGCACGGTAAAAGGCAGCCCTGGCCTCGGCATAGTCGCCGGCTCCCAGCGCCTGTGCTACAAGGCCGGTGGTGCCCATCCTGAGGAAACCAAAACCCCAGTAGAGAAAGCTGAATATCATACCGCCAACAGCAATGGCACCAATCAGGGCGGGGTCTCCCAGATTGCCGATAACGGCGGTATCCACGAGCCCGAGTAACGGCGTCGAAATATTCGACAGGATAATGGGCCAGGCCAGGTAAATAACATGCTTGCGGGTAATGAGCACGACATATCTCTCACTATAGTGGCGGTAAACTTATATAATGGATCGCGCTAATGATTATAATAAAGAAACCAGGGATGAAAATTTTGTGATTTTTAGCGGTAGTACAATAGCAGTTAAAGTAGTAGCAAAAATAAAAAGAGTCGTAGTAGTCTATCTACTACAATTTATACCAGAAGAAGTACCAGAAGAAGTACTACTAGATGTGCCACAACAAGGAGGATTAGGATTATGCCAGAAGCAGATCAAGTTAAATTTGTGCTGAGGTTGCCGCCAGGCTTGCACAAGAAATTAAAACGCCGGGCCAAATCAAACAATACTTCCATGAATAGGGAAATCACAAACATTCTCAACGATTCGTTTAGTTCCACCACGACCAATAAAATTCTTGGTGACCTGGTCAAACGGCTAGAGAAAAAGAAAGTTATCTAAAAGAAAGTTATCTAACACTGTTCATCTTTGATCTGGCACCGGTTTTCATTCCGGGGCTGGCATTCTTTTATTGACCGGGCCGTGCGCTTGTCGCAATATTCTCCGGGTTACAGGAGAGGAAGTATGTCGAGAGAAAATCACCCGCTAGTAGAGAACTACCAGGCGTGGAGTCCACGGTCAGCAGAGATTATGCAGCGCGGAAAAGTGGTATTCCCCGGAGGCGATACCCGCGCAAGTGCACACTTCAGTCCTTATCCCCTGGTGATGGAACGTGGCGAGGGATGCCATCTGTATGATGTTGATGGACATGAGTTCCTGGACTTTATGAATAACTTTACATCCTTGATTCACGGGCACGCACACCCTGAGACTGTCAAGGCGATTACCCATCAGGCACCACTGGGCTGCGCATTCGCGGCCCCCAGCAGCAGCCAGATTGAATTAGCAGAACTTATCGTGTCACGAGTGCCTTCAATTGAGCAGATGCGGTTCTGCAGTTCTGGCAGCGAGGCCACTTTGATGGCATTGCGCTGTTCCCGTGCGATCTCGGGTCGCCAGAAGATTATGAAAATGGAAGGCGGCTATCATGGCAGTTATGAACTTGCCGAGGTTAGCCTCGTTCCTGTGCCGGGACTGCGAGGAGATATCGATCACCCCAATTCAATTCCGGTGGATAAAAGTTTTCCCGATAGCGTTCTGAATGATACGGTGATCTGCCCCTACAATGAACCGGACCTGGCTCGTGCGCTGATTAATGAACACGCCAATGATCTTGCAGCAGTGATCGTAGAACCTATTCTTGGATCCATGGGCATGATTCCCGCCACCACGGAATTTCTTCAGGCGCTTCGCGACGAAACTACCAGGAACGATATCATCTTGATATTTGATGAAGTCATTACGCTAAGGCAATCCGGCGGTGGGGAGCAGGAGAGGCATGGCGTGATACCGGATCTGACGTGTATGGGCAAAATTATTGGTGGCGGATTGCCAGTGGGGGGGATGGGAGGCAACAAGGACCTGATGCAGGTATTTAATCCTGATGCAAAAGATACGGTGATGCACGCCAGCACGTTTAGCGGCAATGCCATGACCATGGCTGCCGGCCTTGCCTGCATGTCAAATTTTACTGGTGAGGACAGCCTGAGGATTAACGCCCTCGGAGACAGATTACGCAACGGATTCAATGGAATCCTGAATCAGCACGGAATCAAGGGGCAGGCAATTGGTTCGGGCTCGTTGAGCAATATTATCTTCAGCAGTGACCCGATTCACGATGCCCGGGACGCCATGCAGGGCATGACCGCAGCAGGACATATTGGTGCCTTGTTACACCTGGGTATGTTGCGCAATGGTGTCGTTTCTGCCAGTCGACTGATGTATTGCATTTCAACCCCCATGGGTGAAAATCACGTCGATCAGGCGGTGACTGCATTGAGTGAAACGCTTGGCGAACTCAGACCCTATATTGAAGCTGAGAGACCAGACTTGTTGTTATAACGGAACTGGTCTGTGGGCAAATCAATGGGTACGTTACGGCAGATCCTGTTTCTGGTTTCTGCCCCTCTTTTCTTTATCAATTTTGCGATTCCAGTTCAGGCTAAACAGCTGGGTGCCAGCGCGGTTGAAATTGGCGCCCTCTTTAGCCTGTTCACCGTCTCACTCCTCATCTTGCGGCCATTAGTTGGTATTGCACTCGATCGATACGGGCGTAAACCATTTGTGGTCCTGGCGTTAGCCGTTTACGGCATTGCCAATCTCCTCTTTGCCTTCGCTACTGATGTTAATGCCATGTATGTAGCAAGAATCCTGCAGGGCGTTGGTGCTTCTTTGTTGTTGATCAGCGTGGATACGATTACTGCTGATCTAATGCCGAAAGATTTGAGAATGGTTGCCATGGGCAGGAATATGGAAACTCAGACACGCTCCAGTATCCTGGGTGCAATCATCGGATTTTCCCTCCTGGGTGCCATGCCGCTGGTAGCGTGGAAATATTCGTTCGGCATATTCGCTATCCTGGCGATTGCCGGATTATTCGTAGCCTACTTTCGACTACCCGAAACGATGAGCCAGGTACACAAAGCTGGTGATGCTGCCCCCGTTATTACTCCTGGTTTGCGACGGTTGCTGCTGGTGGTCTTTCTGGCGGGATTTTCCAGCGCTCTGATTGCGCCAATTTATCTCATCTACTTACAAGACAAATTTCAGCTTCCGCTTCATATGCTCGCCTGGGCGTTTCTTCCCGGTGGAATTATTTTTGCGGTTCTGCCTTCCAGGTTAGGTCGCCTGGGCGCCAGGTTTGGCAATGTTCGAATGCTCTCTGCAGGGCTGATGCTGCCGGGATTGCTCTATCTGCTCCTGCCACACCTTGAGTTGTTCGTTGGTGTTGTTGTTGTTTATACGTTTGCAACCCTGGGTTGGGCCTTGTTCGAACCGGCGAGGAAAACACTAACGGCAGCATATGGCGGTTTGGCAACGCGGGGCAGGGTCTTTGGAATTGCTGAACTCTATTCAGGTATCGGCGCCAGCCTCGGACCCCTGGTGGGCGGTTATCTCTATGACAATGCAGGAGAGGCAGCCGCGTTTTATCTTAATGGAGGATTGCTGATAGTCACCTCCCTGGTGGCACTTATTTTGTTGTCTTCGAGTGGGAAGGTTAGAATTAGACAAAATCATTAAAAACGCAGGTGACAAGTGTCAAACATACAGATCCAGAGAAGTCAGATCCAGAGAAGTGAAAATATGCTTGCCCGGCCGATCAGGTTAAGCCAGGCGTTCATTGATCCAGAACATGTGTTATCCCTTATCGATAAGGGTGCGCCCTACAAGACGATCACCGCCGTGCAGAAAAACCCGGCAAATGAAGAGTCACCGGGTTGGTTTAGAAACTTCTGGGCGCTCGGCGGTAAGGTTCTATTCGACGGTGCGGAAGAGGTTTTTTTCAATCCCCTGTTTATAGAAGCAGCCAAAGAGAGTTTCCAGGCAGAAATCATCAAACCGCTCACCATGATGACCAACCTGAATGTACCGGCACCAGCCTCACCACCGCACCTGGATCTGCCTTTTTTCAGGGGCGCTCACAAGCGGGAAGTCCCCAGTTGGATGCTTGCACCCATGGGTTACTCTGGATTGTTCCAGGAGTGGGCGATTCCTGTTGCCTCGGCGATCAGCTGGTTTTATGAAGGTAACGGAGGGGATTTTGAATACTGGCCGAATGGGTTTGACTCTCCCTCCGTCTCTGTTAAACCGCCTTACTCGAACACTTCTGTTCTTGCAGATAACGAATACATGTACCATCGCGTTGGCCAGATGGGTGAGGACCAGGACTATCTGGCAGGAGGAATATCCAGCGAGGCCTTGTTACATCGTGAGGCGAACGGCTGGAATATAAAACATGATGGCCAGTCCATTCGTTACTTTCCCAACGACCAGATAAGGGTTTCGATTTTGTGGAAAGCCTATTGTTTCAAGGATCAGCGTGCCGCTGATTTGTTTTCGGATCCTGAATGCAATCTCACACCCCAGGCTGTGGTAGACATATTTTGTGAAGATCTGAAGAAAAAGGGGATTGCTTTTAGTGAGCCAACAGATCTGCAACTGGATGTTAAGTGGATGAATAGTATTGTTGAAACCTACGCTGCACCCGCGGGCGCGGCCTACTAGGCTTGTTGATTATTACTGCTTCAGAACGAACCCAATAGTGAAACCAGCGACAATACAGACGACCCCTGTGAGCCTGTATAGAATTGGTACCCAGGATTTGACGCTGTCACCATTTTCGCTGATCAGTTCCTTGACCTCAACATAAGGCATGGGTGCCCGTCGATACCAGCCGATAACTTCTACCGCTTGATTGTCAAATTTCTTGCGTCTGAAGATGCTGAAAAAGAACTCCCAGATCGCCAGCGGTTGCCGGTAGTCAAGAAACATGATGCCGGTCTTATCCTGGATAACGAAGTCTTCAGAAAATAGATAACCCGGTATTCCGCGTCCGATCACCGTGCCCTTTATTTTGCAGGGAACCGGCCGAACGGCTGATACCTTCACTTTTTTCAATAATCCGGATATTGCAGAGCGAGGGAAGTAGCTATCGTTGTAGGTGTAGTGAGCCTTTAGCAGAATTGCACAACCGCAGAGAAGCAACGCGATATCCATATATTGGCTACCGTCGCCCAGCAGCATGGAGTAGGCTGTCAGGGCGCCGCCAAAAACAATAGGAATCCCGGGTAGGACGAGTATCAGCAGATCGAGAAAAAACTCATCCCAGTATGATTCGGGCGGTGTGTCGTCAAACTCAATAAAAGGATCCAGCTTCATGTGTTCAGACAGGTTGGAAAGTGCGAGCAATCTTCTCGCCACCAGCGGATGGGTGGAGTGAAGTTCGTACCACTTTGCCCAGGGATTCCACATGTCCCAGCGCATGGCGTGTTTTACGCCTTCCTTATTAAGCAGGGTCGAATCATCGTCATCATATCCTGATATTGCCAGGCCTTTTGCCGCACTGGAATTAAATATTCCCAATGCTCCGATGGCATCGAATCCCTCATTCCGTTCGCTTGCTTGCCTTCCTGCCTGGTGGTGATCGCCGCCCGCCAGACCATAAGCTATCTTTACCAGCGCACTTGCCAGTAGTGAAGGATTGCCGGTCACTTCTCCCGAGAATCTGTCTGCATGATATTCTCGATTTCGTGATAACCAGAGCACAATGTATTCGCTGACGATGTAAAGAAAATAGGCGCCCACGGCAATAGCCGCATTGCCCTTGCCCTCACTGCTGCCATGCACCATCGACCTATAGATGTAGTAGAGCACCATCGGAACCAACTGGGCCAGTGTCATCACCAGCATATCCCAGTGAACTGCATGGCCAATCTCGTGGGCGATCACGGCATTGACTTCATCTTCGTCCAGTAATTCAAATATGCCGGCTGATAACACAATGCGGGCATTGCCGGGTATGTGGCCATAAGTAAATGCTTGCGGCGCACCATCGTTGATGATGCCGAACCGTGGCCGGGCGAGTTTTCTTTCACTGCAGAGCTTAGCGATGAATTCCTGTGAGCTTTCAGGCAGCTCGTCAAATTCAATAAATTCCATCTTGTACAGCCAGCGCAGCGTAAAGTCCATAATCC
>SMVA01312638.1_pt1 | contig 11113 bp, 6 predicted proteins | sample 2456451 | NCBI WGS metagenome assembly SMVA01 (sample SAMN11095933, study PRJNA526329) | marine sediment metagenome | biome: Marine sediment; feature: Surficial sediment; material: Deep marine sediment; isolation source: Hadal surficial sediment | place: Pacific Ocean | collected 2014-05 | depth 0-1...
GAAGGTGCTGTCATCGATGGGTTGTCTACGATGGTGGGGCAGAAGATCACCATGGAGAAGGGACGAATCCAGCAATCTAATTTTAATGATTACCCGGTATTACGCATAGACGATGCGCCAGGCGTTGATATCCACTTTATCCAAAGTGATTTCAGCCCCACCGGGCTTGGTGAACCGGCCTTGCCGCCACTAGCACCGGCCGTTGGCAATGCCATTTTTGCAGCAACGGGACACAGGGTGCGGCGTATGCCGCTAATTGATGAAGGATATTCTGTGTAGTGCCGTACCCATTCCAAGGTCTTACGTTGTCTGTCTTATCCTAGAACAGTCTTATCTTTGCACTGTCTGCAGGTATTGCTCTGCCTCCTGCAAATCATTCGCATCGTATCCTTTCCATATGGATGCGAGTTTCCGGTATTGTTCCGAAGCAGAACTTTCATCGCCCAGCTGTGCATAGGTTCGCGCCAAACCGAGTAGTGATCGTGGCCGGTTGGGTGTTCTTTTCAGGGAGGACTGGAAGACAGCCACTGCCTCGTCGTATCGACCTGATTTGAGCAGTACTTCGCCATAGAGCTCATGAACCGGCTTTAGAGGATTAGCGGTGCCTCTCGGAGGTGGTAACCGGGCTGTGAGCGCCACACCCTCAGAGAGCAGTTTCAGCGCTCCTGCCTCGTTTCCTTCCATTAGGTCCACCAGGGCGGCAATTTCCTTGTACATGATTTCCGTTGGGATGGGTCCCTCTGCATAGGCTCTTTTTTTCTTCCCGGCGGCAGTTTTGGCCTTGTCAGCCAGGATCTGTTCGACCTTCATGGCCGTTTTGATATCGCTTAAGTGTACTGCACTCAGTCCCGCAGCCAGCAGGCTTGCAGGAGTGGATTTATCCGAAATATCCAGCGCCTGCCAGTCTTCAGTTTCAATGATGTAGCGGGCCTTGATCTTTGCCAGTGCAATAGTGGACCGCCCGCCGTTCTCAGCGCTAATCTCTTCCAGTCTTTCTATCCATAATCTGGCGCGCTTGTGGTCACCTAACTGCAGGTCGCCGTACTGACCCCAGTCCAGTGCGTGCACCATATCGCCAACCCCGTCCCCGGGTTCCCACAGTGCCACGGCAGCGTCATAGGCAGATTGATTCGATACAGATACCATCTTCCACATTCCGTGCTGAATAAATATGTGAGTTGGCATATGGCGAGCATGTGATACCGCGGGCGCGATCTGGGCAAATTTTAGTGCTGAGTCCAGTGCAAGGGGTGCATGATCAGGGTCATCAAATGCATGAATGACAAAATGTGCGGCGCCCGGGTGGTTGCCATTTTCCTGCAACACGCGCATGGCGATTGAACCGGCAAGAATGTTCATGCGCATACGGTCTTCACCACTGGCGCCTGCCGCGCTGAGCAGTGAAAGCGCATAGAAAATCGCGACCTCATCATCTGTAGAAAATTGGTCATACAGTTGCTGCATTGAGTCCTTGTAGGCGATACGGCGCTGCGCTGTATTACCTGATCCCATAAAAAGTGCTTCGACGGCAGTGATAAAACCCTTCTCTCGATCTGTCGGTGCTTTATCAAGGCGTTCCTCAAATGTTGAGCCCAGGCGTTCAAGCACTTCAGTGGGTGATTGCCGGTCCTGCTCCGTGATGAGCGGATGGTTATAACAAAGGGATTCACCCCAGTAGGCCATTGCAAAGTCAGGGTCAATCTCCTGGGCTTGCCTGAATTCAGCGATGGCCTGTTTCCAGCCAAAACTATGTAAGAAACCAATACCGCGAAGGAAATGTGGTTGGGCTGCCTCCGAACCGGAGTTTTCGAAATTGAGGGAACCAACGTCCTTTAGATCTGCCGCCGGCAGGGTGGCTGAATAGACTAGCAGGGTGATAAATAAGAGGATTTTCATCGTTTAACTCCGTCGATTGTTAACGCTATCGTTGTCTTGAGACACCTGTTGGAATGTTGGCATCGTGCATGGTGTCGGCGCAGCGAACTGATTGTCATCTGTCCGCATGACATTAGCAAGTGACTTAAATTGGAGGTTGGTACTATCGCGGCGCGTCGTATCGGTGGTTAAGGCCGTTCTTTGATAAGACGATCTGCCATAACTGATTGTTACCGGCACGGAAACTGCCTGCTGCGGCCATCAGGTAGTAATTCCACATACGGCGAAAAGATTCGTCATAGCCGGGCAGTTCATGCCAATGCGCATTGATGTTCTTGTGCCAGGCCAGCAATGTCCGGTCATAGTCGTTTCTGAAATTCTGCCAGTCTTCAACCACAAACAGATCCTCTATGGCGCTACCAATCAGCCTGATTGAAGGGCAAATGGAAATTGGGAAGATATATTTTTCGATCCATGGATCGATTTTCGTGTTACCAGATAGAAACGCGTTCCTCAGGGGGTAGATAGAGCGCATCGCCTTCCTGCACGTTAAAAGCCGAATACCATTCGTCGACATTTCGAACCACGCCATTAACACGATATTTTGGTGGTGAATGGGGATCAGATTTAAGGCGTTGCAGAGTGGCTTCTTCGCGCACCTTGGTTCGCCATGATTGTCCATAAGCCAGGAAGAATCGCTGCACCCCGGTCAGGCCATCAATCACAGGTGCTTCTTTGCCGTCGAGCGACAATTGCCAGGCGTGAAATGCCACGGTAATACCACCCAGATCACCAATATTTTCACCCATCGTAAATTTGCCATCCACAAAATTATCCGGGACGGCTTCATATTGATTGAATTGCTCAGCGAGTTTTAACGTCCTTTCTTCAAAGGCGTGCCGGTCACCATCAGCCCACCAGTTTCGTTTCACTCCCCTGGCATCCGACTTTGATCCCTGGTCATCAAAACCATGTCCCATTTCATGTCCGATGACGGCACCGATAGCGCCGTAGTTAACAGCGGCATCGGCATTTGGGTCAAAAAAAGGTGCGGATAGTATTGCCGCTGGGAACACAATTTCATTGAATGATGGCATGTAATAGGCATTCACGGTCTGCGGCATCATGAACCATTCTTCACGATCAGTTGGCCGTTTCAGTCGCGCGACGTCATATTCTTCAAAAAATCGGTTGATAGTACGGGCATTGTTGAAGAGTTCGGCCTTGTCAATGGTAATCTCATTGAGATCGAGCCACTGGTTCGGGTAGCCTATCTTGGCCCTGAAAGCTGCAAGTTTTTCTAAGGCTTCTACTTTGGTTGCTTCGCCCATCCAGGATAGCGCCTCAATGCGTTGCCCATAAGCCTTTCGCAGGTTTTCAACAAGGATTTCCATCTGTTCCTTGGAGGATTCTTGGAAATATCGCTTAACGTATATCTGCCCCAGTGCTTCACCCAGTCCAGTTTTTGCGCCGACCCTGCTGACTCCCCGTTTCCAGCGCTCCAGTTTCTTTTCCTGCCCATTGACGACCCTGCCCCAGAATTCGAAATCAGCATCATCGATGTCCTCGGCAAGCAGCCCCGCATGGTTGGTTATCATGTGGTAACTGAGGTAGGCCTTCCAGGTGGCAAGCGGAGTGCTATTAACGAGATCAATCAGGGGAGCAATTGTATCCGGATGAGATACGTTTAACTCCGTGAGATCTCCATGCCCGGCAGCACCAAGAAATAGCTGCCAATCGTATCCAGGGTAACTTTCCTTTAAGGCTTCAACCGTTGATGGGTTGTAGGTTTTGTCTCGATCGCGCCTGTCTGCACGTTTCCACTGCAGTTGGGCGATCCTGGTTTCAAGTTCCAGAATGCTATTCGCCATCTCGCTGGACTGGTCCATTCCGGCGAAGTCGAGCATCTGAGCAATGTGGGAAAGGTAGGCATCGCGAATCTTCTGAAAACGATCTGACTTCTCGAGATAATAATCCCTGTCAGGCAGTCCCAGGCCGCTGAGGCCGATATTGATATTGTATTTGTCAGGGTTGTCCGGATCTATCCCGAAGCCTGAACTTAACGGACTGGCACCACCAATGAAGTATTGCCTGCCGAATTCCCGGGTAAGCCCCGATAGTTCACTAATTGCTGCAATCCGGTCCAGGTCGGGTCGCAAAGGACTAATTCCCAGCTTATTGACGGTTTGCGTATCCATCCAGCTTGCATAGTAGTCACCGACTTTTTGTTCGGGTGTTCCCTTTGCCCCACTTTGTGCACTCAGTTCCTCGATAATATCCCGCACTCTTTTTTGCGCTCGTTCATGAACAATCAGTCCCATGCCATAGCTGGTGCGCTCCGCCGGTATCTCGTTGTTATCGAGCCAGGTGCCGTTAACATAACGGAAGAAATCATCTCCGGGTTTAACTGTCTCGTCACGGGCGGAGAGGTCCACTCCCCAGGTTCCGAAAGCCGGGGTTTTTGTTTCGATTGTTATTTCGGCCGCTTCTGTAATTTCGGTCCCAGGTCCGGGCTGCCCGGTATTGTCACAGCTCTGCAACAAGAGAGCGAAAACTGCCAGAAGAATTGTTTGTTCATTGATGTTCATTTTCGGTTCTGCTGAAAATTTTAGGCGGGAGATTATATGCTAAAACACTTGTTTTTCAGAACTTGCCTTCCAGAAATTGTGTTCTTTTTAATTTCTTCGGTGGCCAGGGTCCGAATGGCTCGGGTTCCATCACCCAGGAAATGCCTGATTATGTGACCTGCAAGTTCTTGCCATGCCGCTGGACTTAACCGAGATGCGAGGCGTGAAAGTGAATATGATCTTCCATAAAAGTGGCCATAAAAAAGTAGCTATGGTCATAACCTGGCTGGATTCGCAAATCCAGTTGGCATCCAGCTTGCTTGCAGGCCTCGCGTAGTAACTCCGGTTTGAGCTGTTCATCAAGAAAGCCGTCGGCACCCCCTTGATCGATCAGGAGAGGTTGTTGGCTTATCTTGTCCGATCTGCGAATGAGCTCACAGGCATCATAATCGAGCCAGGTGCGTTGATCATCCCCGAGGTAGTTGCCCAGGGCTTTCACTCCCCAGGGGCAATTCACGGGTGAACAGATAGGGGCAAAAGCAGAGATGGTTTTGAATAGTGACGGGTTCTTCAAGCCAATGGTTAGTGCACCATGGCCGCCCATGGAATGGCCGAAGATGCCAGTGCGTGCTGCGTCGACCGGGAACTCAGAGGCAACCAGCGCGGGTAATTCTTCATTGATATAGCTGTACATCTGGTAATGCTGGTGCCAGGGTGACTCTGTTGCATCGACATAAAATCCTGCACCCAGACCAAAATCGGCTGCGGCGTCCGGGTCGTCTGGCACGCCTTCTCCCCGCGGACTGGTATCAGGTGCCACAATAGCAATGCCATATTTCGCGGCATATTGCTGTGCACCGGCCTTTTGCACAAAGTTCTCGTCGGTGCAGGTCAAACCCGATAACCAGAAGATTACCGGAACTTTTCCTTTCTCAGCCTGGGGCGGCAAATACACTGAGAAGCGCATTTCGCAGTCGAGGCTGGTAGCATCGTGGCTGTACTGCAATTGACGCCCACCAAAACATTGGTTTTCAGCCAGTTTTTTTAAACCCATGTGTTTCCCTTATTATCATCAACGACTTAAACTCGCCAGATTCTCCATGTCTACACATTGCCTTGCTGGAGACAATTTTCAAACCTTATTCTACCCAATCATAAGCGGATTTTTAAATAAATTATCCTATGATCGTATAAAACGTTCCGACAAAGCGGTTGCAATATTCCTGCTGTTGTAGACAGGCAGCCATGGCGACTTGTCCAGGAACGGTCCACTGAGCAGTTGTTAAGGAGCACTCGACTTGAATGGAAATTCTGAATTCACCCGATTCATCCCCATGGAGGGCAGCATTAACTTCCGTGATTTCGGTGGTTATAAAACCCTGGATGGCCGTCGGGTGAAGTGGCGTCTCTTATTCAGGAGTGGATCCTTGTCGATGCTCTCCCGGATGGGTACAGATGTTTTCAGTGAGCTCAATATTTCAGTGATCTGTGACCTGCGCAGACAGGACGAAGCCACACTGGGGCTGGCGCCAACTCATGCACCCTTCCACTGCAGGCAGCATATCCCGATAGCGCCAGGCAGCAACCAGATGCTACGGGAGAGTATCCGGGATACCACTCAAACTGCCGCTGACCGGGTAAGATATATGACCCAGATCACCCGGGAACTCGCGGGCAACCACCACCGGGAATACCAGCAATTATTCGAACACCTGTTAGCTGCAAAAAACGGATTCCTGCTGCACTGTTCTGCGGGAAAAGATCGCACCGGATTTGGCGCCGCACTCATCCTGGCCGCACTTGGCGTGGATGAAAAAACCATCATGCAGGATTACCTGCTAACCAACGAGGCCGCCTGCTTGCACGAATTCATGCATACACGCATGCGCGATCAATACGGTGAACATTTTGACGATGCCAGCATGGACGCCATCAGCGGCGTTCGGGCTGCCTACCTGCAGGCAGCCTTTGATGAAATAAATACAAACCACGGATCACTGGATGCCTATCTCGAAGAAATCGGTATCAACCAATTGCGCAAACAAATCCTGCAATCCCGACTCCTTTACAACTAAAAAAGGGGCCGGAGCAATTCATATTCGAGAATTGGGGTCCGAGCATTCATGTTCGCGTGGATTTCTTATATGGAGAAATGTAGCTTGATCAGACTGTCTGGTCGACTTTGCCGGATAATGCCGCATTTACACGCTCCTGAAGCTGATCAATCGTAAATGGCTTTTTCATATAGATCGTTAATGCGTCAGTAGTTTCCAGCGGTGATGAGTTAGCGCTCATCAGAATGATGGGTATCTTAGGATTGAGTTTGCGAATCTCACTGACAAATTGTGTGCCCAGCATGTTCGGCATGTTCTGGTCACAGATGACCAGATCAAATCCATTAGTTTGCACTTTGAATTCTTGCAGCGCGTCAGAGGGCTCGAGAAAACAAACGGTAGAATATCCCAGCGCCTGTAGTAGCTGTGTACTAACATCTGCAACCCACTCTTCATCGTCAACAACCAGGACCCGGCCGGAATGACGAGAAGGAGCCTTTGATTGCGTTTTGTGTTTTTCGACTTCATCAACGCAACAGGGCAACAACACTGTAAATGTGGTTCCTTCGCCGGGTTGGCTTTTTACATCAATATGGCCACTATGGCCGGACACGACGCCATGTACGACCGAGAGACCTAGTCCTGTTCCCTTTTTCTCACCGAATCCCAACCCACTTGTAGTGAAGAATGGATCAAATATAGTTTCCAGGATATCGTCGTTCATACCGATGCCATTATCGCGGACAACCAGTCTTAAGTACTCACCGGCTTTAAGTTTTGAGTGGGCAGGTAACTCTGACGCGTTTATGTGATCAGTGCTGGCCAGTATTTCCAACAAACCATCCTGGCCGCGAATCGCCTTGCCGGCATTAGTGCCGAGATTCATCAATAGCTGGTGAATTTGAGTCGGATCCGCGTTGACAGGTTTCAAGTCCGGATTGATATGGACAGACATTTCTATGGTTGATTGCAAGCTTCCGCGCAGCAGAACGGAAGCTTCTAATAGCACCGGACCAAGATCGCTTGGCTGCAGATTCTGTTCTTCAAGATTTGAGAAGGACAATAATCTTGTAACCAGGTCACTAGCGCGTTTTGTTGCTTCGACCACCCTGCCCAGATATTTTTTGGAAGACTCCTGGTCTGTTAGTTCTCTCATGGCAAGTAGGCTATAACCGTTGATAGCCGTGAGTATGTTATTAAAATCATGGGCGATACCGCTTGCCATTGTATCGACTGCTGCGAGTTTCTCGCGCACGTGGATTGCTTTTTCCAATTCACGTTTGTCCGTAACGTCCATGCCGGATGCAAGTAAGAATTCTCCCTCACCAGTTTCGTGAGGCAGGGACGCAAACCGCCACATTATCTGGTAAACCCGACGATCCGCAGAAACCAGTGAGCATTCGTAGTGCGCTTCTATGTCATCACTGAAGTCACCTGACAGCCATCTCTTCATGTCTTCCTGTGATTCACTATGTACGAATTGGAGCCAGGGCATGCCTGTTATCTGGGATTCATCCAGTCCAAGTGTCTCGCATCCTCTCTGGTTGATGAGTTGGACCTGGCCCTTTTGATCAATGATGACCATGACAATATCAGCGATCTCCAGATAACTCTGGGCTTTCTCTTTCTCGAGTTCCAGGGCATTTTCCTTTGCTTTTCCAGCTGTGACTTCTATCTCCAGCATTCTGTTTATTTCCAGTACCTCAACCGCATGTAAAATCTTCTCCCGTTGAACGCGATAGACTACCCACACAAGCATGGCAAAAATGCTCAGGTAAATGAGGTATGCATACCAGGTCAACCAGGGTGCCGGAGTTACATTGATAGCGACGGTGGCAGGAGAATCACTCCAGATGCCATCATAATTTGCAGCCATTACCATGAAAGTGTAGTCGCCTGGTGCCAGGTTCGTATAGCTCGCATAGCGACGATTGCCTGCATCTACCCACTGGTCATCCAGTCCTTCAAGCTTGTAACGATAACGATTCTTCTCTGGAGCGGCGAAGTCTAATCCAGCAAACTGAAACTCGATTAAATAGTCCTTATAAGACAAATTCAGTCCTTGCCGGATCGAGGTTTGTAATTGCTTAATTGGCTGGTTAAGTGTGGCTATGGAGCTAATAACGATCTGAGGCGCATGGTCACTGATCACAAGTGAGGCAGGATCAAAAAAATTGAAGCCAGTGAATCCACCAAAGTAGAGTATTCCATCAGACACAGTTAAAGTTGCGCCCTGCATAAACTCAGAATCCAAACCATGGGTGGTATCAAAGTGCCTAAAAGTTTCAGTCTCGACATCGAGTTGTGATAAACCTTTATTGCTGCTAAGCCACAACCGACCCAGGTCGTCCATGGCGAGGGCGTTAACCGTCGGATCGGCCAGATCCTTTAAGTATCGCTGAAAATTGTTGGTCCTGGTTCGCCTGTCTTGCAGGCTCCAGCGATTAAGGCCACGGCTTTGAGTCCCTATCCACAGATTTCCTGTTTCATCCTCGTTGATAGCATAAACATTATTGCCACTAATACTGGTTGGGATTCCGGCATCATACTGAAAGTTTTGGAAGGTAAGGGTATTCCGGTCGAAGCTGTTAAGACCACCGCCATGGGTGCCGATCCAGAGTGTGCCATCAGAGTCTTCGAACAGGGCCATGATACGATTGTCGCTGAGTGACTCGCTTGAATGAGGGGAGTTTTGAAATCGGTGAATTTTTCCTGTGGCTGGATCCAGTAAATTCAGACCGCCGGTGTAGGTGCCTATCCAGATATTGCCCCTGGAATCTTCCATTATATCGGTAATTCCATTGGCGCCAAGACTATTGGCATCATCCGGATCGTGTCGAAATTGAACGAAGTCTTTCGCACCTTTCTTTAGCAGGCTCAGACCAGAGGAGCGCGTGCCAACCCAGAGATTACCACCGCGGTCAACAAGCAGGGACATCACTTGATCATCGCGCAAGCTCGTCTCGTCATTTGTTCCTCCGATGTAACGTTCAGACTTCCTCGCAACTGGATCGAATCGATGCAGCCCATCGCCAACCGTGCCTACCCAAATCTCGCCTGAATGGCTTTCGGCGAATGAAGTTATGATCGCATTACTAAAGGAACCCTCATTTTCTGCGAGCACATTAAAATAGTCCATTGTCACCGTCGCCTGATTCCAGCGGCTCAGTCCACTATAGGTTCCTACCCACAATACTCCTCCCTGATCCTGATAAATTGACATGATTGTATTGTGAGAAATGCTGTGGCGACTGGCTAAATCGTGGGTATAACGTACAAATCGTGTCTGGCCCTGGGATAGGCTGTTTAGCCCATTGGAAGTGCCGATCCAAAGCGCACCCTGCTTATCCTCAAATAGGCTCGTGACCCTGTCATCAGACAGACTGTTTTCGTTATCTGGCTGATGCAGGTAACGATGGAATTTACCGGAATCTGCTTCTTGAGCAGAGTGGTCATATTTGTTTAACCCCGAGTGATCAGTCCCGATCCATATATTGCCATTCGAGTCCTGTAGTAGACTCCTGATCTGATCGCCGCTAATACTGGTTGGATCTGATTGATCATTGATGTACCGGGTAATAAGTCCTGTTCGCCGGTTGAATCGATTAAGACCGTCATTAGTCCCTACCCACAGATCGCCAGACTGATCTTCATATAGTGCCCAAATATGAGGATTGGTAAATTGTGCGCCAGTACTGCCTGGGTGTAGGAATTGACCAGTCTCCCGATCAAACAGCTCTAGTCCGGCACCATCTGTACCCACCCAGAAATTGCCCTGACTATCTTCGAATAATACTCGGACCCGGTTAGTAGAGATACTGTGCGGATTATCTGAGTGTATGTAGTTGGTGAAACTATCATCAATAGGATTGTATTTTGACAGGCCACCACTGTCCGTACCAAGCCATAAAATGCCGTTGCTGTCGACCAGGATTGCTCTGATTGCATTGTCGGAAATGGATCCTGCATTTTCAGGATCATGAGTGAATACTTTTACGTCATATCCGTCGAAGCGGTTCAGTCCGGCCAGGGTGCCAAACCACATATAACCCTGTAGATCCTGGACAACGTTATATACCTGCGCTTGTGATAATCCATCTTCCGGGGATAAATGCTGGAATCGAATATTGCTGTTTGCCGGTGCGGATACTACGGTTGCCGACGAACCCAACAGTACAATGGTAGTTATGAAGTACCGCACCAGGCAAATTTGCATGTTGTACTCTTATCTTAAGGCAGCGACGGCCTACTTCATTCTTGAGTTACCCAACTATTTACCCAAATTCCGTGCTTGCACTGGTTCGAGGCGCGGGCTTTTCTGGATTTCTTGGATTTCTTGGATATTTTTGAGGATTTGCAGTTTGATGAAGTCGATTTTTGCATCTCGCCGTTAAAATAGTCGTTCCAAATCATGCCATCATTCCAAATCATGCCATCGTTCCAGATCATGCCATCATTCCAGATCATGCCATCATTCCATGTTATGCCATCATTCCAGATCATGCCATCATTCCAGATCATGCCATCATTCCAGATCATGCCATCATTCCAGATCATGCCATCATTCCAGATCATGCCATCATTCCAGATCATGCCATCATTCCAGATCATGCCGTC
>SMVA01238016.1_pt1 | contig 11112 bp, 8 predicted proteins | sample 2456451 | NCBI WGS metagenome assembly SMVA01 (sample SAMN11095933, study PRJNA526329) | marine sediment metagenome | biome: Marine sediment; feature: Surficial sediment; material: Deep marine sediment; isolation source: Hadal surficial sediment | place: Pacific Ocean | collected 2014-05 | depth 0-1...
CATTCGCCGATGAGAGATTTTGGCGGGTCCACAACCAGTCCGCGCGTTTCCTTGTCAACCAGCAAATATTCTTCTTCGACACCAATGGTGAACTCGGGTTTCGTGTGTAACATCGCTCTGCCCCTCTAACCTCAGGACCCTGTCGGACCTAGCACCAGCTTTCCATTATGACTGCCCACCAGGACGGGCTCTAATAATTCATGCATAACCTTCGCCATGGCACAGACGCCGGGTTCGTCATTAATCAAGTCCTGCCGGATTTCAATTCCTACATGTGGCAATTGAGCATCTTCCGCATGATGGTCGATCGTAAAATCCTGCGGGCCCTTGCCCGAATAGGGTTCGTTGTCACCGACTTTGAAGCCCGCCTTTGAAAACCCGTCGATCAGGAATTGCGCTGTTGGACGATCGGCATCCCATAAAATGCCTATCTCCAGATCGCGGGATTTGCCATTCAAGACCGGCGTAAAGCTATGGATTGCATAGAAAGCCGTTGGGTAATCAAACGCCGCGAGGCGCTTTAGTTCCACGTCGATTGCACAGTGATAGGGCCAGTAGATATCGGCCGCGCGCTGGTCTTTGTCTTCCTGGCCCAGGTTGCGATTGCCATGAATGACAACACCATCGCCAAACTCAAGGAATGCACCCGGATCGAGAAGATCACGATTGCAGTCAACCACAAGTCGGGAATATTGAGCGAGCACCGCGGTCACATCCAGACTGCTTGCAAGGCGTTCGGTCAGTGCACCGGCACCAATATCCAGTGCGAGATGGCAGCGGCGAGCAACCGGATCGAGCCCCATATTGCCAAGCGCTTTCGGAAACCGTCGACTGGCGTGATCGCAGACAAGCAGCAGTGGGGCCATCGAGCTGGAATTGAGCACCGCAAATGGCAGCGGTTCATCAGGTGCGAGCAGTTTGCAATCAGGTATCTTGCCCGGCTTGCCGTCTATGGCCATATTTAATCTGCGATCAGAATATAGAGGTGCCAGTGTACCGTAATGACGAGCGGGAGTGGCGCTGCACAGCTTGTGGAATTTACCTTGCCAGGTAGAGGTAAGAGGTTAATCTCAGGCGCTTAACGACGCAGGCCGCGCCTCACCCCACGGATCGAATTCCGCAACCGTAGCCGGACGAGCAATGTAGTACCCCTGGGCATAAGCGATACCAAGCTCCGCCAACTTGTCGAGAACTTCCTTTGTCTCGACGCGTTCCGCAATTGCCTCGATTCCCATCGCGCGACCGACATCATTGATCGCCCGCACCATGCTTTCATCCACTGCATCATCAGCGACATTGCGCACAAACTGCCCGTCGATTTTCAGATAATCCACGGGCAGATTCTTGAGGTAGGTAAACGACGAAAGCCCACTACCAAAATCATCAAGCGAAAATTTGCAACCCAATTTCTTGAGCGCCTGCATGAAATGAACAACGCGCGACAAATTCGAGATGGCCGCCGTCTCCGTTATTTCGAAACAAATCGCCCCTTTGGGAAGTTGCTGTTTTTGCAGTTCATCGATGACAAAATCGAGAAAACTTTCCTCGCTCAACGACGTCCCGGACAGATTGATCGCCAGCGTATATCGCGCGGGGGCCCCGTCCGAATTTCGATCGGCCAATTTCGACAAAGATTCATGGATAACCCAGCGATCCAGTGTCGACATCATGTTGTAGCGTTCAGCGGCGGGAATGAACTGGTTGGGTTGTATCAGCAGACCATTCTCATCACGCATTCGAAGCAAGAGTTCAAAGTGCTGGGCAGCCTGCTCTTTATTGGCTCCAATACCAATGATCGGTTGATAGAAGAGTTCGAATCGATTGTCTTCAAGCGCGCTGGAGATACGCGATACCCACTTCATCTCTTCGTGGCGCGCAGCCGCATCACTGTCCTGGTACATATGGATCTGGTTGCGCCCCATGTCTTTGGCGGAGTAACAGGCAACGTCCGCAGAACTCATTACGCTGCCAACGCTCGGACTTTCGTCGGTTATGATAACAATGCCAATCGATACGCGAACATTTGTAAACGCTTCCTGCCAGATAAAACGATGCGCCTCCACAGCGGTGCGAATCGCCTCCGCAACGTCGCGGGCACGATCTCTCTCGCAATACTCGAGCAACACGCCAAATTCGTCACCCCCGATGCGCGCGAGAATGTCGGTTGATCGAATGTTCGCCTGAATTATTTCAGACACCTGCACGAGCAACTCGTCGCCCGCGGTATGGCCAAATGTGTCGTTGACAACTTTGAACTGATCGAGATCGATATAGAGCAGCGCATGGGTGTGCTCCGGATTGTCGTGTGTCTTATCAAGGGCCGCGACCAACTGATTTTCAAATTCGCGACGATTGATAAGACCCGTCGTAGCATCGTGCGATGCCTGGTATGACAGTTGGCGAAACAGGCGCGTTTCTTTGCTGATGTCATGAAACACCATCACAGCACCGATAATGTTGCCAATGCGATCCCTGATCGGTGCGACAGAATCCTGAATCGGAATGTCCTGCCCGTCTTCACTGATAAGAACAGAGTTTTCCGCCGATGTGATGACGCGCCCTTCCTTCAGGCAGCGCATCACAGGATGCTCGACCGATGTGCGTGTATTTTCGTTAACAATCAACATACTGTCGCTGATCGGTTTGCCACAGCCGTTGCGCATATCAAGGCCGATAAGCTGCTGTGCGACCGGATTGATGTAGTCAATTTTACCTTCGGCATCCGTCGTGATAACCCCGTCACCGATCGACTGCAGTGTTACCTGGGCGCGTTCTTTTTCCTCGAACACGCGTGTTTCTGCGATTTTTCGATCCGTGATATCCGAGATCGTCCCTTCGTGCGCAACAACCTTGCCGTCATCGTCAGTGATCGCTCGTGAGTTTTCCAGGACTACGATTTCGCTGCCGTCTTTACGTCGCAAGCGGTACTCGAAATTCTTGATCAGCCCTTCGGCCTCCAGGCGGGCGAATACCCGTTCGCGATCGACCGGATTGACATAGAGGACCGTCGTGCGTCCGGCGGCTTTCAATTCTTCGACACTGTCGTAACCAAGCATCTCTACCAATGCGGGATTTGCCGTAATAATTTCACCCTCGCGGGTCGCGATGTAAACGCCGTCAACAACGTTTTCAAACAAACCGCGGTAGCGCATTTCACTGTTCTTGAGTTTCTGCTCGTCCAGATGTCGCTTTATCGCAATTCCAGCAAGACGCACAACACGGCTCAGTTTGTCGAGTTCTTCAGTCGTTGGACCACGCGGCTTATCCAGGAAAATATCGAGCGTGCCAATGATGCGATTGGCGGCACCCAATACCGGGAAGGACCACGCTGCGGCGATCGAGTGTTCGGTCACCAGGCGCCTGGCGTTCGCCCAGGCTGGAACCAGCTTGATGTTCTCTACGATTTTAGGCCGCGCATGAAAAACTGCGGCACCACAGGCTGCTCCGTCTTCCGCGACTTTCACAAAATCGAGCAATAACCTGAAAGGCTCGGGCAGTCCAGGCGCCTGCTCCACACTCAAGGTCTGGTTCTTGACATCCAGCAACATGATTGCAGCAGACATCCCGCTGCCTGTTTTCTCGGCGCAACGACATATCGAGCGTAAGGTCCTGTCGAACGGTTTGCTTGCAGCAATCATTTCAAGAATTTTGTTTTGCGCGAACGCAATTTCGTCATTGCGTTTCCGGCTGGAAATATCCGTGATGCCGACGCGAATAAGTTCGCGGTTGTTATCCGGTAGGCGACTGAAGCGGACTTCGCAAGGAAATTCACGACCGGTGGTGTCTTTGTGCTGCCATTCGAATATCAGATTTTCGCCGGCCATCGTTCGCGCAGCATAATCGCGACCCGCAGCAGCAGACGACCTTCCGTCAGGTTGCATGTTTGGGCTAATTGCCTTGGGGCCAATGCTTATCAGCCGTGCTCGCGACAGGTTGAAGAGTTGACAAGCGGCATCGTTGGCATCACTGAAACGAAAAGTGTTGACGTCCAGCACAACGACGGGCTCCGGCGCATCGTCGACCAGCGCCCGGTAGCGTGCGTCATTTTCCTTTGATGCACCTGCGGCTTGCTTGTGCTCGCGCAAATCTCGCAAGCTGATCACAAAGAATTCGGCTTCAAGTGATGCCAGCCGGCTGGCATTGATTTCCACATCGAACTGTTCGCCATTGTTGCGCAGCGCGATTGCCACACCGTCCTTGATTTCGATTTGCGTATCGTCCATGTGTGACATGAACGGTGCGAGAAAATCGGCGACTGATTTCTTACTCGCGCCAACCAGGACTTCACCTAAGTGCGAGCCGATCAGATCATCACGAGAGACGCCGAAGTAACGCGAACAGGCTTTGTTGCAACTTCGAATGACGCCGGAAATGCTGACCGTAATCAGCGCTTCGCTAATGCTTTCAAAAATGGCCTCGATCGGCATTGTGGCGCTGAACGTCTGGGTTGGCGACTGATTATCAAGGACATCTTTTTTGTCATAATACCGGTCAATCTTGGTCAGGAGGTTGCGGAAGTCTTGCTTCCTGACGCCAGGCCCGTCGGTTGCGTCGCTGATCCTCTTGTCCTGTTTCTCGCGCATCAATGCCCTAACCAATCATCGCCTGTCGGCAAATGGGGCCGCCCGCGAAAAAACGCTTCTAGCGCTATTTGGGCAGCTTGCCGCGAACCTTAGTCAGTTCCGCTGCATAGGTCTGTGATGCGTTTCTCGTATTGCTTAAGAAATTGGGAAATATTTCCCTGTATGATGCTGCGCGATTGGATATAACATAGAACATGGTCACAATGACCCATATTTGGATTGATGTATTTCACATAACATCGGATAGCCGCGGGTCAGGAAATACGGCATTTCAACGTCGGCTGCCGCGCAGACTCCTAGTCCGGCCCTTCCAAGGAAGTGTCGCTCACGGACTTGGCCCGCGGCGCGCGACGGACCTGAATCGGGATCGACATCGATTTGAGCAGCATGCCACCGTCGGTCTCAATCTCCACGGATACAACAAGGTACACGCGACCCTCACGTTGTGGCACCACTGTCACCTGTTGAGTGCGTACCGGTGCATCGCCGAACGGTAAAAGAGAGACACTTTCAACTTGGGTGTCCGGGAAAATCAGACTGCCAAATTCATTCACCCGGTAATGCACGAGCATCGCCCGATCATTGATGGGTGAGGAAATGTCGATATTGATGGCGATCGGCTTACCGACGATGGGGTTACCCATAATCGAATAATCGATGGAGATGGGGACCGAGATTTTCTCCGGCGAGGCCTGGTTGGCGCCCGGGGTCGTTCCCTGGCCTGGTCTCGACGACCCGACTGATGCCGTACTGTCAGGCTGGATAACGGCATTGCCCGCCGCATCGCTACCACCCTGGCAAGCTGCCAGGGAGAATGTCGCGACAAATGCAATCGAAATCGCGGCGTTAAGGAATCGGTTCATATGAATCACTCCTGCATCTTGTCACGGCGTGATCGCGACATCAAAAAACCCGGCTCCTGACGGCGCCAGTCCCCGCTCCAGGCACCGAATTACCCCGTAAGATGGGACCCACGCCCGGTTTCAACACCCAGTGTTGATAGAATCTGGCCACGACTGCAGTATTTGCCTCACAAGACATTAAGGGAACGGGACGCTTGATGGAAAACAAGAAAATACTGGTGACCGGAGGCGCCGGCTACATCGGCAGCCATGTGGTACGCCAGCTCGGTGATGCGGGTGAATCAGTCGTCACATTGGACAACCTGTCGACCGGATTTGAAGCCGCCGTCACGGCCGGTGAGCTGATCATCGGGGATACCGGTGATGAGCAGCTCCTGGACAGGATTTTCGCCGAACACCAATTCGACACTGTCATGCATTTCGCGGCGCACACCATCGTGCCCGAATCCGTGGCGGACCCCTTGAAGTATTACCGCAACAATACGGCGAACAGCAGGACGCTACTCGAGGCGTGCCAGAAATATGGCGTGCGCAACGTCGTCTTCTCATCCACGGCTGCTGTGTACGGACTGCCACCGGGCGGAAAAGCCTCCGAAACCACGCCCACCGATCCGATCAACCCGTACGGCACCTCGAAACTCATGACGGAATGGATGCTTCGCGATCTGGCTTTTGCAGGCGGGCCGTCCTATGTCGCTCTGCGCTATTTCAACGTCGCCGGCTGCGAACCGACAGGCACGATCGGCCAGTCAACACCCAATGCGACCTTGTTGGTCAAAGTTGCCTGCGAGGCTGCCACTGGCCAACGCGACAAGGTCAGTGTGTTTGGCACAGACTATCCCACACCCGATGGCACAGGCCTGCGTGATTACATTCATGTCTCCGACCTGGCCACGGCGCATCTCGACGCACTGGCCTACCTGCGCGCTGATGGCGAGCCAGTCACGTTGAATTGCGGCTACGGTCATGGCTATAGTGTGCGCGAAGTATTGAGCGCCGTGGAGAAAGCGAACGGCGCGCCACTCACCATTGTCGAGGAGCCACGTCGCGCCGGTGACCCGCCGGAACTGGTGGCCGTCTCGGATAAAATACACAGCGTCCTGGGCTGGGAGCCTAAGTTCGACGACCTCGACACGATCGTTCGCACGAGTCTCGAATGGGAGCGAAAGATTGCCGCGCGTGACCCGTCTGCTTATTGGGCCTCTTAAGAACTATCAAGAACTTGCAGTGATACACTTCGACCATGAGATTTTACCGCCCCAGATCGCTTAACGGACTGATTCTTGTCGGCTTCGGACTGGTGGCATTGCCGCTGATCGTTGCCGTGCTCTGGGCTTTGTTCCATCTCGACCGGCTCGCCGAACGAAGTGAGCAACTCGTCATAAGCGGCGTCTCCGCGGCCGAACAAAATCGTCGCCTGACCGAGCAAATCGGTTCGCTGGAACGAGTTTCGCGACAATACGTTGTACTGCGCAATGCCGACAGCCTCGCACTCCTCCGGCCCGACTTTGAAACCATCGAGAAAACGCTTGGTGAAATGGCCTTGCTGGCCGAGCAGGCTGGCGCTACGACATTGGTCGAGGCTGTTCAGATCGGTGTACGCAGCCTCGTAGCGGAATTTGAGCGAGTTGACCTGACGGATGACGATGCACAGGCGGCAATTGCTGAATTCGCGCACGTTCGCCAGTGGGTTGCCGAACTGACTGCGTCGCTAAGCCATCATATCGAACAGGAACTGATTGCTTTGCAGGAAAGCACGCGTCGGGCGCAGCAGGTATCCGCCTGGCAAACCGCGGCACTGGTACCGGGCACGCTTATTCTGGTTCTGTTTTTCACCTTGCTCGTATCCCGGCCGATTCGTCAGATCGATGAGGCGATCAATCAACTTGGCATGAGCGGCTTTTCCACGCCTATCTCCATCAAAGGACCGACCGATCTGGAGAAACTGGGCCGGCAACTTGAATGGCTGCGCCTGCGACTGCTTGAACTCGCGCAGGAGAAAAACCGTTTCCTGCGTCACATGTCACACGAACTCAAAACGCCGTTGGCCAATATTCGTGAAGGCACGGAGCTGCTGCTGGATGGTACGGTCGGCGAACTTGAACCGGCGCAGCGCGAGGTCACGGACATTCTGCGGACGAACGGGCTCAAGCTGCAGCAACTTATCGAAAATCTGCTGAGTTTCAGCGCCTGGCAGACCAAGAATGCCATTCTGACGCTGACCGATTTCCCGATCAGGGCGCTGATCATCTCCGTTGCCAAAACACAGCGGCTCGCTTTGAAGGCAGTCCGAATTCAATTAAGGATGTCGGTCGAAGATATTGTGGTGACCGCGGACCGGGAGAAGATACGCACCGTCCTGGACAATTTATTATCGAACGCCATCAAATTTACGCCGCAAGACGGCGTCATCGAAATTCGACTCTCAAGTACAGCTGACAGTTTCGTACTCGAAATGGCAGACTCGGGGCCCGGCATACCGGATCATGAGAGTCCACGGATTTTTGAGGCGTTCTTCCAGGGCACTCAGGAGCAAGGTGGACACATTGCCGGGACCGGGATAGGACTGTCGGTGGTGCTCGAGTGCATACAAGCTCATGACGGAACTGTCGAACTGGTGCACTCGGATGAATATTCGGGTGCTCATTTTCGCATCAGCATTCCGCAAAAAAGAGCGGCCGTTGAGTCAAGGATTGCTGCCAGTGCGTAAGCAACTAACGATAAATTGGACAGGCAAAGCAGCGTTGCTGATTATTCTGCTCGCGCTCGCGTCGGGCTGCGCGAAAACAAAAGACTGGCTGCAGGGCCGCCACACCGCCGAAGCGGTCGAACCCGTCATTCTGGGTGCGCCGGAGGCCGAGATTTATCTGCGCGATGTGTACGAACTGATCGATGGCGATGCATTTACACAGGTCGAAATATTTTCCGATGCCAAGTCTGCCGCAACATTGACGCCAAACCCTTCTTCGTTATTGAAATTCGCACTGATTCTGGCCGCGCCGGGCCATGCGGAATCGGACCCGCAGCAAGCACGCCGAATGTTCCGTGAACTCCTTGCACAAACCGAATTGTTGACGCCCGCCGAGATTGCGCTGGCAACAATCCACCTGAAAGATGTCGAAGAACGGCTGAAACTGGATGCCGAGACACGGCGCCTGCGTTCCGAGTACACGAGTGCGGCGACCACCGAGGAGCAAGCGGTCGCGCAGAGAATGCGGACGATCGAGTCGGAAAACCGCCAACTCCGTCAGGATTTACTGGAAGCCGAACAGAAACTGGAAGCAATCACTTCGATCGAGCGATCGATCCGCGAGCAGGCTACCAACGATAACAATTGATCGGCACGTCAATCCGGCAGCAAATCTGCACCGGATTAAGACAAATGGCAGCCGAACAGCCATAATAGCCAGCCGATCCCATAGCGACACCCGCAACGATGATAAGCAAGCAACACGAGACCAAAGGCAGGATTCTGCTCGTCGATGACGACCCGGGTCTTTTGCGCCTGCTCAGCATCCGCTTAAGGGCCGAAAGCTACGAGGTCGAAGCGGTTGAAAGCGCCGATAAGGCATTGTCTGTATTGAACAGATTTCGCCCGGAGCTGGTAATCACCGATTTGCGCATGGACAAGATGGACGGCATCGGCCTGCTGAAAGAGTTGCAATCGCGTTCGCCAGGACTGCGCGTCGTCATTATCACCGCGCACGGGACAATTCCCGACGCCGTGAACGCAACGCAAAGTGGTGCTTTTGGATTCCTGACTAAACCCATTGACAAATCCGAGCTCGTCGAAACTGTCGAACGCGCGATGCGAGTGTCCAGTGCCGTGACAGTGGATGAAGACTGGTCCGCAGAAATCATCACGCGTAACCAGGCGTTGCAGGAAATTCTGGCGCAGGCAAAAATGGTCGCCGCAACAAGTGCCCGAGTTCTTTTAACCGGCGAGACAGGTACCGGCAAGGAATTGCTGGCACGGGCAATCCATCGAGCGAGTTCGAGAAAAGACAAGCCATTTGTTGCGATCAATTGCAGCGCGATGGCGGAAAACCTGCTTGAGTCGGAATTGTTCGGCCACGAGAAAGGCGCATTTACCGGCGCGACCCGCACTCACAAAGGCTTGTTCCAGTCAGCCGAGGGCGGCACGCTTTTGCTGGACGAAATCGGCGACATGCCAATGCGACTGCAAGTGAAGTTGCTACGGGTGTTGCAGGAAAATCAGGTTCGCCCGGTGGGCAGCACCGAAGCGGTATCGATTGATGTGCGGGTCATCTCTGCAACGCACAGAAACCTGCAGCACATGATGCGTGAAGACAGATTTCGTGAAGATCTCTATTACCGCCTGAATGTCGTCAACATGCATATGCCGACTCTCGATGAACGCCGTGAAGACATTCCGTTGCTGGTCTCGCACTTCCTGCAGGAAATTTCGAAGGAGGCCGGGCAGGAAAGAAAAGTGTATGCGCCTGAAGCGGTGGAGTTGCTGGTGGCAGCGGAGTGGCCAGGAAATATTCGACAGTTATTCAATATCGTACGCCAGAACGTCGCATTGTCACGCTCACCGGTGATCAGTGGAGAACTGGTGCAGAGTGCTCTTGGCGAGCGCGCGGGTGCACTGGCATCGTTCAGCGATGCGCGCAATGAATTCACGCGCAATTACCTGTCACAGATTTTGCAGATTACATCCGGCAATGTAAGCCAGGCGGCGAGATTGGCGAAACGAAATCGCACGGATTTCTACAAACTGCTGGCGAGGCATGATTTGAACCCGGATACATTCAAGATTCGGTAACTCGTCGAATGGCATTTGTGCGCAATACGCTTAAGCTCGACGTCTGGCTAATCGAGGCACGCCCACTTGAAAACTCTACTGGCAATCGTCGCGTTGACCCTCGGCCTGGCGCTCACGACGCAGTGCCTTGCACACCATTCCTATGTCGCGGAGTTCAACGCCGATAATCCCGCGACCATTGAGGGCGTCGTCAAGGAAGTCTGGTTCAAGAACCCTCACATTCGCTACTACATCACCGTCACCGGCGAAGATGGCGAAGAGGTCGTTTGGGATGTGCGCGGCCTTAGTCCCGTCAAACTGGTCCGCCAGGGATGGAACAAGAAAACAATAAAGGTGGGTGATCGCATCAAGGTCTACGGCCACTCGGGGCGCACCAACAAAACCATCCTGTCGATAATCGAAATCACCCTGCCCGATGGCAGCATCCTGTCATCGCGCTCCGTCACCTACGATATTACCGATGACAAGAAATAAGGTGGTCACCATGCGAAGCACCGTCAGCCTGCTCTTTGCCTGCCTCCTCGCCGCAAGCGTATTTGCCTCAATGGCCTCTGCGAGCGAGGAAGATTTTGCCGGTGAATGGATGATCCGGATTGATGCCCCGGGGGTCATACCCTACCGGGCGTTGCTGGAAATTGAGCAACAGGGCGATGACTGGATAGCTTACGTAGAAAACGGCCCCTCACCCCTGACCATCGATGGCAATAAGATCGAAATTGAAATCGATTCCCGCGATCGGCAGGGCTTTCGCTTCCAGCGACTGCTGCGGGGCGAACTAAAAGACGGCAGTCTCTCCGGCGTTCTGCATTCCGTGGACATACTTAAATCAGCCGCTGAATACGGGGAAGATGGGTCGCTATGGACAGCGGTTCGCCCG
>SMVA01287480.1_pt1 | contig 11111 bp, 11 predicted proteins | sample 2456451 | NCBI WGS metagenome assembly SMVA01 (sample SAMN11095933, study PRJNA526329) | marine sediment metagenome | biome: Marine sediment; feature: Surficial sediment; material: Deep marine sediment; isolation source: Hadal surficial sediment | place: Pacific Ocean | collected 2014-05 | depth...
GAGCACCCGGATCGCGTCGCCCCAGAACTCGACCCGGCCGTCGCCGACGAAGGCGTTAACGCCGATCCAGCCGGCGAACACCGCACCGACGGCGAGCGCCACCAAAGGCAAAGTCATGATCTTGGGCGATTCATGGACGTGGCTCATGACCTCCGGCGCCGCACGGGGTTTGCCATGGAAGGTCATGAACAGCAGGCGCCAGGAATAGAACGCGGTCATGAAGGCGGCGGCGATGCCCATCCAGAAGGCGAAAGCGCCGTGAGTGGAGTGGGCCGCGTAGGCGGCCTCCAGGATCATGTCCTTGGAATAGAATCCGGCGAAGCCGAACACGCCGGGTATGCCGACCCCCGCCAAGGCCAGGGAGCCGATCCACATGACCGTGTAGGTGAGCGGCACCTTGCGCCAGATGCCGCCCATCTTGCGCATGTCCTGTTCGTCGGACATGGCGTGGATCACCGAGCCCGCGGCCAGGAACAGCAGCGCCTTGAAAAAGGCATGGGTCATCAGGTGGAAGGTCGCGGCGCCATAGGCCGAGACCCCGGCGGCGAAAAACATGTAACCGAGCTGCGAGCAAGTCGAATAGGCAATCACCCGCTTGATGTCGTTCTGCACCAGGCCGACGGTGGCGGCGAAGAAGGCGGTGGCGGCGCCGACGTAGGTGACCATCTCAAGCGCCGCCGGCGCGTATTCGAACATCGGCGAAAGCCGCACCACCAGGAACACACCCGCGGTCACCATGGTCGCGGCGTGGATCAGCGCCGATACCGGGGTCGGGCCCTCCATGGCGTCGGGCAGCCAGGTGTGCAGCACGATCTGCGCCGATTTGCCCATGGCGCCGATAAACAAAAGAATGCAGATGATGGTGAGCGCATGGCCCTCGATGCCGATGAATGTGAAGCTGGCATCGGCCTTGCCCGGTACGGCGGCGAACACCTGATCGAATTCGACCGCGCCAAACAGCACGAAGGTGCCGAAGATACCCAGCGCGAAGAAGGTATCGCCCACGCGGTTGACCAGGAAGGCCTTGATCGCCGCGGCATTGGCGCTCGGCTTGTGGTACCAGAATCCGATCAACAGGTAAGACGCGAGGCCGACCCCTTCCCATCCGAAGAACAACTGCACGAAGTTATCCGCCGTCACCAACGCCAGCATGAAGAAGGTGAACAGGCTGAGATAGGCGAAGAAGCGCGGCACCGATTTGTCGTGGGCCATGTAGCCGATCGAGTAGACGTGGATCAGCCAGGACACCACGGTCACCACCAACAACATGACCGCACTCAGGGTGTCCAGCTTGACCGCCCAGGAGATCTCGAAGGCGCCGGAATCGATCCAGGTGAACAGCTCGGTGACCCGGTCTTGGCCGTCGATCGCTACCTGCTTGAACACCACGATCGAGAGCAGCGCCGAAATGCCAAGCAGGGTGCAGGTCACCGCCTGGGCGCCGCGGTCGCCGATCGCACGGCCGAGCAGCCCGGCAATAACGGCGCCGATCAGCGGGAGGGTGACGATGGCAGTTTCCAGCATGCCCCGCTCAGCCCTTCATCAGGTTGATATCCTCGACCGCGATCGAACCGCGGTTGCGGAAGTAAACCACCAGGATGGCGAGACCGATTGCCGACTCCGCCGCCGCCACGGTGAGCACGAAGAGGGCGAAAACCTGGCCCACCAGGTCTTGCATGTGAGTCGAGAAGGCAACCAGATTGATGTTGACCGCGAGCAGCATGAGTTCGATCGACATCAGGATGATGATCACGTTCTTGCGGTTCAGGAAAATACCGAAAATCCCGAGCGCGAACAGGATCGCGGCGACCGTCAAGTAATGGCCGAGACCGATTTCGAACATGGCTTAAATTCCGCTCCCGCTGGGGACGTTCTTGACCTCGATGGTCGCCTCGCGCGAGACCTGCTCGCCGATGTTTTGGCGGCGCACGCCTGGACGCTTGCGCAGGGTGAGCACGATGGCGCCGATCATGGCGACCAGCAGCACCAAGCCCGCCGTCTGGAACAGATAGATGTACTTGGTGTAGAGCACTTCGCCCAAGGCCTGGGTATTGGTAACCGAATCGGGCGGCGCGACCGGCAGGCCGATGGTCAGACCCGCATCCGGCGCCACCACCCAGGCGCTCACCACCGCGATCAGCTCGACCAGCAGGATGATCCCCACCAACGCACCGATCGGCAGGTATTGCAGGAAGCCCTGACGCAGCTCGACGAAATTGATGTCGAGCATCATGACCACGAAGAGGAACAGCACCGCCACCGCGCCGACGTAGACCACGATCAGGATCATGGCCAGGAATTCCGCACCCATCAGCACGAACAGCCCGCCTGCGTTGAAGAACGCAAGGATCAGGAACAGCACCGAATGTACCGGATTGCGCGCCGAGATCACCATGACGCCCGCGGCCACGGTGATGGCGGCGAAGAGATAGAACGCGAAGGCCTGAATGATCACCGCCGGCCCCTTTCCATACTCTTAAGTATCGTTCTCAATTGACTGTTTTTCCTCACTTTTACCTCACCTAGCGATAGGGTGCATCCAGGGTAAGGTTCTGGGCGATTTCCACCTCCCAGCGGTCGCCGTTGGCGAGCAGTTTGTCCTTGTCGTAGAACAGCTCCTCCCGGGTCTCGGTGGCGTACTCGAAGTTCGGGCCCTCGACAATCGCGTCCACCGGGCAGGCCTCCTGGCAGAATCCGCAGTAGATGCACTTGGTCATGTCGATGTCGTAACGGGTGGTGCGGCGGCTGCCGTCGGCGCGGGGCTCGGCCTCGATAGTGATCGCCTGGGCCGGACAGATCGCCTCGCAGAGCTTGCAGGCGATGCAGCGCTCCTCGCCATTGGGGTAGCGTCGGAGCGCATGCTCGCCGCGAAACCTCGGACTGAGCGGGCCCTTTTCGTAGGGGTAGTTGAGCGTCACCTTGGGCTTGAAGAAGTAGCGCAAGGTGAGCGCCATGCCGGTCACGATTTCGGACAGCAGCAGGCCGCGCAAGCTTCGATGAATAATTCCCATCTTTATTTCCTCGGCACCAGATCGAAGGCGACCACGACACCCGCGGTCAGCACGACCCAGAACAGCGACAGCGGCAAAAACACCTTCCAGCCCAGGCGCATGAGTTGGTCGTAACGGTAGCGCGGCAGGGTCGCCCGCACCCAGAGGAATACGAACAGCACCGCCGCCACTTTGCCGATGAACCAGATCACGCCCGGTATTTCGTTGAGCGGCCACACGTCGAAGATCGGCAGCCAGCCCCCCAGGAACAAGATCGTGGTCATGGCGCTCATCAGGATCATATTGGCGTATTCGCCCATGAAGAACAGCGCGAAGGTAAACGACGAGTACTCGAGAAAGAACCCGGCGACGATCTCGGATTCGCCCTCGGCGATGTCGAAGGGCGAGCGGTTGGTCTCCGCCAAGGTCGAGATGAAGAACACCACGAACATCGGAAAGAGCGGAATGAAGAACCACAGATCTTTCTGGGCAAGAACGATGTCGGTGAGATTGAGCGAGCCGACGCAAATCAGCACCGTGATGATGACGAAGCCCATGGAGACCTCGTAGGACACCATCTGGGCCGCCGAGCGCAGCGCGCCCAGGAACGGATACTTGGAATTGGACGCCCAGCCGGCCATGAGCACGCCGTAAACCCCCATCGAGGAGATCGCGAAGAGATAGAGGATGCCGACATTGATGTCGGCCAACACCAAACCCTCGTCGAAGGGGATCACCGCCCAACCGATCAGCCCCAGGGTGAAGACCAGCATCGGCGCCAGGAGGAAGACCACCTTGTTGGCGCCGGCCGGCAGGATGGTTTCCTTGAACAGCAGCTTGACGGCATCGGCGATCGGTTGCAGCAGACCGAAGGGACCGACCACGTTGGGGCCTTTGCGCAACTGCATGGCCGCGATCACCTTGCGCTCGGCATAGGTCAGATAGGCGACCGACACCAGCAGCGGCACCAAAATCGCCACGATCTTCCCGACGATGAAGATACCGGGCCAAGCGTAACCGTCCCACAAGGCGATCCAGTCAACCATCGGTGCCGGTCGCCTCCCCTGCCCGGCCGGACCCGAGGGCTTCGACGCAACTCGCCATGGTCTCCGAGGCGCGGCCGATGGAATCGGTCATGTAATAGTTCTCGACCGAGACGCCGAAGGGCGCAGACTCCAACGCACCCTTCTCCCCGAAGTCACCCCAGGGCGCGGTCTCGACCCGGTCGACCGCGGCAAAGACGGGATTGAGTTCGACCAGGCGCTGGCGCAGCGCGCCCAAATCGTCATAGGGCAGACGCTGGCCGACCACCTCCGACAGGGCCCGAAGGATGGACCAGTCCGCGCGCGCTTCGCCCGGCGGCGAGACCGCGAGGCGGCCGATCTGAACGCGCCCCTCTGTATTGACGTAGGTGCCGTTCTTCTCGGTATAGGCGGCGCCGGGCAGGATTACGTCGGCACGGTGCGCGCCGGCGTCGCCGTGGTGGCCCTGGTAAATGACGAAAGCGCCTTCTTCCGCGGAGGGGCCGAGCCGGGCCATGTCGATCTCGTCGGCGCCGAGCAGGTAGACCAACTCGATGTCGCCACTATGGACGCCGTCGAAGATGCCGTCGCGGTCGCGTCCTCCATCGCCCGGCAGGAAGCCGAGGTCGAGCCCCCCGACCCGGGCGGCCGCGCCGTGAAGCAAGTTGAAACCGTTCCAGTCCTCGCCAATCATGCCGAAGTTTTCCGCGACTTCGCGCGCCAGATGAAGCACCGCGGCGCCGTCGGGGCGCGCCAGCGCCGCCATGCCGAGCACGATCATGGGCCGCTCGGCGGCCTTCAGCACCTCGGCAAAAGCGCCCGTGCCGGCGGCCAACTCGGCCAGCGTCTCCGGGCCGGCGCCCAGATAGTCGGTTGGATAGCTGAGATCGCAGGGCGCCCCGATCAGCCCGATTTGGAAGCCGCCCATGAGAAAGCGCTTGCGCAGACGCGCGTTGACCAGTGCGGCCTCGCGGCGCGGGTTGGTGCCGACCAACAGCGCGGCGTCCGCCTGTTCGATCCCGGCAATGGTGGTATTGAACAGATAACCCGCCCTTGGTCCTATTCCAATTTTGGCCCCATCCTGGCGGCAATCGAGGTGCGGCGAGCCCAGGCCGGCCATCAAATCTTTGAGCGCAAGCATGGATTCAACGTCGCAGAGGTCCCCGGCGAGTGCCGCGATTTTGCCGCCGTCGAGGCCGTCGAGGCGGGCGGCGATAGCCCGGAAGGCCTCGTCCCAACTCACTGGCTGAAGCTTATCGTCTTGGCGCAGATAGGGCCGGTCGAGGCGCTGGCGCGCCAGCCCATCGCAGGCGTAACGGGTCTTGTCGGAGATCCACTCCTCGTTGATATCTTCGTGCAGGCGCGGCAGCACGCGCATGACCTCGCGCCCGCGCGCATCGATGCGAATATTGGAGCCGACCGCGTCGAGCACGTCCACCGAATTGGTTTTGCGCAGCTCCCAGGGCCGCGCCGTGAAGGCGTAGGGTTTGGAGGTCAGCGCACCGACCGGGCAGATATCGACCAGATTTCCCGAAAGCTCGGACTCGATCGCCTTTTCCAGGGTGGTGATCTCGACATGGCCGCCGCGGTTGAGCAGGCCCATTTCCTCGACCCCGGCGATCTCGGAGGCGAAGCGGACGCAGCGGGTGCAATGGATGCAGCGGGTCATGATGGTCTTGATCAACGGCCCCATAAATTTCTCGGGCACCGCGCGCTTGTTCTCCTCGTAGCGGCTGCGGTCGGTGCCGTAGGCCATGGCCTGATCTTGCAAGTCGCACTCGCCGCCCTGATCGCAGATCGGGCAGTCGAGCGGATGGTTGATGAGCAGGAACTCCATGACCCCCTGGCGCGCCTTTTTGACCACCGGGGTATCGGTCTTGATCACCATGCCATCGCCCACCGGCATGGCGCAGGAGGCGATCGGCTTGGGCGCCCGCTCCATCTCGACCAGGCACATGCGGCAATTGCCGGCCACCGAGAGCCGTTCGTGGTAGCAGAAGCGCGGGATCTCGACGCCGGCGAGCTCGCAGGCCTGAAGCACGGTCAGGCCAGCCGGGACCTCGATCTCTTTGCCGTCGATCGTCAGTTTCGGCATGGCTCCGTCCTACTCCGCCGCCGCCTGAGAGGCGCCCGATCCGCTGGTCTTGAATTCGATGATGCGGCGCTCCATCTCCGGGCGGAAATGCCGGATCAGGCCCTGAATCGGCCAGGCCGCCGCATCGCCGAGCGCGCAGATCGTGTGTCCCTCGACCTGATAGGTCACGTCCAACAAGCTGTCGATCTCCGCAACACCTGCGTTGCCCTCCGCGATACGGGTCATCACCCGCCACATCCAGCCGGTGCCTTCCCGGCACGGGGTACACTGGCCGCAGCTCTCGTGCATGTAAAAATGCGCCAGATTCGCGATCGCCGCGATCACATCCGTCGATTTGTCCATGACGATGACCGCCGCCGTGCCGAGACCGGATTTCACCTCGCGCAGGGAATCGAAATCCATCAACACGGAATCGCAAATCGACTTGGGCAGCAGCGGCACCGAGGAACCGCCCGGGATCACCGCCAGCAGATTGTCCCAGCCGCCGCGCACGCCGCCGGCGTGAGTCTCGATCAGCTCCTTGAGCGGGATGCCCATTTCCTCTTCGACGTTGCACGGCCGCTCGACGTGCCCGGAGATGCTGAAAATTTTGGTGCCGGTGTTCTTGGGCCGGCCGAGACCGGTCCACCAGGCCGCGCCGCGGCGCAAAATCTCGGGTGCGACGGCAATGGTTTCGACGTTGTTGACCGTCGATGGACAGCCATAGAGTCCCACGGCGGCGGGAAACGGCGGCTTGAGGCGCGGTTGCCCCTTCTTGCCCTCCAGGCTTTCGAGCAGGGCGGTTTCCTCGCCGCAGATGTAGGCGCCGGCGCCGCGGTGCACGTGTATCTCGTAATCGAATCCGGACTCACAGGCATTCTTGCCGATCAGCCCGGCCGCGTAGGCCTCGGCGACCGCTTCGCTCAGACGCTCGGCCTCCAGATAGAACTCGCCGCGCACGTAGATGTAGCAAGCGTTGGCGCCCATGGCGAAACCGGCCACCAGGCAGCCTTCCAGCAGCCGGTGCGGATCGTTGCGCATGATTTCCCGGTCCTTGCAGGTGCCCGGCTCCGATTCGTCGGCGTTGACGATCAGGTAGCGCGGCCGGCCGTCGCTCTCCTTGGGCATGAACGACCACTTGAGCCCGGCCGGGAAGCCGGCGCCGCCGCGCCCGCGCAACTCGGAATCCTTGACGACCTGCACGATGCCGTCGCGGCCGAGCGCCATCATGCCCTTGGTGCCGTCCCAGACGCCGCGGCTCAGCGCGCCCTTCAGGCGCCAGTCGCCCTGGCCGTAGAGGTTGGTGAAGACCCGGTCTGAATCCTGCAGCATCAGGCGCCCTCCCCACTTGGGGGCACGGGGCCCGGGATCGCGCGGCCGGTATTGGCGGGTTCGCGCGGGGGTACCTCTGTGAGCGTCGTGGCGGCGCCCTCGGGCATGGAGGACTGACGGCCAATTTGGGAGCCCGCCGCAACCTTCTTGCCCGCCTTGAGATCGTCAAGCAGCGCGGTCAGGCTCTCGGGGGTGAGGTCCTCGAAGTAGTCGTCGCCGATCTGCACCATCGGCGCATTGGAGCAGGCGCCCAGGCATTCGACCTCGATCAAGGTGAACTGGCCATCCTCGGTGGTCTCGCCCAGGCCAATGCCCAGCTTATCGCGGCAGCTATCGGTCAGTCCGGCCGCACCGCGCAGCCAGCACGGCGTGGTCCGGCACACCTGGACCAAGTGTTTGCCGATCGGTTGGGTGTAGAACATGGAGTAAAAGCTGGCGACCTCATAGACCCGGATCGGCGCCATTTCCAAATAGTTCGCCACGTACTCGATCGCTTCCGGCGGCAGCCAGCCGTCGTTCTGGCGCTGGGCCAGATCGAGCAGCGCGATCACCGCGGAGGCTTGGCGCCCCTCCGGATAGTGACTCACCGCGGCGGCGGCGCGCTTTGCGTTGTCCTCGGTAAAGGCGAAGTCACCGGCCGCGCCCGCGCGATAGCTCGTCACCCTCATCGATCGACCTCGCCGAACACGATATCCATGGAGCCCAGAATCGCCACGCTGTCGGCCAGCATGTGGCCGCGGCACATGAAATCCATGGCCGAGAGATGGGCAAATCCCGGCGCCCGAATCTTGCAGCGATAGGGCATGTTGGACCCGTCCGAGACCAGGAATACCGCGAACTCGCCCTTGGGCGCCTCGACCGCGGTATAGGTCTCGCCGGCAGGCACGTGGTAGCCCTCGGTGTAAAGCTTGAAGTGGTGGATGAGGGCCTCCATGGAGCGCTTCATCTCGGCGCGCCGGGGCGGTGTGACTTTGTGGTCCTGGTTGGCCACCTCGCCCTCGGGCATGCGTTCGATGCACTGCTCCATGATCCGCACCGACTGGCGCATCTCCTCGATGCGCACCAGGTAGCGGTCGAAGCAGTCGCCGCGCTTGCCCACCGGAATGTCGAACTCGAGCTCGCTATAGCACTCGTAGGGCTGCGACCTGCGCAGGTCCCAGGCCGCACCCGAAGCGCGCAGCATGGGCCCGCTGAAGCCCCAATCGAACGCATCGTCCAGATTAACCACGCCGATATCGACGGTGCGCTGGCGGAAGATTCGGTTCCCGGTCAGCAGGGTCTCGAGATCGTCGATGTGCTGGGGGAAGCCACGGCAGAACGTGGCGATGTCCTCCAGCAACCCCGCCGGCAGGTCCTGGTGCACCCCGCCGGGCCGGAAGTAGGCCGCGTGCAGGCGCGCGCCCGAGGCCCGCTCGTAGAACTCCATCATCTTCTCGCGCTCCTCGAAGGACCAGAGGAGCGGCGTCATGGCGCCAACATCGATGGCGAAGGTCGTGATGTTGAGCAGGTGATTGAGCAGGCGCCCGATCTCGCAGTACAGCACCCGGATATACTGGCCCCGGGGCGGCACCTCGAGGCCGAGCAATTTCTCCACGCCGAGCGCAAAGGCGTGCTCCTGATTCATCGGCGCCACGTAGTCGAGCCGGTCGAAATAGGGCACCGCCTGAAGGTAGGTCTTGTATTCGATCAGCTTCTCGGTGCCGCGATGCAGCAGACCGATGTGCGGGTCGGCACGCTCGATGATCTCGCCGTCCATCTCCAGCACCAAGCGCAGCACGCCGTGGGCGGCCGGATGCTGTGGGCCGAAGTTGAGGGTCAGCGGCTTGATCAGCGCATCGGCCATCAGGACCTTCCCTCCCCGGAGCTTGCCCCATTCCCATCGGCTTCGGAGTCCGCCGAGACGTCGTCCGGCGTCTGCAACATGCCTTCCCAGGGGCTCATGAAATCGAAATTGCGGAATTCCTGGGTCAGCTTGACCGGTTCGTAGACGACGCGCTTCTGATCCTCGTCGTAGCGCACTTCGACGTGGCCGGTAAGCGGAAAATCCTTGCGTAAGGGGTGGCCCTCGAAGCCGTAGTCGGTGAGGATGCGGCGCAGGTCCGGATGGCCCGAAAAGGCCACTCCGAATAGGTCCCAGACCTCGCGCTCGAACCAATTGGCCGAACTGAACACCCCCGTGACCGAGGCCAAGGGCACGCCTTCGGCGACTGCTGTCTTGACCCGGACGCGCTGATTGTGGCGCAGCGACAACAGGTTGTAGACCACGGTGAAGCGCGCCTCCCGCTCCGGATAGTCGATCGCCGTCACATCGACCAACTGTTTAAACTGACAGTTCTGGTCGTCGCGCAGGAACGTCAGAAGCTTGGGCACCGCCGCGGCCGCGGCGATCACCATAAGCTCGCCATAGGCGACCTCAATGCCAAGGACGGCGCCCGCATTACCGGCGTCGATATAATCTCCAAGTTCATTCAAGGCCTGGTCCATTGGGGGCGTGACCGGTGTTTTCCGTATTTTACCGATTGGCCTCAGCGCACGATGCCGGCGCCGCGTTTGATCTTCTTATGCAACTGCATGATGCCGTAGAGCAAAGCCTCCGCGGTCGGCGGACAGCCCGGCACGTAGATATCGACGGGCACGATGCGGTCGCAGCCGCGCACCACCGAATAAGAGTAGTGATAGTAACCGCCTCCATTGGCACAGGAGCCCATGGAGATCACCCAACGCGGCTCGGCCATCTGGTCGTAAACCTTGCGCAGCGCAGGCGCCATCTTGTTGGTGAGCGTCCCGGCCACGATCATGACATCGGCTTGGCGCGGGCTGGCCCGGAACACGATACCGAAGCGGTCGAGGTCATAGCGGCTGCAGGCGGTGTGCATCATTTCGATGGCACAGCACGCAAGCCCGAAGCTCATGGGCCACATCGACCCGGTTTGGGCCCAGGCCGCAAGCTTGTCGAGCTGGGCGACAATGAAACCCTTGTCGTCGAGTTCGTCGCTGACGCTCCGGAACACGGGATCCTGTCCGGAGGCCTGCTCGGCGCCCATTCCTACTCCCATTCCAGGCCGCCCTTCTTCCATTCGTAAATGAACCCGATGGTCAAGATGCCCAAAAAGATCACCATCGACCAGAAGCCGAACAAGCCGATCTCGGTCAGCGCCACGGCCCAGGGAAACAGGAAGGCGACTTCGAGATCGAAGATGATGAACAGGATGGCGACCAGATAAAACCGGACGTCAAATCGCCCGCGCGCGTCGTCGAAGGCCTCGAATCCGCACTCGTAGGCCGAGACCTTCTCCGAGTCGGGCCGCTGCTGCGCCACGGCATAGGAAAACGCGACCATGCCCACCGCCATGACCATCGCAATGCCGAGAAAGATCAGGATCGGCAGATACTCGGCCAACAAGCCTTCCATATCCTAATCCTCTGATGCGCCGCAAAGGAGAACAAGGGCACCTGCGGCTCACGATACGAATCGGCTCGAATTATACGGCCAGCCGCCAGCCGGGAAAAGCACCAAAGCCCTGCCGCAAGGCCATTTTTTCTAGGCGCTGACCGGAAAGTTCCACGGCACCACGGCGGGAAATGAGTGAGAAAAGTGGCGGGAGTGACGGGACTCGAACCCGCGGCCTCCGGCGTGACAGGCCGGCGCTCTAACCAACTGAGCTACACCCCCGGAAATGGCCCGGACTTGGC
>SMVA01315854.1_pt1 | contig 11110 bp, 8 predicted proteins | sample 2456451 | NCBI WGS metagenome assembly SMVA01 (sample SAMN11095933, study PRJNA526329) | marine sediment metagenome | biome: Marine sediment; feature: Surficial sediment; material: Deep marine sediment; isolation source: Hadal surficial sediment | place: Pacific Ocean | collected 2014-05 | depth 0-1...
CTGCGCCTCATCAATCTCAGGGCTTTTCCTGGCGCCGCGCTCAAAAACGCCAGATGCCCCTTCCAGCAGAGCGCGCTTCCACTGATGGATCATCGTCGGGTGAATGCCAAACCGGCTCGCCAGTTCCGACACCGTTTCCTCACCCTTCAACGCTTCAAGCGCCACTTTCGCCTTGAACTCAGAGTGATGTTGCTTGCGTTTCGACATTTCTGATCTCCTCCGTTCTGGAGATCAGCAGACAGCAAATCGTAGCTTACGTCAGTGTCCGATTTCCCGGGAGTAGCTCAGGGATTGCGCATCGCCGGAGGCTAAGGAACCTTGCCAGGAGGCTCAAGCCAATTTACTCTGACAATGCCGACAGAGCCTTTTCATCCGCTGAAGCTACGAGGCGCTCGCGTTTGACTCAAGCGAGTTTTCTCTGACAGTGCCCGCCAAAGCATTTACCGAGATTTTCATGACGAATGACGCACTCGCCGCACGGCTCGATTTCGCCTGCGATTTGGCCGAAGCCGCCGGCGCAAAGGCAATGGATTATTTCCGCGATCTCGGCAGCCTGTCGATCGAGAAAAAGGGCCATCAGGACATGGTCTCCGATGCCGATCGCGAGGTCGAGCAATTCATCCGCCGGGAGATCGCCGAGCATTTCGCCAATGACGGCGTTTTGGGCGAAGAGTTCGGCCGCGATGCCGGGTCATCGGAATTCACCTGGGTTATCGATCCGATCGACGGCACCGGCAACTTCGTCAACGGCATTCCGGCCTGGACCGTTGTTATCGCCTGTGCGGAAGAAGGCCGGACGGTTGTCGGTGTCATTCACGATCCCAATGTCGGCGAAACATTTTCCGCAGCGCGCGGCAGCCGCGCTTTCTTAAACGGCCGGCCAATGCATGTCGCCACCGGCGTCACGCTCAATGAGGGCAGCGTCGGCACCGGTTTTTCCAATCGCGTGCCGGGCGAAGAGATCACCCGTTTCATCACCGCGCTGGTCGCTACCGGCGGCGTCTTCTACCGCAATGCATCGGGCGCGGCGATGCTGGCCTATGTCGCGGCGGGGCGGCTGGTTGGTTATTACGAGCCTCACATGAACGCTTGGGACTGCATCGCTGGCCTGTTGATGATCGAGGAGGCCGGCGGCCATATCCTGCCATTTGACGGCAAAACCATGCTTGCCGAAGGCGGCAAGGTGCTGGCGGCCTCGCCCGACGTGTTTGACCATATAAAAGCGATTGCTTCGGCCTGAGAGCGGCCGAATTCACCGGTCTTTAGACGGCAGGCAGCAGTACCGGCCCGGGATCCTTGAAGCCGACGCGGATTGGCGAACCGATACGGTGCAAGGCATGTACGTCGTCGGAAATGGCGAAGATTTCGCCATGGGCGGTGTCGATCCGGTATTCCATCTGGGTGCCGACATAGGTCGCCTTGAGCAGCGTGCCGGGGATCGTCGCCGAAACGGCTTCAGCATGGAGCGCGACGCGCCGCGGCCGGATCGCCAGTTGCGCCGGCCCGGGCCCGAGATTAAGGGCCGACAGTTGCATGACGATGTCGCCCAAGCGCACCTGCGCCATATCGCCGGTAACGGATTCGATCTCGCAATCAAGGATGTTCGCCTCGCCGATGAAATCGGCGACGAAGGCGTCAGCGGGCGCCTCGTAGAGCTCGCGGGGTGTGCCGATCTGGGCGATCACGGCGTTTTTCATGACGACAATGCGGTCCGAAACCGCCAGCGCCTCTTCTTGATCGTGGGTGACGTAGACGACGGTCAGGCCGAGATTTTGCTGGATCTCGCGGATTTCCTCACGGACCCGGCGGCGCAGCTTGGCGTCGAGATTGGAGAGCGGCTCGTCGAATAACAGCACCTGCGGCTCCAGCACCAGAGCGCGGGCAACCGCCACCCGCTGTTGCTGGCCGCCCGACAATTCGCTCGGCATCCGGGACCCGAGATCGGCAAGCCCGACCAGATCGAGCGCGTCCTGGCTCCGCCTCCGCGTTTCGGCTTTTTTGACGCCGCTTACCTTCAGGCCATAGGCGACGTTTTCGCCGACGGTCATGTGCGGGAACAACGCATATGACTGAAATACCATGGCGACGTCGCGGTCGGTCGCCGGCAGCTTGGTGACGTCCTGCTCGCCGATGAATATCTGCCCGTTGTTGGCCATTTCCAGCCCGGCGATCAGCCGGAGCGTCGTCGTCTTGCCGCAGCCGCTGGGGCCCAGAAGCGTTGTCAGTTTGCCCGGCTCGATCATCATCGACACCTGATCCACGGCGACCACATCGCCATAGGCCTTGGTCACCACGTCGAAGCGGACCGACGCCGCGTTGCTCTTGATCGTCATGCCGCAGCACCCGCCTGACCCGCACCGGCCGGTTTGCCGTTGGCGTTCGCACCGGTTGCCGCCTCCCGCCGGCCGAGCTTGCGCCGGCCGATGATGAGCTGCACCAGGGTGACAGCGACGAGCATGACCAGGATCAGCACCGAGGAATAGGCGATCGCCAGCCCGTAATCGCCGTTTTCCACGCGGCCGATAATATAGGCGGTCGCCATGTGGTAGTTGGCTGAGACGAGGAATATCACGGCGCTGACCGAGGTGATGGCGCGCACGAAGCTGAACACCAGTGCCGCGGCGATGGCCGGGCGCAGCAGCGGCAGGATGACGTAGCGCAAGGTCGTGAAACTGTTGGCCCCGAGCGTCAGCGACGCCTCGTCGAGATTCTTGTCAAGCTGGCTCATGGCGGCGACACCGGCGCGCAGGCCCACCGGCATGTTGCGGAACATGAAACAGATGATGAGGATAATCCCCGTTCCGGTCAATTCGATCGGTGGAATGTTGAACGCCAGAATGTAGCTGATGCCGATCACCGTGCCGGGAATGGCGAAACTGAGCATGGTGCCAAATTCAAATGCCGCGCGGCCGGCAAAGCGTTGCCGCACCAGCAAATAGGCGGTCAACAGGCCAAGGCCGGCGGTCAGCGGCGCGGCGATTGCGGAGATCGAAATCGTTGTCCAGAACGAGTTCCATGCCGTACCGCTCCAGAAGCCGGGGTCGGGCCAGAAGCCGGCGCCGTATTCGCCGGTGGCGACGGAAAAGGCGTCGGCATAATGGCGCAAGGTGAGGGAATGATCCCGCCCCCAGGTTTTCACAAAACCGCCGAACATCACCATGCCGTAAATCACCAACATCATGAAAGTCCAGGGAATTACGACGGCGTAGATGAGCCAGGTCAGTCGTTTTGGCAGCATGGCGTGCAGGCCGGCATCGCCCTTGCCGGTCACGGTGACATAGGACTTCTTTCCAACCCACCGCCGCTGGGCGTAAAACGCCGTCAGCGTGAAGGCCAGAAGCACGATGGCCAGCACCGCCGCCCCGCCCTGGTCGTTCTGCGCCCCGACAATGGCAAAAAAGATTTCCGTCGACAGCACGCCGTAATTGCCGCCAAGCACGAACGGGTTGCCGAAATCGGCCATGCTCTCGATGAAACCGAGCAAAAAGGCGTTGGCCAGCCCCGGCCGCATGAGCGGAAAGGACACGGTGGAAAACGTCGTCCAGGCATCGGCCCGCAGTGTCTGCGCCGCCTCCTCCATCGACGGGCTGATACCCTCCACGACGCCGATCAGGACGAGAAATGCGATTGGCGTGAAGGCCAGCATCTGCGCCAGCCAGATGCCGGTGAAGCCGTAAATCCAGCGCGTCGGCGGAATATCGAACGCCGAGGAGACGAACTGGGTCACCACGCCGGCCCGGCCGAACAGCAGGATCATGGCGAGTCCGATTACAAAAGGCGGCGTGATGATCGGCAGCACGGTCAGCACGCGGAACGCCTTGCCCATTTTCAGCCGCGCCCGCGTCGTCACCAGGGCAAAGGCAAGGCCGAGCAAGGTCGAACCGAAGCCGACCGACACCGCCAGCGCGAGCGAGTTCCAGGCGACGCCGCAACTGACATTCTCGCTCAGACAGCGCAGGCCCCATATTTTGCTGTGGCTAATCTTCTCGGCAAACAGGGAGAAGGCATAGACGCCGTCATTGTCCTGGAATGCGCTGATCAGGATGCGCGAAACCGGAAAGAACACAAAGGCCGCGATCAGCGCGATGATCAATCCGATGGAACCGGCGACGAACAGGTCGCCGCCGACACAACCGCGGGCGGCAAAGCTTTGTGTTAAAAGAAACAGAAATGCCGCGGCGACCAGAACCGCGCCGACGCCCATGCCGAACTGGCGCTCGACCGGACCGAACAGGGCCTCCAGCGAGGCATATTCCCAGCCGGCAATGCCGATCGTGAAGCCTTGCAGGAGCAGATAGGCGAGGCCACCGGCTCCGGCGAAGGTCAGCGTGGCGGCAAAGCGCCGGTCCGAAGGAATGCCGCGCAGCATCGGCAAGATGGCCGCAAAGAACACGATCACCGGCGCCAGCCAAATTTTGCCGTGGGCAAAGATCTGGATGACCGCCGGGGCATAGTCACTGTCGAGCGGGTAGCCGTCGAAAACCCACGTAAACGACCAGAATGCGTCGTCGGTCGTGTACCAGGGTAGAACAAAAAACCCGATGAGGCCGACAGCAAGCCAGAGGGCGACGAAACGGTTCATCGCCTATCTGTCCGTGCCGGCCGCATCGGTTACCTGACGCCGGGTGTCAGCGCGGCAGCGAGCCGACTTCGTCGTCCCAGCGCTTTAACAGGCGCCTGCGCTCTGCGGATGATCCATATTTGGCGAAGTCGTAGTCGATCAGCTTCAGCTTCGTCAGGTCCGGCGACTCATCGGGCGGCGTGGCGCCGGAATTCGACGGTACCTGATAGGCCTTGGCCTCACGGGCGCGGGTCTGGATATCAGCGCGCAGGGCGAAGTCGTAAAACTTCTTGGCGCTCTCCAAATTGCGCGCATTCTTGATGATGCTCATCGACCCAATCTCGTAGCCGGTGCCCTCGGTGGGCGCGACGATCTCGATCGGGAAGCCGTTGACGACCTGGGTCACCATGTCATGCATGAAGGTGATGGCGATCGTGGTCTCGCCCCGGGCCGCCGCCTTGATCGGCGCCGAACCGGACTTGGTGTACTGGTTCACGTTGAGGTGCATTTTCTTCAGGAACTCAAAGGCTTTGTCCTCACCCATGATCTGCACAAGGGTGGCAAGGGTGGTGTAGGATGTGCCCGATGAGTTGGGGTTGGCGATCTGCACTTCGCCCTTGTATTCCGGCTTGGCGAGATCAGACCAGGTTTCCGGCGCCTTCAGGCCTTTTGCCTCCAGAAGTTCCTTGTTGTAGCCGATGCCGAGCGCGCCGGCATAAATACCGACGGTCTTCATGTTGGCAGATTTCGCCTGGCCCTGGGCCCAGGGGTGCAGTTGGTCGAAGAGCGGCGAGGTATATTCCTGCGTCAAACCTTCCTCGGCCGCCTGCAGATGCGGATCGCCGGTACCGCCCCACCAGATGTCGCCCTTGGGGTTGCGTGCCTCGGCCTTGATCTGGGCGAAGGTCTCGCCGGAACTCTTGCGGGTCATGGCGACGTCGATGCCGGTTTCCTTTTCAAAGGCTTCCACCATCAGGTTGCACCATTCGATCTGCGGGCTGCAGTAAAGCGTCAGCTTTTCCGCCGCCAGAGCGGGTGTGCCGGCCAGCCATGCTGCGGCGAAACTACCGGCGATAATCGTAATCAATCTTCTCATTGTGTCCTCCCGGATTGCGACAGCGCCAACCTTGAGCGTCTGTCTTGAGGACAGCGTGGTTCACACGCCATCAAATTGCAACAAGACTGTCACAGTCGCGTCAGTCGGATTGTCGCGTGCCTGCCGGATTCTGCGTTTGCAGAGCGCCTGAATCGACGACCCTATCGGCACGGGCACTGAACAGCCGGCGGCCCCGGACAGGAGTGGTGCAGGTTCGTCTGGCCGCCTGCGTCCTCCGCCACAGCGCCAAATCAACTCCCCTCGGGTGGCCGCGCTTGCGCCTCCGGTCAACTCTACGGTCTTGCCTTTATCAACTGGACATCGCCCGCCATGGCATGGTGTCATATCACTTCACTGTCAGGCCGCCGTTATCGAAGCGGCCGGCCCGGCGACCGCCGTGAGGCGGGCCGGGTGGAGAAAACGGGAGATACGCATGCACATTCACAGGAAAATTCTTGCCGCGGCAATGGCCGCCGCGATCGCCTTGCCCGGCCTTGTCGCCTCGGCCAACGCAGCCACGGAAATCCGATGGTGGCATGCCTTTACCGGACGGCTGGGTGAACTGCTCGCAGAGCAGGTCGAACAGTTCAACGCCTCACAGTCCGATTACGTGGTGGTCGGGTCGCACAAGGGCAATTACTCAGAAACCCTCAATGCTGGCATCGCCGCGTTCCGCGCCGGCGAGCAGCCGCACATCCTGATGGTTTTCGAGGTCGGGACCGCGACGATGATGGCCGCCAAGGGCGCCATCAAGCCGGTCTATGAAGTGATGGCCGAAGGCGGCGCGGCATTTGATCCGGACGGATATCTGGCCCCCGTGAAGGGCTATTACACGACCACGCAAGGCGACATGCTGTCGCTGCCGTACAATTCGTCCACGCCGGTTCTTTACGTAAACAGGGATGCAATGAAGGGGGCCGGCCTCGACCCGGACATGGATCTTTCGACCTGGGAAATGGTCGGCGAGGCCCTGGACAAGCTGAAGGCCGCCGGTCACGTCTGCCCGCTGGCAACGGCGTGGCAGAGTTGGATCCATCTGGAGAATTTCTCCGCCTATCATAACGTGCCGTTCGCGACCAAGGAGAACGGTTTTGCAGGACTCGACACGGAATTGGCATTCAACGGCCCCCTTCAGGTCAAGCACATCGCGGCCATGGGCGAGTGGGCAAGCAGCGGCAAGTTTATCTATACCGGCCGGCGGAATGAGAGTGGCGCCAACTTCCGGGGAGGCGAATGTGCGCTCTGGACTGAATCATCAGCCGGCTATGCAGGCGTCAAGAAAGAGGCCCAGTTCGCATTCGAACTGCGACCGCTGCCCTATTGGTCGGATGCTTCCGGGGCGCCGCAAAACACCATTATCGGTGGCTCGTCGCTTTGGGTTCTCGCCGGTCATGACAGCGAGGAATACAAGGGGGTCGCGGAGTTCCTGAGCTTCCTGTCGAGTTCGGCAATCCAGTCGGCTTGGCACCAGAACACCGGCTACCTGCCGATTACCACGGCGGCTTACGAGCAGACCAAATCGGAGGGTTTTTATGAAAAGAACCCGGGTACGGACATCGCCATCATCCAGATGACAAGCAAGGCGCCGACGGCTAACTCCAAGGGCCTCCGCCTCGGCAGCTTCGACCAGATCCGCGGCATTATCGATGAGGAGCTTGAGGCGGTCTGGGCCGGAGACAAGACCGCGCAAGCTGCCCTCGACAGCGCCGTTCAGCGCGGCAACCAGTTGCTGCGCCGGTTTGAGCAAGCCAACCGATAAACGCGGCATTGAATGAAAGAAACGCCGTCCCGGCGCGATCCGGGGCGGCGGTCTGACTGACCATGGAAAAACGCGTCACATTCAAGGGCTGGATGCTGCCCTTGTTGCTGCTGACCCCACAGGTTCTGGTAACGGCGCTTTTCTTCTTCTGGCCTGCGTGGCAGGCGGTTTATCAGTCGCTGTTCATACAGGACCCGTTTGGTCTGAAATCCCAGTTTGTCGGGCTCGGCAATTTTGAGTTCCTGCTGGGCGATCCGTACTATCGCGCTTCGTTCCGGACGACGGCGATATTTTCGTCATTCGTCACCGTTGCTTCCATGGGCTTCGCTCTGTGGCTGGCGGTCATGGCCGACCGGCTGATCAAGGGGTCAGGAGCCTATCGAACGCTGTTGATCTGGCCTTATGCGGTCGCGCCCGCCGTGGCGGGCGTGCTCTGGCTCTTCATGTTCAACACGCGCGTCGGGGTAATATCCTGGTATCTCGGACAAGCAGGCTATGACTGGAACCACGTGCTCAACCCCAATGAGGCGATGGGCCTCGTGGTCATCGCGTCGTCCTGGGGGCGCATAAGCTACAATTTCCTGTTTTTCCTCGCCGGGCTTCAGGCAATTCCGAATAGTGTGATTGAGGCAGCGGCTATCGACGGCGCTCATTTCTGGAAGCGCTTTTGGACAATCGTCTTTCCGCTTCTCTCGCCCACGACATTTTTCCTGTTGGTGGTCAACGTCGTCTACGCCTTCTTTGAGACATTCGGGGTCATCCACACGATCACGACGGGCGGGCCGCAACAGGCAACAACGATCCTCGTCTATAAGGTCTATTCCGACGGATTTGTCGGGCAGGATCTTGGGTCGTCGGCGGCCCAGTCGGTCATCCTGCTCGTGGTTGTCGGTATCCTGACGATCATCCAGTTCCGCTATATCGAGCGCCGGGTGCATTACTGATGTCCGGCATGGTGGAAAAGCGTGGCAGTGGCTATTGGCTCACACATGCCGGGCTGATCCTGGGCGTTCTGGTCGTCTTCTTCCCGATCTATCTGGCCTTTGTCGCCTCGACCGTGACCCAGCCGGAAATCGTTCGACCGCCGATGCCGCTGATTCCGGGCAGGCATTTCTTTGAGAATTACCGCGAAGCCCTCGTTTCCGGCATCAACGCACCAGTGGCGCGGATGCTGTTTAACTCCACAGTGATGGCGCTCGGTATTGCGCTTGGAAAAATAATAATCTCGATCTTGTCGGCTTTTGCCATCGTCTATTTCCGCTTTCCCTTCCGGCAAACCTTCTTCTGGCTGATTTTCCTGACCCTGATGCTGCCCATCGAGGTGCGCATCGTGCCGACTTACCAGGTCGCTGCGAATTTCGGCCTGCTGAATTCCTATCCGGGGCTTATTCTGCCGCTGATCGCATCCGCGACCGCGACATTTCTGTTCCGGCAATTCTTCCTGACGGTGCCCGATGAGCTTGCCGAGGCGGCCCGCGTCGACGGGGCCGGGCCGATGCGCTTTTTCTTCGATATCCTGCTACCGATGTCCCGCACGAACATCGCGGCGCTGTTCGTCATCCTCTTCATCTATGGCTGGAACCAGTATCTGTGGCCACTCCTGATCACGACCGACCCGCAGATGAACACGATCGTCATGGGCATCAAGCAGATGTTCCCGAGCGGCGACGACATTGCCAACTGGCCGGTGATCATGGCAACGGCAATGCTGGCGATGCTGCCTCCGGTCGCCGTGGTGATTTTCATGCAGAAGCTCTTCATCAAGGGCCTGATTGAGACCGAGAAATAGAAGAATGCCATGTCGACGATCTCTCTGAAGTCGGTGCGCAAATCCTTTGGCGAGACCGAAGTCATCCGCGGCATCGATGTCGAGATCGCCGACGGCGAGCTTATCGTCATTGTCGGACCGTCCGGCTGCGGAAAATCGACGCTTTTAAGAATGGTAGCAGGCCTTGAAACTGTGAGCAGCGGCGACATCGCCATCGATGGGAACCGGGTGAACGACATGGAGCCGATGGAACGCAACATCGCGATGGTGTTCCAGAATTATGCGCTCTATCCACACATGTCCGTCTTCAACAACATGGCCTATGGGCTGAAGATCGCTGGCATGGCGAAAGCGGAGATCGCAGAACGCGTTCAAACCGCCGCAAAAATGCTGCAGATTGAGGAATATCTCACCCGAATGCCCAGGCAGCTGTCAGGCGGCCAGCGCCAGCGCGTCGCGATGGGTCGGGCGATCGTCCGCGAACCCAGTGTGTTTTTGTTCGACGAGCCGCTGTCCAATCTGGATGCGAAACTGCGCGTTCAGATGCGTCTTGAGGTTAAGCAGTTGCAGCGTTCTCTGGGGACAACGTCGCTGTATGTGACGCATGATCAGGTCGAGGCGATGACGCTGGCTGATCGGCTGATCGTCATGAATGCCGGGGTCGCCGAACAGATTGACACACCGATGCATGTCTACGAACACCCGGCCAGCATATTCGTTGCCGGCTTTATCGGCTCGCCTTCGATGAATTTTCTGCCGGCGAAAATAAGCACCGACGGGTCAACGCTTTCCCTGGATTCGGGGGCAAACCTTCGTGCCGAAGGCTTGGCGCTCGCCACCCATTGCGGGCGGGAGATCATGATCGGAATTCGACCGGAACATCTTGAGGCGACAAGTCCGGACCGGGCGGACCTGACGCTCCAAATCGCGGCAGTCGAAACGCTTGGCGCAGATACACTAGTGCATGGTTCAATTGCCGGCACCGCGCCGGACGGGGCGCAAATTACGGGCTTTGCCGCGCGGCTTGCCGGAAATGCCCGTATTATAGAGGACGAGGCCTTGCCGCTGCGTGTCGCAGACGGCGCGCTGCATCTGTTCGACCGGCAAAGTGAAAAGCGAATTGCCGAAATTTAAGGGATCCGGACCTGATACCAACCGTTGGGGTTCTGTCAGAATAACTGGGCGTGAGTTGACTGATCAAAAGCGGTCCTGGTTCTCAGGCCGGTGTTGTCACATAAACCTCAGCGGATTGCAGCTTGGACGGCTCGCAGTTGACGTCAGGCCGCTAGGGTTTGACCTGAAATTTTCGGTATCCCTGATAAAGACTGTTAATTCCCTGTTATGCGAAAAGAATTCCCTGTTCTTGCTGAGAAATTCCCTGTTCCATTTCTTAGGGAATTCACCAGTTAAACCACTGAATTAGCTCAAGTATTCCAAGTGAATATTGGTGAAAAACATTCAATTTCGTGAAATTTCCCTGTATTTTCCCTGTTAACAGGGAATTTGGGCGTAGAGACGGGTTCGCTCAAGACTGCCTCCACCGCCACGCCTAAGCTATTGATATTACACACTTAATTGGATTCCCTGGTCTCTTGGGTTTTGCCCCGTAGTTCCCGCGCGTTAGACCGATAGCGCAATCGGGCTGTGGCTTTGTGAGACGGGTGAGGTGCCGCAAACGGGCGGCTGACAGAGCCAAAGTCTCTTAACCCAGTTTCGGTGGTGCCCCAAATGGCGGGTTGCGGGCGCCTTGGAGCCTGCTTCAGTCGGGAAAATGCCCTGCCATTGGCCGGGTCGGCGAGAGGCAATGGTGCTGTCAGTCTAATGCGAACCGGTCTCCATAGAGCTTGAACTCAGGGTTCTCAGGCCGCCAGCAGACGCCACTCGGCCAGAGCGGCAGAGCGGTCCAGCTTGAAGGTATCGCGGCGA
>SMVA01405114.1_pt1 | contig 11109 bp, 12 predicted proteins | sample 2456451 | NCBI WGS metagenome assembly SMVA01 (sample SAMN11095933, study PRJNA526329) | marine sediment metagenome | biome: Marine sediment; feature: Surficial sediment; material: Deep marine sediment; isolation source: Hadal surficial sediment | place: Pacific Ocean | collected 2014-05 | depth...
CCTGCTAACCCTGCTAACTTCAATTTCATGCTTCTAAATTTGTTTTCGCAAAGTTAACGCGAAGATGATCCAGATATTTTTTTCTTCTTGAATTTTTATATTTTTTATTCATGCATTTTACCTGATAATAGTAAATTGCAACCGATGGAAAATTTTGTTGTATCTGCCAGAAAATATCGTCCAAAAGGATTCGAAGAAGTTGTCGGACAAGATTCCATAACCACCACATTGCAAAATGCCATTAATGAAAATCATCTCGCACAGGCACTTCTGTTTTGTGGACCAAGGGGAGTGGGGAAAACTACCTGCGCCCGAATTGTTGCTAAATTAATCAATGAGGTCGAAGGTGAGGAAAACGACAACTCTATAAATATTTTTGAGCTTGATGCGGCATCAAACAACTCGGTTGAACATATCCGTAGCCTCACGGACCAGGTACGATACCCTCCTCAATTCGGGAAGTATAAGGTGTATATCATTGATGAGGTTCACATGCTTTCTAATGCTGCTTTTAATGCCTTTCTTAAGACTTTGGAGGAGCCCCCTTCTTATGCGATTTTCATTCTGGCCACCACTGAGAAACATAAAGTAATTCCTACCATATTATCCAGATGTCAGATTTTTGATTTTAATCGGATCAGCATCTCGGAAATAAAAGATCATTTGAAATTAATTGCTGAAAAGGAGGGTATCAAAGCAGAATCCGAAGCGCTTCATCTCATTGCCCAAAAGTCAGACGGTGCACTAAGAGATGCCCTTTCACTTTTTGATCTTATTACTACATTTTCATCTGACAATTCGATTACCTACCAATCAGCAATCCAGAATTTACATATACTGGATTATGATTATTATTTCAAAATCACTGATTATCTTCTGAATCAGGATATATCTTCTGCATTGATATTATTTGATGAAATATTGAAAAAAGGATTTGAAGGTCACAATTTTGTCTCCGGACTTGAATTGCATTTTCGTAATCTTATGGTTTGTAAAGATCAGGCAACCCATGAATTGTTGGAGGAAGCTGAAAATGTAAAATCTAAATACCTGAAGCAGGCAGATGAAGCTTCCATGTCATTTTTATTGTCTGCTATGAATATTTGTGCTCAATGCGATATGCAGTACAAAACGAGCAAAAATGCAAGGCTGCTGGTTGAGCTGTCTTTAATGAAAATTGCTCATATTCCTTCTGTTCTTGATCTTTCCAAGCTAACCGCAAACGATAAAAAAAAAACTGAAGTACTAGCAGAGCCAGCTGAAGATTATTCCGGAAAAAAAAAGATTGAATTAAAAGAGACACCCAAAGTTTCTAAACCAGATCAAATACCTAACCAAAGCGCTTCCAACGGTTCTTCTTCAACAATCTCCAATCCACTAAAAAAAACAGGGCGGTTACCCTCTGTTGACCAATTGAAAGATATGGTGGAGAAACCAATTACTCCACAGTTACCAGAAGAGGAAAAAATATCATCAGTCAGGAAGCAACCTTTTAATAAGGATGAGCTTGAAAATGCGTGGCAGGAATTTAAAAAGCAAAGAGAAAATAAAGCCCAGGAACTGAATGTTCTGAACCAGCCATATTCGATTTCTGAGGACAAGAAAAATATTACAATTCAACTTTCTAATTCAGTTCAATTGGACATTTTAAGCGATATCCGAAGCGATTTGATGATTCACCTGAAATCCCGACTTGAGAATGATACCATCCAAATTGAAGGGGTCGTAAATCAGGAGGAAATGAAAGAAATGTTATATACGAGCCAGGAAAAACTTAAATACCTGGCAAAAATAAATCCACTTGTAAAAACACTCCAGGAAAAATTAGGTCTCGATCCTGATTTTTAGGAACTGGTTTTATTTATTTCCTCGAGCGATTTTTCAGTTAATGGCTTGGTGATAAATTTGATGACATAATCGTTGTTCACAATTTTATCAATATCTCTTTTGTTATCTGAGCTTGACAAAATGATTACTTTGCAATTGTCTTTGATATTCACTGCGAATTTTTCAAATTCATACAAAAACACAAACCCATCTACAATAGGCATATTTATATCCAGAAAGATAATCTCAGGAAGGTTGGCAACTTCTCCGGCATTATCATTCAAATAGTCCAGCGCACTTTTCCCGGAACTCTTTACTATTACTTCTTCAGCAAAATTTGTGATTTCTATGATTCGCTTACTGATAAAATTATCCGTGTCGTTATCATCGACCAACATCACCAGACCAACTGATTTAGTACCCATTTTCTTTTATTGAGTTTTTCTAAATCCTAATATATATAATGCCTCAATAAATACAACCACCAATTATTTAAATCTCACACATACTAAAATCAATTTTTAGGGATAATTGAAGCTTTAATCAATTTTTGAGTTAATTAGAACCTTAGAAATCCTTAGAAATCCAGATAAGAATCTCATTCCAAGCTATCTTATAGTAAGTTGATCACCTACTGAGAGATCACTGTTTTGCTTGTTATTCAGTTTCATTAACGTGTCAACGGAAATCCCGAACTTGTCCGCAATGCTATAAAAAGTGTCGCCTGATTTCACTGTATATACTACAGGCAAATTTGATCCCGTGAGTTCCGTGAGTTCCGTGGGTTCCGTGGGTTTCGTAAGTTCCGTGAGTTCCGTGATATCTTCTGTCTCTGAAAGTTCAAAATCAAATGGTACCCTGACGTTCAATACCTGACCCACCTGAAGTCCATCAGATACAGTCAGATCATTATAATTTACCAATTCTAAAACCTCCACCTGGTATATATTCGCTATTCGATAAAAACTCTCCTTTGCTTTCACCAGATGCTGAACTTCCTTAAATCTTTCCGGTTCTAACATTTTGTCCTCTAACTCCTGTGCAGAAGTTTCTTGGATAGCAAGGTATTGAACTTCATTTTTATCGATATGATCTATCACAATAGGTGAGATTTCCTTAAATCTTATGGGCTCATCCTCGGGGCGAATATATCTTAACCAAATAACCATCCCCGGTTGTACATCATTCTCGTCTGCCAATCTATTTTTCTTTATAAGCTTCGACAATCGAACTCCATATTTTTGCGATATCGACCAGAGAGATTCATTATTAATAACGGTATGATAATGTGCTTTTGCTTTTGCCTTTTTCTTTTTGAAATAATATACCTGCCCAATTACAAGCTGATCATGAGGTAGTATTTCGTTATATTTTCTGAAATCATGTTCAGAAATACCTGCTCCTGCCAAAATTGTTTGTAAGTCTGAACCCTCTCCAAATACAATACCTGGAATATTATTCACTTTAATCTCACCAGAGGGTTTTTGAAAAATTCCTTTGGAGTCAGATATCTTTGGAAATGCACCTGGATTTTCAACTCCCTCGTATGTTGGTGGAGTTAATTCCTGCTCCTCTATGAATGAAGAAGCTACAATATCTTCCTTTAGTTTTGAACCTGATTCCACTGGAATAATAACCGAGTAAATTTTATCATCCGGAATAGGTCCTTTCAATAACCATTTGTTGTAAGAGGTAAGAGTTTCACTAGGGATCATTAATTCTTTTGATAATTCCTTCATATCCTTGTTGGCGCCCCTCGTGTATTCAACTAATTCAAGAGCAGAATGTCCAGGTTGATTTAATCCATATTCATATGCAATTCTATGGGCCAGGTATTTCTTTACGTACCAATACGTCTTTTTTGTTATCGTCATGGAACGGGCTCCGAAATACCTTGTGTCCTCTGCTTTTTGTACACCTCCGGCTCCCATCTGGTAGGCCTGCAAAGCGTAGATCCAATTATCAAAATAGAAATTATTCTTTTTCAAATACTTTGCAGCTGCCCTGGTTGAAGAAACAATATTCATCCGTTCATCTACATTTTTATCAACTCGTAATCCCATTTCTTCTGCAGTAAAATCTTTGAATTGCCAATAACCTACCGCATTGGAAACTGACACCGCATCTGCAACCAGATCACTTTCCTGAATGATAAGGTATTTAAAATCTTCAGGCAAATTCTCCTCTTCAAAAACGCGTTCAATTATTGGAAAGTATAAACGGGCCTTATCAACTTTAGCTTCGAAATAGGATGCGCTTGCTACCAATGCATCTACATCTTCCTGGATCTGTTTTCTTGCTCCTTCGTTTATCTTTAAATGAACATCAGCAAATTGCATTTGGGATGGGACGATTGGTCCTTTTCCCTGAGCATTTATCTCAAGAGAAAATATAACAAGATAAAAAAACAAATACTTGCGCATATCTATGATTTTCGGATAACCATTAATCCATCCCTAACAGGAAATAATACATTTTCTATCCTTGAATCATCCTGTACCTTCTGATTAAATTTGCGTAGTGCGATGGTATCTTTATCATTTTCATCTAAAAGTACTTTCCCACTCCAAAGTACATTATCTGCAATTATTATACCACCTGAACGCATTTTGTCAAAAACAAGGTCATAGTAATTACTATAATTCTCTTTATCAGCATCTATAAAAACAAGGTCGAATGAATCCTCCAGCAAGGGAATAATCTCAAGAGCATTTCCGATTTTATAATCTAAGTTTTCTCTGTATTGCGATTGGTCGAAAAAATCTTTTACCATTTCCTCCAGCTCAAGATTGATATCTATGGTTACAAGTTTGCCACCTTTCTGCAGACCTTCTGCAAGGCACAAAGCAGAATATCCTGTATAAGTTCCAATTTCCAGAATTGATCGGGGGCGAACAATTTTTGATAACATGCTCAATACTCTCCCCTGGAGGTGACCTGAAATCATTCGTGGCATCAATACGCGCTGATGTGTTATCCTTTCAATAGTATTAAGCAGCTCGGATGCCGGAGTGGTATGTTGTTCAATATATTTTGAGAGGTCGTTTGAAAGGAAATCCATTAGTTTGGAGAATAAGATAATATACTCAGATTGTCTTCCTCAAACATTTCATTAGCAACGTCAATCAAATCAGATGACGAAGTATTTTTGATTTTTGCAAAAATCTCATCCAGCTGTTGAATCCTCCCCAGATCAAGCAAACTTTTCCCCATCATAAGCATAAAACTCAAATTATTTTCTTCAGACATTGCAATCTGCCCGGTCAGTTGTTCCTTGGCTTTGTGAAGCTGTAAGCTTCCAAGTTTTTTTATACGTAATTGTTTTAGCTCTTTGAGAACCATTGATTTTGCTTTATTCAGTTGTTTCGGCTCGGTGGCAAAAAATATCCCGAACATTCCGGTATCGGTAAAGGAGCTGAATTGTCCGTCAACACTATATACGTATCCTTTCTTTTCTCGCAACGTAAGATTCAACCTGGAATTCATCCCGGGGCCTCCCAGCAGGTTAATTAAAAGAAAGAACGGAAGGCGTTTACTATGGGAAATATTGTATGAGGTACGTCCAATTGCACAATGTGACTGACTAATAGTTTTTTTCAGATCACGAATTGTTGGATTGAAAATCATGTATGGTTTTCTTTCCTGATTGGATGTATGATGGTCAATTCCAGACAAGAATTTTTCTGCCAGTCGAATAACTTTCGAAAATGGAATATTTCCAACAGATGAGAACACAATCTTTTCGGTATTTATATTTTCTGCAATAAATGATTTAAAATCATTCCGGTGGAAAGAATTGATACTTGATTTGGTGCCAAGAATATTTCTCCCCAGACTGTGTCCTTTAAATATAATATCATCGAAATCATCCATTATGGAGTCTTCAGGAGAATCTTTGTACATCGCCATTTCTTCGAGAATAACATTGCGCTCATTTTCAATTTGTTTTTCGGGAAAAATAGAATCGAATGTAATATCTGCCAAAAGATCAAAAGCTTTTGGAAAGAACTCGGTAAGAATGGAGGCGTAAAAGCATATCTTTTCTTTTGTTGTATACGCATTTAGCTCACCCCCGACAGAATCAAGCCGGTTAAGGATATGGTATGCTTTTCTCTTGTTTGTCCCTTTAAAAGCCATGTGCTCCCAGAAATGTGCAATTCCTTGCTGATGAACTAATTCATCACGACTCCCAATATCAAGATGGAATCCACAGTGTGTTATCCGAGTTGATTTCACTCTCTTATGTATTAATCGGATGCCGTTACTCAGCGTATGTTCCTCAAACTCTCTCATCATTTCAACCATGCAAAGTTAGTTATTTTTCGGTTTCATTTCCAGACAGTTCGAACATCAGGAAGCAAAAGTTAAACCCTAAATCTTCTTACTTTTGTTCATGCGTTATTCTCCTCTTCCATCCTCTTTTTACCAATCAAACAGGAATCGGTTATTCCGCCTTCTGAAAAGGAATTCGGTGGCAGTATTTTTATCAAATGACGTAATTCCGGTGAATGCAGATGCTTCTTATCCTTTTCGGCAAAATTCGGATATATTTTATTTTACAGGAATTGAACAAGAGGAAACATATTTAATCCTCAGGAAGGGTGAAGACGGAACTGAAGAAACCAACCTGTTTATTACGCCATCAAATAGAATTACCACAATTTGGACGGGTAAAAAACTTTCGAAAAAACAGGCCCGGGAAATTTCCGGAGTAGAAGTCATCGAATATAATTCTAAATATGAAAAGGTATTGAGAAAAGTGTTGAATTCTACAAAGACATTATTTTTATCTGGAAATCCTGATTCACCAAATAAAAAAATACCATCGGCATCTGACAGGTTAATGCAATGGTGCAATATTGAATTCCCTTCGGTGAAAGTTGTTTCAGATCCTTTTCATCAATTGAGGCTTGTAAAATCGCCGTTGGAAATTGAGAGAATCCAACAAGCTTGCAAAATAACAGAGATAGGATTTATTCGATCACTTGAATATATGCGACCCGGAATAAAAGAATACGAAATGGAAGCCGAATTAAATCACGAATTCTTAAAACATGGTTCAAACGGATTTGCCTATGAACCAATTGTGGCTTCCGGAGCAAATGCTTGCATTCTGCACTATACCCAAAACGATCAGGTTTGCAGAAAAGGGGAAATGGTTTTACTGGATATTGGTGCTGAATATGGCAGGTATGCTTCGGATTTAACCCGTACCATTCCTGTTTCCGGTCGATTTACATCCAGGCAAAAATCCGTTTATATTGCAGTACTGAAAGTGCAGCAATTCGCAATGGATCTATTGAAGGCGGGCCTCCCATTTTCTGATTACAATTCTGCTATTGGATCGTGCATGGAAAATGAGCTACTTAAATTAAAGCTTATATCTAAGACTGACATTCGCAAACAAGATCCAAAAAATAAAGCCTATCGAACATTTTTCATGCATGGTACATCTCACCAGCTTGGCCTTGATGTGCATGATGTCGGAGGTAAAATATATGATAAATTCAAGGTAAATATGGTTATCACCGTTGAGCCGGGTATTTACATTCAGAAAGAAAAATTGGGTATAAGAATCGAAAATAATGTGGTCATTAAAAAGAATGGTATCATTGATTTAATGAAATCGACACCAAAAGAAGTGGATGAGATTGAGGAACTGATGAATCGTGCCAAATGATAAATAAGATTACATCGAGAGTTTTACCAGACTTCATCCGCATTTTGGGCAATGAAGATTTATGCACTGAGGATATCAATTTAGAAGCTCATCTGTATTTTGTTGTGCAGGAAAATGATTCTCTTGTTGGGGGATATGGATTGGAAATTTATGGGACAGACGCTCTTTTACGAAGTGTTGTTTTGCAAGAAAATTTTAGAGGGAAGGGACATGGGCGAAAAATGATTGAACACGCCAAAGAAACAGCTTTCAAAAATCGAATCCGCAACCTTTATTTACTTACAACCACTGCATCTGATTTTTTTAACCATCATGGTTTTAACAAAATTAATCGTAATAGCGTACCTGAAGCAATTGGGAATACCGTTGAATTTAAGACCTTCTGCCCTGATTCCGCTATATGTCTGACTTTTAACCTAAAAAATTATGCCAGAAAATGATTCAATAAAGCATTCAAGTAAAGCACCGGAACCTGTTGGACATTATCCCCATGCTCGCAAAGTGGGTAATTTGCTATTTCTGTCAGGCGTGGGGCCAAGATCAAGAGGAGAGAAAAAAATACCGGGAGTAGATTTAGATGAAAATGGAAAAATCAAAAGTTATGATATTGCTACTCAATGCAGAAGCGTATTTAGCAATGTGAAATATGTTTTGGAAGAATCCGGATCAAGCTGGGATCAATTGATAGACGTAACAGTTTTTCTGACGAACATGAAAGATGATTTTCAGACATACAATGAGATTTATGCTGAATATTTTAAAGACAATTTACCCTGCAGAACCACCGTGGAGATTAATTGTCTACCCACACCAATAGCCATTGAACTTAAGTGTATTGCTACTATTAATGAATAAAAAAAGGGTTGTTTTCACAACCCTCTCTTTTTAATATTTACCAGGTGCTAACCAATGCTTACCCTTTTAAATGCAGAAACGGTAAGTCCATCATGTATTTCTTTTAAGTATTGAGCGATCGTCTGCTTGTTATTCTTAACAAATGATTGGTTCAGCAAAGTATTCTCCTTCAAAAACTTGTTCACTTTTCCTTCGGCAATTTTGTCAAGGATATTTTCTGGTTTTCCCTCCTGGCGCGCTTGTTCCCTGCCAATTTCCATTTCCTTGCTGATCACGTCTTCAGATACTTCATTCCTATCCACAGCAATCGGGCTCATCGCAGCAATTTGCATGGCTACATCTTTGCCAACCTCATTGACTTCGCTTCCGTTGGTACCGGCGAGTGCAACCAAAACGCCCAGTTTAGCACCTGCGTGAATATAAGGCACAACTCTTTCGCCGGTAAGTACTTCAAATGCAGTAATCTCGAGTTTTTCACCAATTTTACCTACCATTTCAGTTATGTGCTCACCAAGTGTTATGTCGCTAAAAGATGCACTTTTTAACTCCTCGATTGATGAAGGGGATTCTCTAATGGCAACTGAAAGAATATCATTTGCCAATTTTTTGAAGTCATCATTTTTAGCAACAAAATCAGTCTCACATACAAGTCCGATGATGATTGCTGATGAGCCATCTTCGCTCGTATTTGTAACTACAATTCCCTCTGACGTTACTCGGTCAGCTCTTGAAGCTGAAACCTTTTGTCCTTTTTTTCTCAAAAACTCGATCGCTTTATCAAAATCACCATCAGCTTCTACTAATGCTTTTTTACAATCCATCATGCCAGCGCCGGTCATTTGCCTGAGCTTATTTACTTCTTGTGCAGTGATAGTCATTTTATTAATTAAGTTATAATATTAATATTCCTTTAAATAAAAATTGAACACCAGCCGGTTGCCTGATGTTCAATCAAATTATTGTCTTCAGAACTACCTATTCCGAAGCTTTCGCTTCTTCTTTAGCTACTTCCTTAGTTTCTTCCTTAACTACTTCTGTTTCATTTCCTTCAGTAGCTCCTGATTCGTCAGCTTTAATCTTAGCTGATTCCTCTTCTTTTCTACTTGCTTCCTCTTTGTCTTCTTTTCTTTCCATCAATCCTTCTTCTACGGCTTTACTAATTACCTGAGAGATTATAGTGATTGATTTAAATGCATCATCATTAGAAGGTATCGGAAAATCAATGTTTGATGGATCGGAATTCGTATCTACCATGGCAAACACAGGGATGTTAAGTTTCTGTGCCTCTTTAATGGCGATGTGCTCGTTTTTGACATCCACTACAAACAATGCTGCAGGCAATCTTGTCAATTCAGATATTCCACCCAATACCCTTTCCAATTTTTCCTTTTCCCGGGTTATCATTAAACGCTCACGTTTTGCAAGGTTCTGATATGTTTCTTCCTTCATCATCCTTTCGATGGAAGACATTTTCTTAAGAGATTTTCTTATAGTCGCAAAATTAGTTAACATACCACCCAACCATCTTTCAGTAACATAAGGCATGTTTAATTTCTTTGCCTCCTGTGAAACAACCTCTTTGGCTTGTTTCTTAGTAGCAACAAACATTACCTTCCGACCTGATCTGACTACCTGCCGGATTGCTTTTGCTGCTTCATCCAGACATGAAATAGTTTTGTTCAAGTCGATAATATGAATCCCGTTTCGCTCCATAAAAATATATTGAGCCATCTTTGGATTCCACTTTCTGGTGAGGTGCCCAAAATGAACACCAGCATCCAATAAATCTTTGTACTCTACGTTTGCCATTCAAAAATGAATTAAAATCAATTAACGTTTACTGAACTGGAATTTCTTACGTGCTTTCCTTCTACCGTATTTCTTCCTTTCAACCATTCTTGGATCCCTGGTCAAAAACCCTTCTTTCTTCAGAGGGGGTCTGTTTTCCTGATCCACTTCACAAAGGGCCCTGGATATAGCTAATCGAATAGCTTCAGCCTGACCTTTAATTCCACCTCCATCTACTTTCACTTTGATATCATATTTACCTTTGCCATTTGTTATTTCCAATGGTTGGTTAATAATAATTCGAAGGATTTCTGACGGAAAGTACTGTTTTACATCTATGTTGTTTACAGTTATGTTACCTTTCCCTGAGGTAACATGTATCCTCGCTACTGAGGTTTTTCTTCTTCCAATTGTATTGATTACTTCCATTTGTAATGGTTATAACTTAATTTTTTTAGGTTTTTGAGCTTCATGATTGTGTTCTGCCCCATTGAATACAAATAGATTCCTGAATAAATCTCTTCCTAACCTATTCTTTGGTAGCATCCCTCTAACAGCCCGCTCAACTAATATTGATGAAGACTTGTCTTTAATATCCAAAGGAGTGGCAAATCTTTGTCCTCCCGGATGTCCGGTGTGTCTTACATACACCTTGTCTGTCCATTTCTTTCCAGTCAATCGAACTTTCTCTGCATTTATAACAATCACGTTATCACCGCAATCCGCATGAGGAGTAAAATCAGTCTTGTGTTTTCCCCTCAAAATTTTAGCAACCTCACTTGAAAGTCTGCCTAATATTTTGTCTTCAGCATCTACAACAACCCACTCTTTATTAACAGTTAGTTTATTTGCAAATTTTGTCTTGTAACTTAATGTGTCCACCTGGCTTTTTTTATATTCTTCCACACTGCCCTCAAAAAGGGACACAAAGATAGAATTTTATATTTTTAAATACAAAG
>SMVA01420737.1_pt1 | contig 11104 bp, 9 predicted proteins | sample 2456451 | NCBI WGS metagenome assembly SMVA01 (sample SAMN11095933, study PRJNA526329) | marine sediment metagenome | biome: Marine sediment; feature: Surficial sediment; material: Deep marine sediment; isolation source: Hadal surficial sediment | place: Pacific Ocean | collected 2014-05 | depth 0-1...
AAGGCTTCAGCCAATCGGTCAGCTAACGCCTTAACCAGCAAGGCATTGTAATCATTGAGCTGTTTTTCAAATTTGGCGGCCAACTCATTGACCCCGATACCAGTGGTGACGGCAAAGCCCCCGATATAGTCAACTCCGACCTCAGCCGGCGCAATAAAGTCAGCCAATGAGAAATTTACTTGATCGGCATCCTTAATATTCTGCTGTCTGAGAAAATGCAGCTTGGCCAACGGCTGGGTTCTCTGTTCGTCCGCAAACACTTCCACATCATTTGAATCCAGTGAGTTAGCCGGCCAAAATCCAATTAAGGCTTGTGCTTTTACTACTCCTTCATCGACGATCGTTTTAAGCATATCCTGTGCATCTTTGAATAGTTCTTTGGCGGCCTCGCCGATAACCTCATCTGCAAAGATAGCCGGGTATTTTCCGACAAGGTCCCAGGTGATAAAGAATGGTGTCCAATCAATATACGCGATGAGGTCGTTCAGTGGGTAGTCATCAAAAAGTCGGGTGCCAATAAATTGGGGTTTGGGTGCTACGAAGTTTGACCAGTCAGGTTGATAGCGGTTTGCGTTTGCAGCGGCAAATGGCAGTAGTTTCCTGTTACTTGTTCGTTTACTGACACGATCCCTGATTGCCGCATATTCTTCGCGAGTCTGTTTGCAATAGTCGGGTTTATTAGTTTTATTCAGCAAGGTACTGACAACAGAAACACTTCGCGATGCATCGGGCACATAGATGGTGCTGTCATTCACGTAATTTTGTTCGATTTTCACGGCTGTATGGGCTTTCGATGTGGTAGCTCCACCGATCAACAGCGGTACTTTGAAATCAAGACGTTGCATCTCTTTTGCAACATGCACCATTTCATCCAATGAAGGCGTGATCAGCCCGCTCAAGCCTATTATGTCGGCGTTATGTTCCCTAGCCGCTTGCAAGATTTTTTCACAGGAAACCATTACTCCCAGGTCAATTACCTCATAATTATTGCAGCCAAGCACCACCCCCACGATATTTTTCCCTATATCGTGGACATCGCCTTTAACGGTTGCCATAACGATGGTGCCTTTTGCTTGCGGTTTACCACCCTGTTTTTCAGCTTCGATAAAAGGCAGTAAGTAGGCAACAGACTGCTTCATTACCCGTGCGCTTTTCACTACCTGAGGTAAGAACATCTTACCGTCGCCGAATAAATCGCCAACTACATTCATCCCATCCATCAGGGGGCCTTCAATGACACTGATTGCCCGTTCATGCTTGCAACGGGCTTCTTCGGTGTCCTCTTCAATGTACTTGGTAATTCCTTTAACCAGGGCGTGAGAAAGGCGTTCTTCGACCGTACCTTCCCTCCAACTGAGGTCTTCTTTGTTTTCCCTTAGGACACCACCACCGAACTGCTGGGCAATCTCCATTAACCTGTCGGTACCGTCGCGGCGCCGATTCAGCACAATATCTTCCACTCGCTCTTTTAATTGCGGTGATATGCCATCATAAACAGCGAGTTGGCCGGCATTAACAATACCCATAGTCATTCCGGCTCGAATGGCATGGAAAAGAAACACAGAATGAATTGCCTCTCTTACTTGATCGTTACCTCGGAATGAAAACGACACATTGCTTACTCCGCCGGAAATCAGGGCATGAGGCAGATTCTCGGTGATGTATTCACAACACTGAATATAGTCCACTGCATAATTATTGTGTTCCTCAATGCCGGTTGCTATGGCGAAAATATTGGGGTCGAAAATGATGTCCTGGGGAGGAAAAGCAAGCCGATTTACTAATAGGTCGTAGCTGCGTTTACAGATATTCTGTTTACGCTCTAACGTGTCTGCCTGACCTTTTTCGTCAAAGGCCATAATTATGACAGCGGCACCATAACGCAAGCACAAGCTAGCCTTGGCGAGAAAATCATCTTCACCTTCTTTAAGGCTAATGGAATTGACAATACCTTTTCCCTGTAAGCCCTTTAGTCCAGTTTCAAGGATTTCCCATTTAGAGGAATCGACCATGACCGGGACTTTGCATATATCAGGCTCTGTTGCGATCAGACGCAGGTAACGCGCCATGGCCGCTTCGGAGTCAAGCATTCCTTCGTCCATGTTGATATCGATGATCTGAGCACCAGCTTTCACCTGTTCAAGAGCCACATCCAAGGCGGTGTCGTAATCTTCGTCTCGTATCAAGCGCGCGAACCTGGCGGACCCGGTAACATTGGTACGCTCTCCAATATTTATAAATAATGAGTCAGCGCTAATGTTTAATGGTTCAAGCCCGCTTAGTCGGCATTTTGGTTCAATTATGGGAGGTGTGCGTGGCTCATGCCGGCTGACAACATCAACGATGGCACTGATATGCTCAGGTGTTGTTCCGCAGCAGCCACCAACAATATTAAGAAAGCCGCTTGCAGCAAATTCCTCGATTATTGTAGCCATCTCATCAGCTGACTGATCGTATTCGCCAAATTCATTTGGCAGACCCGCGTTAGGGTGTGTAGATACATAACAGGGGACGATAGAAGAGACTTCTTCGATGTGTGGCCTGAGCTGTTCAGCGCCGAGCGCGCAATTGAAACCAATTGAAATAGCATTAGCGTGAGCGATTGAATTGCAGAAGGCCTCTACAGTTTGCCCGGAGAGCGTGCGACCGCTGGCATCGGTGATAGTGCCTGAAATCATAACGGGAAGGGATTGGCCAGCTGACTCGAAACAGGATTGGACGGCAAAGATTGCTGCCTTCGCATTCAAGGTATCAAACACGGTTTCAATAAGAATAATGTCCGCGCCGCCATCCAGTAACCCTTTTATTCCATTGCTGTAATCACTTACCAGGATGTCAAAGCTGGTATTACGGAATCCAGGATCATTAACATCTGGGGAAATTGACGCGGTTTTACTGGTAGGACCGACGACACCGGCAACGAATCGAGGCTTTTCGGGTGTAAGCTGGTTAAACTCATCACAAACTGCACGGGCCAGTTTTGTTGCCTCAAAATTCAGCTCATAGGCCAATTCCGGCAATTGGTAGTCAGCCTGGGAACTGGCACTGGAATTGAAGGTATTGGTCTCAATGATGTCCGCACCGGCTTCAAGGTATTGTCGGTGGATATTACTGATGATTTTCGGTTGTGTGAGGCTCAGTAGGTCATTATTACCGCCGAGATCGCAGTTGTGCCCCTGGAATCTAGCACCACGAAAATCAGCCTCAGTCAGCTTATAGGCCTGAATCATGGTCCCCATGGCACCGTCCAGCACAAGAATGCGGTCCTGAAGGCTGGCTTTGAGGATTTGAGAGCAAGATTCCCTGTTCATTTAAAGCGTCCTAAATCTGGTTTACCTGTGGCGAATAAAAAAGCCGGCATTCTAGCAGAATACGGGGAATTTCATTCGATTTCCTGTGTTGAAAAATAACTGAGTAATTTACTATGGTATTTAACTTGATAGCAACTTGGAGTAAACTAGCGCTTAAGGTTAAGTTATAAATTCACTCGCTAGAGAACGTTCAATGGTCACAATTACAGAGTCTGCTCAAGACTACCTGACGGAGTTGCTGAAAAAGCAAGATTGCGAAGATGTTGCAGTACGGGTATTTGTCATCGATGCGGGGACACCGAAAGCTGAAACCTGTATCTCCTTTTGTCGGCCGGGAGAAGAGAAAAGTGATGACATAGTCAAAGAATACAAAGGCTTCAAGGCGTATATCGAGCAGAATAGTATACCTTTTCTGGAAGAAGCGGTAGTGGATTTTGCCAAAGACTCCATGGGCGGACAACTCACTATTAAGGCTCCCAATTCAAGATTGCCTCAATTAACGGATGACAGCTCACTGGTGGATCGCATTAATTATATACTCTTCAATGAAATTAACCCGGCGCTGGCATCACACGGAGGCAATGTCACATTGGAAGAAGTATTCAATGAAAATATTGCTGTACTTCGTTTTGGTGGGGGGTGTCAGGGTTGCGGTATGGTTGATGTCACATTAAAGGATGGTGTGGAAAAAACCCTACTGGAGAAGATCCCCCAACTCGCCGAGGTAAGAGACGTAACTGACCACACGCAAAAAGAAAACGCCTATTATCAATAGAGTACTTGTGCGATTCGACTATTGAACAACAAGTCAGATTAAGAGCTCAAAGCCAGGTAACGCTCAGTCAGCGCACTATAGAGGTTCTCCTGGAACTTGTCTTCTTGAGCATCCAGAAGATCGAGAACTTCAACCAGATGTTCATTATCTTCTTTTCCGTCCCATATTTTCTTGTATGTACCTTGCTGGTAACCATTATCTTGTCTGAAAAAGTTCAGCACGTTTTTGCCAACGTATTGCCTGAACAAGTTGTCCCAGGTCATTCCGCAATCACTCATTATGGTTTCGAACAACCCCAATTCGATGCGTCTGGCCACTGATGTTCCAATCAAGAGTTCCAGTTTGGCGACCAGCTCCAGCTCTTCCAGCTGATAGCTTTTTGCATCAAATTCAATCAAATCTGTAGTCTTGTACTTATGTAAGTTTTGCAAGAGCGATTCACAAGACTTATCGAGATCACCCTGGTGGTCGAGAATTAATTCTGAAAGCATGAAGTGCCAGATATCAATCAATTCCATTTGTAGCTGTAATAGGTCATGTTCTTGGTGTTTCCACCATTTCCAACCATGGTGCTCAATCGCTTCCGCTCCTTCAATTACAACGGCGCGAAGGTAGGGGTATCGGGCTGTTAACCAGTTTGAGTCTACCTTGGAATTCATATCATATTGGAGGGAGAGCATGGTAGCAGCTTGATTTATTGACAGCATTTTATAGTCCAGCTAAAGCAGAGCGGCTACTTTACAATAGAACCAAGTTTGATGCATCGCTGGGATAGGTGTTCGGGTGTTTCAGGCGTCAGGATTTTGACTGTTGTACGCCTTCTTTGGCATGTTTATTTAATGCACTGAGCATCTCGCGTCTGCTTCTTAACATATCGTGATAGGATTTTTTGGCAGCAAGAATTTCGGAATCACCGTCGTCTGAGGCTTTCAGCTCTTCGAGCCAGTTCTCCAGAACGCGGATTTCGCTGGAGAGCTGGTCAATACCTTCCTCAACAAGTTTTTGGTCTATATTGATGTTCTTAACAGCATTACTCTGGAGTTGCTCGCTTTTCTTCATGCTATTTTTCTCTTTTCTCTAGAGCCTGATCAACCTTGTATCGGCATCTGGTTCCAGTTCAATAGACTCTTTTGTTGGGTGAAACTTTAATTTAAATCACTAGAGTTCTATCGAAGCGACGGTATCATCCCGATGCCACTGGGAGGCGGCGTCAATTGCTGGTTTCATTGTTCTTGTTTTTATTTTTTTGATTATTATTCTGCCAGCAGAGTCTCATACCTGATTTTTCCGGTCAAGCATCTGAAACTCAAAGGCCAGTGGGCCGGCGGAGTAGTACCTAAAATAGCTAGAATAAAGTTGTTTGGGACGCGGCCAGCCTCAACCAGGCTGAGGAATGATACTGGCGTGGACTCTGGTGAGATTCGGGTTTACCCCATTTGCTCAATATTAGCCGTATGTCGGTTTTCTTGATAAGGCGAAGTTCCAGATAGCCAATACTGTCATAGGGCATATCCAGGTTTTGCAGCACTTTCGGGTCAATCAGTTTAAGTTGGGCCAATGAAAGGTCAGGCAATCCTTTCACTCTGCCATGGAGGAACTCGGCCAGGGCAGTCAATTTATAGAGGGCATGTAACTCATTTTCGATTGGTTGCTCAAGCTTATGAAGCTCTTTGATCCTGGCTCTGTGCACTAACACGGCTTGCTGATAGGCACTCCACCGGGGATAGGCTGACTCGCAAACTGCTAACGCTAGGGTGAAGCTGTTAGTTTTCTTCAGTTGGGAAACTTTCGCCAACCAGTGATCATTGGCAGGGTCTGTCGCTTGTTCCGAGCCCTGATGTTTGTATTTGATTTCACTTGGGCCATCATTACGAACCAGGTGCGGCGGAAGTGTTTTTTCTGAGTCATTATCTAACAGGCTCGATGATTTTTTTTCTAGGGTTGAGTCCAGCGGAGGGAGAGGCAGAATTTTGTTGGCATTAGATTGAGCTTGAGAAAGCTGGTGTTTGTGCAAAATAAACACCAGCAATACAAGGAGTCCGAGGCCGACAACAAAGGTAATAATTATATCCACAATTCCCAACTTCCTGCGTTCTTGAACTATATTTAAACCTGAAGATTATGCAGGCTACTATTTGGGCCAATAGTTGACATCTTAACAGAGCGCTAACCAATTATAAGTGCAATAAATCACGCACTGTGACTTTAGTCACGCCGGTAGTCTTTGGGGAAATTGATTAGCAGTTAAAACCAGGTGAGCTCCGGCGCTTGTGGAAGTGATTTTCCAACATGCACCGGATACTGTCTAGTTTCGACTTACGAAAGCTGCTGGCAACGTGGGTTTCGTAGCCACCCAGGGCCAGCAACGGTAAAAATTCCCCGATTTTTAGCCAATTAGAAAGTTACTACTTGACTGTTTGGGTGAGGCTTTTTAGAATCCACCGCTCTTTCGCAGAGGCTCACGCAGCAATTCCAAATGTCCCCTTCGTCTAGAGGCCTAGGACACCGGGTTTTCATCCCGGCAACAGGGGTTCGAAACCCCTAGGGGACGCCACTAATCTATTATTTTATAGGGAAATTCTTCAGCCAAAGGGAATTATGAATGTTATACCGAAGCAACCTGCCCCTAACCTATTAAGTTAAGACGACCACATACTCAGTAAAGTCGTACTACTATCACTACAGGGAATCTTTCTTAACTATCCTGTAGTACCAAATCGGTCATAGTGCTTACTACAGTTCCTATCACCAGATCACTTTTCATAAATTTTAACTTTGAGTATTCCGGGTTAAGCGCTCTTAGCCAGAGAAAAGGTCCATCTTTCATATATTGCCGGAACAGAAGCCCGCCTTTCTTAGTTAGCGCTATTACAAAGGACTTGTCAGTGTAAATCATCGCCGGATCAACAACCAAAACAGTGCCATCTGGCATTGAAGGGCCGCCATAGGGATTGAGCATGGCGTCGCCTTTAATTTCAACCGCGAATGATTCTGAACTGACAGAGAAGGAGGTTGCTCGGTATTCACTTGGTGGTAGATCCAATTCGGAAACTGAGAAATTGCGGTGTAGCAAATCCATAGAGATAAGCGGGACGATATGAACCCCGCTGCCAAATTGCGATGAACCTAACAGTACAGGGGAGTGGCTGCCGGTAATTATCCACCCAGGGCTGACCTGCAAAATGTCAGCCAATTTAATTACGTGCTGGCCCTTGGGCATGGTTTCGTCGCGTTCCCACTGACCGATGGTAGGAGGGGTAACGCCAATGAATTTGGCAACAACTGATTGGGTCAATTGGAGCTCGGTGCGTTTCGATTTGATCCTGCTGCCGTGTCCCGGGGTCCGGTCAATTTTAACAGTTACCATAACTTAAAAGCCCTTCGGATTTTCCCCAGATCTCAGGTATACCTTCACCATGTTAGGGGAAGCATTGACGAATATGGTTTTCAGGATAAATACCTTCACCTACACAGTTTTAATAAGCACTGATACGCGCAGGCCAGTTAAAATCAACCAGTTAAGGAAAAGTAATCTTACTTTAAATAGAAGATTACTTTAATAGCTACTTTTCACCTTTTTAACTATTCGTAAAATAGGTAATTCTATTTTGGATTAGGCTCCTGGGGTCTTCAGCTAAATGAGTGAGAAATCCAGTACCTGCCTTCTCTCACTTTGGCGCTTAAGGATTATTCCCTGGTACGCTTATTAACTGTTTAAACAAAGGGTCCGCCAACAAGACCAGTAGGGCAGGTGTTTCTAATACCGATGTTTTTTTACTATCCGGGTATTCTTATATTATCCTCGAGTGCGCTACGCAGCCTTTATATGGCGGCAATTTAGGCATCTTGTAGGTCAACTCCCATCTTAAGCTCGGATGACAGTTGTTCACTCAGCGAATAAGTGGCTAGACAGTCCATTCCTTACTTGGTAGTAGCGAATGTTGTTATTTACTACTTACCTCGCTGCCATACAATTCGAGTTTCCTTTTTACTATTTGCCCTATGAAGACTTTGTTTTGGAGGTTAATTTCCCGTATAGCCTTCAAATTAACGGCTATAATACATTTCTAATGCTTGGCTAATTCCTTAATAATTGTTTGAGAATGGAAGAATAATGGTAAAAACAAGAGCGCCAAACTGTCCTTCATTATCTCTCGCGGTAGCGATTGAGAAAGTCGAGCGTGTTTATTGCGTTGAGGGTAAGAACACTTTCAATGGGGAAGCTGTGGTGAAGCACATTGGCTATAACGGATTAAACGGTGCTTCAAGAAGATCGCTTGGGGCACTAAGGTCCTATGGACTGATTTGTGGGAGGGGGGGCGATTTAAGGGTTTCGGATGATGCAGTTGTGATTATAGCGGATGCACAATCGCCAGACCAAAGTGAAAGACAGGATTCTTTAAGAAATTGTTTAAAATTCAATCGTGTTTTTGCCGATTTAGTTGATCAGTTCGGCCAAGGCTCGACACTGTTGACCTTGACGTCTTATTTGCAGAAACAGTACGGATTCAAGCCCAATGCAGCGAAACGAACCGCGAAAGTCTATAAAGATTCAGTAACACTTATACATTGGGGGCAAACTGGGCTATTGGTAGTAGCCAGGAAGCCTGTATACGAACCTGTGGAATTCGCCGGCGATTTTGTCAATCCTAAACAGGCAACATCAATTGATTCGGCAAACGTTCAAACTGGCACTGATCCTGTGACCAGTAGACCGGAAAACTCTAATTTCAATGTAAAAGAAGAGCGTTTCGCGCTTGACCAGGGGAATGTAATACTTAAATGGCCTGAGAGAATTTCGCAAGAGAGTTTCGAGGATCTTACTGACTGGTTGTTGATCATGCATCGGCGAATTGCTCGAGATGTGGTTGGCAAGACTACTATTTTTCTAGAAAAACAAGATAAACTGGCTTAGTAAACCGCCGAGGCATCTGTCATGGTTGTAACCTGGAAGATTGACACACAGCCTGGTTTTCCTGATGAACTTCACTCACTACAGACAAAGACAGCTGCAAAATTTTTGTATTGTTTAAAGATGGTGCAAAGTCACCAAAATATAAGCGAATGACACGACTCTATTCCGACTTAAGCGACGCCGAACAGGCAGCCTGGGGTAATCGTGCAGAGTTTTTTTCTACGATTCCGCCTCATCTGCGACCCGAACTGGACTGGAGGAGCGTGCTCTCATCCAGGCTCGCACATGCATCAGCCAGGTGGTCTCAAGGCTATGAAGAATTGGTTATAAGAGATTATTTTGGTGATAAGAAAAAGGGTGTTTTTATTGACATTGGATGTGCGTGGCCACTGAAGGGGAGCACGTCCTGCTTTCTTGAGTGTGAACTTGGATGGACTGGACTGGCTGTGGACGCATTACCAGATTACCATGCAGGCTGGAAAGACAAGCGTAAAAACTCCCGATTCCTGAATTTTGCAGTTTCTGATTGTTCTCTAGAAGAAGTGACTTTTTATCGGCACGACTGGACTGGGGTGTCTTCACTGGCCAGTTTGCAAGCAGCGAAATTTGGCGGAGATGAAAAACTCACACCGATTACGGTAAAACAAATCACCCTAAATGAAATACTCAGTAAGAATGATATTCAAAAAATCGACCACCTCACGCTCGATATCGAAGGAGAAGAACTGAATGCTCTTAATGGCTTCGACATCCAATCTTACGCACCGCAATTATGTTGTATTGAAACGGCAACGGACCAGGTGGCTGAATATTTCAATTGTCATGGCTATCAGTTGCTGGATAAATATAGGAAAGTGGACAAAATAAACTGGTACTTTTCACCGAAGTAGAAGTGGTAACGAGCTTCAAACAGACTGCCCCGCGTTTCAGTTTGATTCTCGTGCTAATATTCAGCAATCTCAATCGACCTGCCTTCTAAGGTGACTCATACGTTGGAACAGTAATTATTGACGAGGTATGAAAGCTGAGCTATCCGGATTTAGTTACAGTATCAAAGTAGAATATGAAGACAGCCATAGTAACTGGAGTGAGTGGTCAGGATGGAGCGTACCTCGCAAAGTATCTGCTGGGAAAAGGTTATCGTGTCATCGGGGCTGATCGACGCCGCAGCCACAATCCTCGAGCCGGCCTCAATTTTTTGGGAATAGCGGATCAAGTTGAATTTATAAACTTTGATCTTCTCGATATCGGAAACATCCACAGCATTATTAGACAGTATCAGCCGGATGAATTTTACAATCTCGCTGCCCAAAGTTACGTTGCTGTATCGTTTCAACAACCCCTGCTGACTTCTCAAGTGAATGGGATCGCAGTTCTTAATATCCTCGAAGCGATTCGCCTGTTTTCACCAACTACAAAATTCTACCAGGCATCCACGAGTGAGATGTTTGGCGAGGCTGTTAGTTCGCCACAATCGGAATCGACCCCATTCAATCCTCGTAGTCCTTACGGAATTGCAAAATTATATGCTCATGGGATGGTTAAAAACTATCGGGATGCCCATGGCATCTATGGTGTTAGTGGAATTTTATTCAATCATGAGTCGCCGCTACGAGGTGAGGAATTTGTCACTCGAAAAATCACTATTTCAGTAGCAAAGATCAAGTCAGGATCACTGGATTCGCTCGAATTGGGAAATCTTGCTGCCAAACGAGATTGGGGGTTCGCTGGTGAATATGTAACTGCAATGTGGAAGATGCTTCAATGTGAGGAGCCATCTGACTTCGTTATAGCAACGGGTGAAACAAATACAGTTCGAGACTTTGCTCACAAAGCATTTGCTGTGGCAGGATTCGATCTGGTTTGGGACGGATCTGATGAAAATGAAGTTGGTATCGAATCCAGTTCGAATAAAATTCTGGTTAAAGTTAATTCCAATTTCTATCGACCAGCCGAGGTCGATGTATTGGTTGGGGACCCGGGCAAGGCTAAAATTGAACTGGATTGGGAGGCTGAAGTAAAACTTGATGAATTAGTCGAGCTAATGATTAAGAACGATCTCGAGATCTTCTGATATTGATTATGAAAATCCTCGTCTATTCC
>SMVA01175837.1_pt1 | contig 11103 bp, 6 predicted proteins | sample 2456451 | NCBI WGS metagenome assembly SMVA01 (sample SAMN11095933, study PRJNA526329) | marine sediment metagenome | biome: Marine sediment; feature: Surficial sediment; material: Deep marine sediment; isolation source: Hadal surficial sediment | place: Pacific Ocean | collected 2014-05 | depth 0-1...
CTATCTGCATCTATCTTGCTCATGCTGCACCTGTCCTCTTGGTTATTTCTTGTTGCTCGTTAGTCGCCTGCCGATTTGCCCCCAGCTTCATCGTCAATCGACGATATCTGTTCAAGGCCGGCAATCAGGGCATCCCAGGTTTTCGCGTCGACCGACCTCCGCAATTCGGCATATGCCTTGTCGACCCGTGGTCTTACTTTTACTTCCAGCGCCTGCCCCTTGCTGGTCGCCTGCACAAACACGTTTCGCCGGTCAGATATGGAGCGGTGACGCCTGGCGAGACCACTTTTAGTCAGGCGATCGACCACGCCAACAAGGCTTGGCGGCGGAATCAGGGTCAGGTCCGCCAGATCGCGGAACGCGATCTGCTCGTGTTGCCAGAGCACCCTGAGCACCCGCCACTGCTGTTCGGTGAGTCCGAATTCGCTGAATATTTGCCGAAACCTGGGCATCACTGCGTCCAGCGTCCGGTACAACATCATTGGCAATGAATGGCTGAATTCCTGCATTGCGAAGTCAAATGACTTTAGTTAATATGTTAATTATTAATATATTAATAAATATCAGGCTGATGTCAAGCCTGGCTGGTTGAGCGATGGATGACATGAAGAAATTCCGCCAGTGCCTCGGAAAATTTGCGACTGGCGTGACCATTGTGACCTGTGCTGACGATGAAGGCAGGCCCTATGGCATTACGGCCAACAGTTTCAGCTCGGTGTCGCTGGAGCCCAGGCTGATTCTGTGGAATGTCGCGAAAGTTTCGAACTCGCTGCAGGCGTTTCTTGATGCCGATTATTTTGCGATCAATTTGCTTGCGCGTGACCAGCAGGAATTGTCGTCGCACTTCGCGATGTCCGACCACACTTTGTTCGATACGGTTGAGATCAACCGGTCCCAGGAGAACGTGCCATTGATCCCTGGCGCGCTGGCCTGCTTCGAGTGCCGCACCCATCAGATCCACGACTGTGGCGATCACCACATCCTCATTGGCGAAGTAGTGAGATTCGAAGCATCGGATACTGAACCGCTTCTATTCTTTGGCGGTAAATACGCAGGATTGGCGACCTGAAGAGCAGCAACGGTAAATCAATCAGGGGGATCTGGTGCCGATGTTGTCTTATTTTTTCGCTCGCTGTGGCGAGCTCCTACGACGCTGCGCCATATTTCTTGACATTGGATTAGCCCGCTGCGGCGGACGATTAAGCGGCGATGATCTTTGTAATCAGGTTATTGATTAGCGGATACTTCAGCCTGACCGAGCTTCCGGTAATAGTCGGCGACAATTTCCTTGTGCTCATCCGGAATTTCGTCTGTCGCGTTGGTACGAATGCTGACCTCGTTCTTGCGCGCTGTTTTTGCAAGCGCCAGCTCCAGTTGCTCGACCAGAGACAAGGCATGCCGTGATTCGGCGTCGAGCAGGTCCGGATTGCCGCTGAAATCCGAGGCGCGAATGTCGGCGGCCAGGCGACGCAATTCATCGATGTCCCGTACGGTCGCGCCTGCTGCGCGTAATTCGCGAAACAGGTTGATAACACTCTGCGAGATACTGTCTGCCTGGCGGTCCAGTTCACGCGTGAACTCGATATCACCGATGCGGATGCCGGTGGACTGTTGCAAATCGTCCCGGCCCCGATTAGTGAGCGACCCGCCCGTGGCGTTGCCTTCGGCCAGCCGTTGTAGTTCGCGCCGTAGCCGCTGCGTTTCCGCCAGCGTTTCGGCGAAACCGTCCCTGCCCTCTCCGCCACGACCTGCGCCACTGCCCTGTCCGGCCATGTCTTCTGCGCGTTGCATGTCGTCGCGCAATTCGCGCAATCCCTGGGTCACCGCACTCTCGCTGCCAGCAATGTAGATTGCTTCGCCTTGTTCTATGTAGGCGGCAGCTACGGCAAGGCGGGCTTCAATTTCCATCTCACGAATGGTGTCGATCGCTTTTCGAATTTCTTCCGCCGCACGCGGTTCAGCATGGTCGAGCGCCCGGGCGGTATTGCGTGCATCCTGCTCCAGACTTTGCAATTCTGCTTGCAGGCGCCGTTTCTCCTCTGCGATCTCGTACTCTTCTTCCATCGACAGTCCGCTGTCGAGGCGGTTTAGGTCGTTTCGTCCGATCAATATACTGCGAACCGCCTCCTGCAAGCGATCTTCGAGCGCGGACTGGGTTTCATATAAATCGTCGGCGCGATTGGTTAAATCACTGACCGATGCCTGCAACATCCGTTGCTGTTCCTCGCGCGCGCGGTCGCGCGCGCCCTCGAGCTGACGCTGTGCTTCCTCCGACGCCCGGCGCAGATCATCCGGATCGCCGCCATTGCGCATGGCCTCGTCGACTTCGTTCATAGCCCGGACGGCACTTTCCAGGCGGCGCCTGAGTTCATCTATCTCTCTTGACAACTCGCCTTGCTGCCCTTGTGATCCCTGCTGTCCCGATTGGGACCGCTGGCCGCTTTGTCCGGACTGCGATTGCGATTGCGATTCGTTTGCCGCCTGCTGCTGCATGCGTTCGAGCCGTTCGCGTAATTCTTCGACGTCCCGGCGCAATATTTCCTGCTGCCAGCGTTGTGCTGGCGTCGGTGTCCGCGTGCGATCGAGATTGCGCACCAGTAGCTCCTGGCGCCGGGCGAGATCACCCAGTTCATCGGCTGCATCGTTTAGTTGCTGTTGCGGTGGATTCGGCGAAGCGGTGCTGCCAGACTCGTACTGATTCTTTTCGAGATCCATTTCGAGCTCGAACATTTCTGTCAGGTCGCGGCCGGCTTGACCACCGCCACCACCACGATTGTTGGCCTGTAATGAAACACTGATATCGGTGAACACTGCCTCGGCCGCCAGGAGGTGCTGCAACGCCTCCTGCTCCGGCAACAGGGCTTGCTCCAGCTCGATCTCACCCAGGCGTTCTGCCGCAGGGATCATCGCCTCGCCGGCCAGGAGCAGGTGCTCGGCGAAGGTCGCGATTTCCTCATTGGAGGCGGTTAACAGTCGCGCATGCGCCCGTTGCGCCAGCGTCTCGACCTGCCCGCGCAAGGTCTGCTGCACGCGCGACAAGAGTGCCGCGTTGTCGGACACATACGCAGAGTCATACCGCCGCTGTTCCCTGATTTCGCGGATCAGGTTCCATGTCGATACGATGATCTCGCGCTGTCGATCCGAGATCTCATTCTGCCGCCCACCCTGTTGTCCGCCCATGGCGCCGCCCGACTGCTGCGACTGGGAGTAACGGCGGTCGAATGGTTGTACATCGATAAAGAACATGTCGGTGCTCGCGGAGTTTTCCCGATCTTCGGCAATTGCATAGTAGGAAATCAGATCACCCGGGCGCATTTTCGTGCCGGCGTCACTCTTCGATAAGGACTCGAGAAAAAATATGTGATCGATTTCCGCGATGTCGGTGTCGACCGGCAACTCGATCGACTGCCAGTCGCTGGCGTTGACCGAATAACGCAACTCCAGTGATTCAATTGCAAAATCATCCTCCGCCGATACCCGCACGGTGACTTCCTCGATGCTGCTGGCGCTCCAGTCCCGCCCCGGTCGCGCGAATTCGATGCGCGGTATTTGATCATCAAGGAGGGTGATGAAGTAGTCGTCAGTCAGGCGAATTTGCTCACCACCGACTCTCGCGGCGACGAAGTACTGGCCATCCTGCGTTACGGTAAAGGTCGCCGTCGCCATGTTGCCATCGATGTCGAGTGGAATGACCTGATCGTCCACGATCAACTCGCCCGGTGTCATCGCCCGATCGGATCTAAGCTGCAGCTGTACTTGTGTTTCGGCAATGACGCGCACATCACCGCCCGGATCATGAGTCTCGGGATCGCGCTGAGTCCACTCCGGAAATGTGTAGGTTAGCGCCAGGTTCTCGACGATCGGCAAATCGACGACGTTGACCGTAAAGGTCGGACTGCGAACGTTGGCAGCCGACACGTAGTATTCCAGCGGCTGGCGAACCGAGAAGAATGTGAACTCGAATCGTTCGTCCTCGTCCGACATTTCAACCTGTTGCCATTCGCCATCACCAAAACTTGCATGCACCCAGGCTCGGGTTGGTTCGAATCCCTGCATCGTCGCACGTACGTGAACCGTGCCGCCCTGGCGAATGCCGTCGTCACCGGGAACGACCTCGATGCTCTGCGGCGGTAGCAGCCCGGGCAAAGCCCAGCCGAACCAGAGATGACGGACGCCATAGGCATAATTTCCCGGGCCCGCAACGGCGAGGAACAGCAGCCCTGCCAACGCGACCGCAGCTGCCGTGTAGGCAAGCATGAATTCTTTCTTTTTAACCTGTGACTCGGGCGGATGCTCGTTCGCAATTCTGCTTGCGTCTTCGGCCAGCAACTCGCGCATCGGATTGCGCTCATCACTCATTTCCACATACGTTTCGACCCGGCCGCCGAACGCCCCGGTCCGTCGCTCGATGTCAGCGGCGCCATTTTTGTCAACGTGCTTCCGCGGCAAAATCACGAATCGATATGCCAGCGCACCCAGGAGAGCGATAAGGATCAGGCGGGACGTAATGACGATATCGTCAGGAAACCCGTTACGAATGGCAGTGGCAACGGCGATAAACGTAACCAGCAGCGCCGCTATCGACAACACCGCCGCACCGCGGGCGAGAACAAGCTGCTTCAGTCGCAGCCGGAACTGATTGAGATACAGATCTAATTCCTGCGTATGTCTCATCTATTCGCCTTTGCTAAAGGCGCCAGGTAGGTGTTGCCGAGAATCGATTCGGCAATGATGACCATTGCCAATAAAAGCAGCAACCAGTGCCATAGCTCCACGGGCTCCGATTCCACGAGATCAGACTGACCTGCACCGATCCGGTCCAGGCGCGTGGTGGCATCCTGCCACCGATCCAGTAGCTCCTGGGAGATTGGATCGAGTTCGGATTCCCGTGGGTCAATATTGGCGGCCACCAGCATGTTGTCCTGAGGAGTGTAGACCTCGTAAAAGCCCGGTCTATCCAAATTTATTTGCTGCGCGCGTGTCGTATCGGCAAGTGACAGGATCGTGTTGCCGTCCGGATCCACGACCTGGCCGGATGCGCTGCCAATCAGTGACAGGGGAAAACTTGCGCCGGTTGTATAGGTCTTCGATATTTCATTGATACCGGACAGATAGCGAGCAGCTTCAATGACAAAGCTGACAAATACGGGACGCACCGGAAAATTGTTCCAGCGATTGTCGAGGCCGTTCAGTATCAGCAACAGCCGCCCGGCGCCGATTCTTCTTTCGATCAGGAACGGATCGTTATTCTCCAATCGAATAAGGACCTGGTCCGCGGCCTGTTCTTCGATCGGGATGTTTCTCGACACGTTGACGGTATGCCAACCCTCGGTTTGTGCAAGCACCGGGTGGCTGGTATCGATTTGCCCCGGCGACAGGTACTCGTTGCCACCGATGACACTGGCTGCGGCCAATCGATGGCCGCTGACAGGAAGGATATTGGCGCTCGCGGCCCGTTCACCGGCAAACGCGAGCAGATTGCCGCCGTTTTGCAGGTATGCAGTCAGGACGTTGGCGAGTTCTTCGTCGATTGATCCGATGTCGTCGACCATGACCCAGCGGTGCCGGCCAAGCACGCGCGCATCAAATTCGCCGATGACCAGCGGTTCGACGTGGTAGCGTTGTCCGGAATCTGCTTCAAGCGCTGCCGACAGATAGGTGACCGGTAATCCGTTGCGATTGAATGTAATCAGCGGGACCGACGAAGGCGGTTCATTCTCGACCACATGGAACCAATGATTGTCAGCCGCCAGATCGTCGTCGGTATTGATCCTGACTTCGATCCGGTTGTCGCCGTCTTCGTATTGCAGATCCGTGAAACGCAATGTGACCGGGCCGGTTTCAGCAAGCCCACGCATTTCCACAAGCTCGCCATTGAGCAATAACTCAACATTGGCGACCCGCTCCCGGTCGCCGAAGCCAAGCAGGCCGACGTCCAGTCCCTCCGCCGTTTCGCGGACATATTCGACCGACCAGTTGAACGGCGCGCCGGTGCCAACGACGTGCGGAATCAGTTCCGATACCCGCGAGGGAACCACATCAGCAAACCTGACCGGCATCGCACTCGCCTGGAAATCACTGATCAAATGAAGTGTTACCGGTGACGGCAGCGATTCTGCCAGGCGATCGACGGCGGCCATTGCGCTACCGAAATCCAGCCGCAACGCGCTGACGTTGAGTCTCGACACCGCAGCACGATGATCCGCTTTGTCTACCGACAGGTTACTACCAATATGCAGCGCATCATCGACGCTCAGGAGCTGCAGCAGCGCGCCGGACGGCACATCGTCGACAGCCTGGCGGGCAACCACGATCGCCTGATCGAAAACGCCGGCGCGGCCCATCGACACGGAAGTGTCTACCAGGATCAGATGGGTCCCGGCAGCACCTGCTAGCAGCAAGGTGGGTGGCCGGCTCAGGAACGGTTTCGCAAACGCCAGTGCAATCATCAGCAACAACGCGATACGCAATGCAAGTAGTACCAGGTACTTGAGTTTCTTTTGCAGATGCACGCGCTCTTCCGTTGTCTCGAGCAACATCGTGGAACTGAATGGCTGACGATCTGAACTTTGGGTCTGTAGCCGATGCAGCCAGATCGGCAACGCAATTGCGAGCGCGCCAAGCAGGAACATCGGTGCAAAGAAGCCCATCGTTATTTTCGTCGCTGCCGAAAGAGCAGATAGTTTCGGAGTGCGTTGTCGAGTGAGTCGCTGGTGTTAACGAGTACGTGATCGGCACCAATACCCGCTGCTGCTGTTTTGAGTGAATCGATGTGTGCGCGAATACGCTCGGGATAGGCTTCGCGCATGAATTTCGGCGCAACCTCGACTGCTTTGCCGGTCTCGAGATCCTCGAGTAACACATTGTTCCTGAAGTCCGGATCGAGCTCCTGCTTGTCGAGCACCTGGAACAGGACCACATCCTGCCCTTGCCAGGCGAGCGGACGTACGCCTGCGAGCAGGTTCTCGGCATCGCAATAGAAATCCGAGATCACTGCAACCAGACCCCGGCGCGATACCTGCTCCCTGAATTTGTCGAATGGCTTGTCGAAGCGGGTGCCAACGGCGGCTTCGGCCGAATCGATGCAATGCAAAATGCCCTGCATTTTTCCGGCGCGTGACGAAGGCGGCCGGTAATCCCTCACTTCTTCGTCAAAAATCATGCAACCAACCGCGTCGTGTTGACGCGCCGCGAGGAACGACAAACTTGCGGCCAGAAACTGGCCGTAACGCAATTTGCTGACAGGCGGTCCACCAAACCCCATCGACGCGCTGGCATCGAGAAGGATCATCAGGTGTGAATTGGTGTCGCCAAGGAAACGTTTGATGACTGTTTTTTCGGTGCGCGCGTAGACGTTCCAGTCGATAAACCTGGGATCATCGCCCTCGGCATACGCCCGGTACTCCGCGAATTCCTGGCTGAAGCCGAACGTCGGCGAACGGTGCAATCCGATCAGGAACCCTTCAACCACGGAGCGCGCGACCAGGTCGAGATTCTTCAGGCTGGCCAGCACCTCGGGCTGCAGAAGATCCCGCGCCGTGGATCGACTGGGTTGCATTCCGGTCACGGGGCTACCTTTTATCCGTCGATCTTTTCGAGCATGGCGTTGAGCACGTCGTCGACCGTCATGTTGTCGGACTCGGCGAAGTAATTGCAGAGTACGCGGTGACGCAGCACCGGCAGCACCATGTCGCGAACATCTTCTTTGGTCACGTGATACCGGCCAGCGAGCAGGGCGCTGGCTTTCGCCGCCAGGTTCAGGAACATGGTTGCACGCACACTTCCGCCGAAATTGACGTAGCGCTTGATGACGTCCGGCGCGTTTTCTTCGACCGGCCGGGTCGCGCGAACGATGTCGACTGCGTAACGATTAACCGACTCGGACACTGGTACCTGGCGGGTCAGCCATTGGAACCGTACAATTTCCTCGGAGCTCGTCACCGCAGACACCTTGGGAATATCGACGCGGGTCGTAAACCGCTCGAGCACTGCCATCTCCTGGTCGCTGTCGAGATAATCCAGCAGCACATTGAATAAAAAGCGATCAAGTTGTGCCTCGGGAAGCGGGTACGTCCCTTCAAGTTCGATCGGATTCTGGGTTGCCAGTACAAAAAACGGCGGCTCCAGGCGGTGATTCTCGCCACGCACGGTGACGGAGCGTTCCTGCATGGCTTCGAGCAGGGCCGCCTGTGTTTTTGGCGGCGTCCTGTTGATCTCGTCAGCCAGCAATACATTCGTGAAAATCGGACCTTGGACAAATGTCCACGAACGATGGCCGGTCGCAGTATCTTCCTCAATGATGTCGGTGCCGGTGACGTCTGTCGGCATCAGGTCAGGCGTAAACTGAATCCTCTTGAACGTCAGACCGAGCGAATCGGCAAGTGTTTGCACGAGCAGTGTTTTCGCCGTTCCGGGCATGCCGGTAATCAGGCAGTGGCCACCCACGAGCAAAGTAATCAGCAGGTGTTCGACGACTTCCTCCTGACCGATGATGACCTTGCCTACTTCGTCACGTAATTTCGCGGTTGCCGATTGAAATGTGCCGATAAGCTCACGCACTTCATCAGTTTCGAAAACTTCTTCCTTTTTTGTCGCCATGCTCTGTGTTCCGTTGGTTAGTGATGATCTTCCGAAGCGGAGCGCATTAAGTCCAACAGCAGTCTTTGCGCCGGCCTGAAATTCGGTGCAATGTCGAGCGCTTGCAACAGATGATCCTGCGATTGCTCGTCATCGCCCAGTTGGTGGTACGCGCTTGCCATTCGATAATTGGCCGTAGCCTTGTCATGCGGGTCCAGCGCGAGGGCTATCGAATATTCCGCCAGTGCCTCCTGTGCCCGATCGGCCTCGAGCAGCAGGTCGCCGAGCTTGCCATGCAGCTCCTGGTCCAACGGATCGACGAGGTTGACGCTGCGTAAAACATCAATGGCCTCAGCGCTGCGATTTTCCTCGTATAGCCAGCCCCCGAGCCGCTTGAGCGCCACTGGATCATAGCCGCCATTTTTCCAGAATCTTTCAAGTGCCTCGATTGCCTGCTGCCGTTGACCGAGTTCCTCCTGCGCGCGCGCCAGCGCCAGGTACGGGCTGTCCGGCTCGACGTAAGCAGGCAGGATATCGAGCAATTGTTTGGCCAGTTGGACGGTGTCCGACCAGTCGGCAGCGGCAATTCTTTGCTGAATCGACGATTGAGTCCGGTGCCATTCTTCAAAATTGTCGAGGATAGCGCCATGCTCCGACCTGACAAACTGGTCAAAGTCGCGGTCAAATTCCTGTGGCGATATGCCGAGCACTGCTTCAATCGCCTCGTCGGTCTGCAGTCCGTCACGATACTTATATAAGAGTCCACGCAAAGATTCGACGCCGAACTGCCGGTCGATGTACTGGCAAACCAGTCCCGCCTGCATGTAAGAGACGATGACCTGCTGTTCATAGGTGGGACGCAGAAATCCTTCGTCGAGTTCAGCGACCGGGAGGAAACGATCGTCCTTCATCGCGTTGTAAACCGACATTGGAATATGCACGCCGGGGTTCGGACCGCTGCGCCACTCCTCGAACACGGAAATGCCTTCGCTGAACCAGCGCGGCACCAGGTGATTGGAAGCTTCGAGCGTGAATACATGCGCCAGTTCATGCCACAGCGTCGTACCCCATTGGAATTGCTCCGGCGGCCGTCCCGATGGCGAGTCCATCGCAACCACATAGCCAAAGGTCGCACCGAGTATGCCGAGCCCCGGCATGCCAGCAGTGCGCACAGCAAAATCCTCATGGTCCGGGTACATCTCGATAATCACCGGCTCCCTCAATGCAAAATCGTAGCGCTCTGTAAACTCCGCGATGCTGGCGCGCGTCAGGCTGATCGCATACGGTGCAATGGCTGCTGCCTCCTCCTTGTGTAACCTGAGAGTAACAGGGATCAGACCAGCATCGCCCGGCACTTCTGGATCATTGATCAGCGTGAAGTTTACGAAGGAATCCAGGAGCCTCAGGGTATTGACAGCAATTGGACTGAACGGATCCTGATCATGCGCTGTCACGAGGTGTTTCCTGGCGCGGCTCACCTGGTTATCCCGCAGCAGGTTGACGCCCAATTGCTCGTGCGCGGATGCAAGTCCTGGTTCGATGTCGACGGCCCTCTGGTAAAGATCGATCGCTTCGCGGTAACGGCGCGTGATGACGTAGAAATACGCGGGAATCTCGTAGATACCCCCGTAATGCGGGTTGTACTCGAGCGACATTGCCGTCCAGCGGCTCTCGGTGACATTGTTGGCAAGATCTGCGGCCGCGCGTAAAGCATAGACTTCGAGCGGCGGCCAGCCATTGCGCTCGATGATCTCCGCGGCATCATCGAGCGCGGCCAGCGCTTCGTCGCGGGCTCCATCTTCGAGTTCTACGCGCGCGGAAAGCAATAGTGCACCTGCTCTGGCGCCATCCGGTATCGTTGGGTCAGTCAGTAGTGGTGTGAGAAACGCGTTTGCCGCATCGTCAAAACTGCCCGCCAGCACCCGGGCGGCGCCGAGCAGCGCGAATGCATTGCTCTCATCGCGCTCAAGCGCCTCGCGATAAATGTCCATCGCTTCCGCGTCCTGATGAGAATCAGCGTACAGATCGCCCCAACGTACTCGTGTCGCGACGTCGTCGGGATTTTCGCGCATCGCCTGCTGAAACCAGCTGTTCGCAGCCTGCAGATCTTGCAGCGCCCACGCAGCCTCGGCCCTGACCGCCAGTATCGCGCTGCTGCGCAGCAGGTTCGCATAACAATTGCCGGAATCCTCGATTTGGCCCCGCCAGTGCAATTGATCGCAGGCGACAATTTCCGCATCGCCTGCCGCGCCGTAGTGAATCTCACGAGCAGTGGCTGCAGTCTGCGCTGACAACAGGGCTAGCAACGCGACCACGATAAGGGTTGTTCGCCCGCTGGGGCGGGCTCCTACAATGCGATGGCGCATCCGTAGGAGCCCGCCCCAGCGAACGATCACATTGGGACGCTGCACCATCCGTAGGAGCCCGCCCCAGCGAACGATCACATTGGGACGCTGCACCATCCGCAGGAGCTCGCCCCAGCGAACGATCACATTGGGACGCTGCACCATCCGTAGGAGCTCGCCC
>SMVA01047607.1_pt1 | contig 11102 bp, 8 predicted proteins | sample 2456451 | NCBI WGS metagenome assembly SMVA01 (sample SAMN11095933, study PRJNA526329) | marine sediment metagenome | biome: Marine sediment; feature: Surficial sediment; material: Deep marine sediment; isolation source: Hadal surficial sediment | place: Pacific Ocean | collected 2014-05 | depth 0-1...
CCGGCTTCAATCTTCGAATCGCCAAGGCCGCCCGCCGGCGGGAGCTGCCGGTACTCTACTATATCGCCCCGAAGGTCTGGGCCTGGGGCGCCGGCCGCGTAAAAAAACTGGCAGCGTACACCAACCGGTTGGCGCTGATTCTTCCGTTCGAGGTGGAGGCCTTGGTTAGCGCCGGGGCACACGCCACCTTCGTCGGACATCCGCTGCTGGAGACCCCGGCTTCGGAGCCGGATCGACGAGCATTCTGCGAAAGGTGGAGTCTCGACGTCCAACGCCCGATCCTTGCACTGCTCCCGGGATCCAGGCCTCAGGAGCTGCGCCGTCACCTGCCCGTTTTTCTCGAGGCGGGTCGCCGCGTTGAGGAACGAAGCCCCGGGGTACAGCTTGTACTTGCACGTGCTTCATCGATTTCGCCTGAGGCGTTCCGGGACATCGCCGTCCCTGTGGTCGACGACGCGCGAAGCCTTCTCGCTCATTCGGCGACCGCACTCGTGAAATCTGGCACATCAACACTCGAGGCGGCCCTCGAGGGCACACCATTTGTGACTGTGTACCGAACACATCCAGCCACATACGCGGTCGCACGACGGCTCCTACGAGTGAACCGTATAGCGTTACCGAACTTGATCGCGGGGCGCGATGTGGTACCGGAGGTTCTCCAGAGTCAGGCGACACCCGACCGCCTCGCCGATCTTCTCCTGAGGCTGCTCGAACCCGATTGCCCTGAGCGAGCCGAGATGATCACGGGCCTCCTCGGCGTACGCGCTGCGTTAGGCGAGCCTGGAGCATCCGCGCGTGTCGCCGGGCTGGCAGCAGATCTTCTGGGGAACGCGTGAGGTCTACGTTCACCGGCATTGGGCCAACAGCGGTAGGCCTCACGGGCCGATATGGACTGCGGGCTCTTTTTCGAACCCTGCACATCCAGAGGACGGGGCAACACCCCCCCCTGAGGCTTGGGGAAGAGCGTACTCCGGTCATCTTCGTCTTCTGGCATGGACGACTGTTGCCCTTGATCCACGTCCACCGTCACCAAGGCACCGTGGTGCTGGTCAGTGAACATCGAGACGGCGAGTACATTGCGCGGCTTCTCCATCATTTCGGGTTCGGGACGGTACGGGGCTCGAGCACGCGCGGCGGCGTACGGGGACTGAGAGGACTTATCAGAGCGGCTCGTAGGGGATGGGATCTTGCCATTACGCCCGACGGTCCCCGCGGGCCAAGCCGGGAGTTGAAGCTCGGCGCGTTGACAGTCGCACGTATCACCGGTCTTCCACTCGTTCCGGTAGGGGTCGGGGTCACTTCCGCTTGGCGAATCCAAAGTTGGGACGGGCTCCTCGTGCCCAAGCCCTTTTCGACGGTGCGGGTCGCCTACGGCCCTCCGACCCTCGTCCCAAGAAACGCGGACCAGGATAAAATCGACGAGGTGGCCGTGTCGCTCCAACGCAGACTGGATGACCTCTCAGGGCAAGTCGGCGACACCGGGCCCCTGGGCGAGGTCGAGGACACAGAGCTCCTGACCGAGGCCGCAGACGTTGAGCCGTCGGGCCCATTCGACGGTATTGGCCCTTCGTGAGAAGTGTACGCGTGGGGCTCAGCGTGTGGCTCAGGCGATCGTGGGACGGACAGAGCGGCCCTCTGGGCCGGCTCATGATCGGGCTTCTGCTCCCCACGGAGTTGCTTTACGGGGGGGCCGTCGCTCTCCGGAATCGGTGTTATGATCTTGGTTTTTTGTCACGATCCGAGAGTGATATTCCCATCGTTTCGGTCGGCAATCTTGCGGTCGGCGGAACCGGAAAGACACCCGTCGCGTCGTGGCTCATCGCCCGCCTCACCACGATGGGGCACCGGCCCGCATTGGTCACGCGGGGTTATGGCGCGGACGAGATCCTTCTCTACAAGGCCCGGAATCCCGGCGTGCCAGTGGTGGTGCAGAAGTCGAAGGTCAAGGGGGTTGCACAGGCCGCGAGGGGGGGGGCCAACGTGGCCGTCCTGGACGACGGCTTTCAGCATCGGGCGGCGAGGAGAGATGTAGACATCGTGCTTCTAGCGGCAGAGCAGGGTACATCAGGCCCCTTGCTTCCCCGGGGGCGGTTTCGGGAGCCGCTCAGCGCCCTGTCACGAGCCGACGCGGTCGTTATCACCCGCAAGGTCGCGACCCGGGAAGAAGCGTGTGCGGTGGGACGCCTGGCCATCGGCAAGGCGCCCAAGGCCGTGTTGGGGCAGATCCATCTCGGGGAGGACGTTTGGACCGAGTTGGAGGGCGATCCACCCCTCGAGGTACACGCCGGACCGCCGGCCGGCGATCTCCTGGCAGTGTCCGGCATTGCCGAGCCAGACGGTTTTCACGAGATGGTTCGCTCAAAAGCCAGCGGGGTTGTAGAGTGCATGGCCTTCCCGGATCACCACCCATTTTCCCTCAAGGACGTTCGCCGGATCGTGGAGCGGGCAGCTGGGAGGCCCGTTGTCATCACCGAGAAGGATGCCGTAAAGTTAGGGTCGTTTTCGCGGGAACTGCCGAGGACGTACGTTCTGCGCCTACGGGTGGCTTGGGACTTCGGACAGGACGCCGTCATGGAACTCATTCGGCGGGCCCTGGAAGGCAACAGCGTTCTGGAAGGCACCAGCCTTCTGGAAAAGAACCCATGAACATCACCGCCATCGTTGTTGGGCGGGCCGGCGCTCCCTTAAAGGATGCCATACTCGAATACGAAACACGGGCGGGACGGTATTGGAAGTTCAAGGTTACCGAGGTCGCATCAGGTGGGGCGGGGGGGGCGAAGGCTCGTCCGGATCGTGCGATCGAGTTGGAAGAAGCGCGGCTTCTGGCCCGACTCCCAGAGCGCGCCCAGATCGTTGCGCTCACGCGGACGGGCCGAGGCATGAACTCGCTCGACTTTGCCGGCTATCTGCAGGATCATGCCCTCCATTCCACGCCCGAAGTGTGTTTCGTGATTGGAGGAGCGTTCGGCCTCGGCACCGGCGTTCTGGACCGGGCGCACAAACGGTGGTCCCTTTCCGACGCCACGCTTCCGCATGAGCTGGCCCGACTCGTGCTGGCCGAGCAGCTTTATCGGGCCGGCACCATCATCAGGAACGAACCCTACCACAAGAAGGCTGCTAGGTGAGTACAGCGGGTCGCGCCCGAGGGGCCATCGTGTGTAACATCTGGATCTGGAGGACCGGCTGAACTTCGAACTTTTGATAGGACGGCCTTCGGGCTCACCCCTCTTCGAGGAATATCTTCAGGGGGGCGAGGCCGTCGCTTCCTTCTACTCTGGGTCATGGCGGGACCCGAAGGCCTATCGTGCCCTCTTGGACAGCGTCGACGCGCGGTTCGATTCGGATGCCAGACGGAGAGCGCTCGGGGCGCTGAAGGTTCCGAAGAGCGTCGACTCGGAGCAGCTCGACCGATGGATCGAGCAGCGGGGCGTCATCGTCACGACCGGCCAACAGCCCGGGCTCTTGGGAGGCCCTCTTTATGCCCTCTACAAGGGCATTTCGGCGGTTCGCCTGGCGCAGCAGCTCGAGGGGCTGCTGGACCGGCCCGTGCTCCCGGTTTTCTGGGTGGCCTCGGAGGATCATGACTGGGATGAGGCGGACCACACCTACGTCATCGACACGGCAAACGAACTGGTCCGACTTCAGGTGCGGGATCCCGGACACGGCAGACGGGCGCTCCACCGTATCCCACTCGGCGAAGACATCGTGGATTTGGTCGAGCAGGCCGCGCAACACCTGCCTGCGACAGATTTCAGTGATTCCTACCTCGACCAGCTTCGCGAAGCTTACAAGCCGGGAGCAACCCTTGTGGACGGGTTTGTCGGAGTTCTTTCTGGTCTTCTGGGACCCCTCGGCATGTGCTTCGCCGACGCGGCCTCCCCCGCCGTCAAGGAACTCTCGGGGCCACTCCTGCTCGAGGAGCTCGATCGAGCTGAGGCGCATGAGTCCATGCTCCGGCAGGATGCGGACAAACTCGAAAGGGCCGGTTACTCCCCACAGGTGCCGATCTTGGATGGTGCGGTCAATCTTTTCCTGGAGGGCCCCGAAGGACGGGAGCGGATCTACCGAAACGGAAGCAACTTCGAGCTTCGCCGCTCCCGTGAATCCGTGTCAGCGGAGGCCGTACGCGAGCGCGCCGAGTCCGATCCACTCGCGCTGAGTCCGAATGTGCTCCTCCGCCCGGTGGTCGAGAGTACGATCTTTCCTGTGATCAGCTACGTGGCCGGTCCCGGCGAGACGGCATACTACGCGCAAATCAAGCGGCTCTTCCAAGCGCATGGACTCATGATGCCGGTGATCTACCCTCGACATGCCGTAACGGTGGTCGAGGCCAAGATCCGAAAAAAGCTCGACAAATTCGGCGTGGAGCTGGAAGGTCTTCAACGTCCCCTTCACGAGATCATGTCCGATATGGCTCGGGATGAAGTGCCCGACGGTGTGCGTCAGGCTCTCGGAGAGCTCAAGAGTGCCGTGGCCCGGGGCTCAGCTGATCTCCTCAAGGCAGCCGCGAGCATCGATCCCACTTTGAAGGGACCCGTCACGAACGCTCGGAACACCGCCCTGTCCGCTTTCCAAGCCGCGGAACGAAAGATCATACAGAGCGTAAAGCGGGAGAACGAAGTCGCGTCGAATCAGCTGGAGGTGGCACAGCGCCACCTCTTTCCTGAGGGACAGCCCCAGGAGCGTATTCTGGCGCCTTTGTACTACTTGGTCCGCTACGGGAGTGAGTTCGTGCAATCCCTCGCTGAGAGATTTACGGTGGATTTGGCCGAAGAGACGGAGTAGCTTCAAGCACTATGATTGCGATGATCTTTTTCCTCGTCCTCCTGATCCCGATCCTGGCCATCGTCCTGGATTCTCCGGTGGGGCGGGCCCTTGCCGGACGGCTGGAGGGTCGCGGACTTTCCTCCGGCGCTGACAAGGAGACCTCCGAGAGGCTCTCCTACCTGGAGGGAGAGGTGGAGCGGCTGACTACTGAGGTACGGAAGCTCGAGGAAGAGAGCCAGTTCTTGAACAACCTCCTCACCGATCGGCCCGCTTCACAAATGCTCCCGCCCGGTGACCAGAACGGCTAACAGCCGCTCTGGAGAAGCCCGACGCTCCCGCGCCGCCTTTACGGTGGGCGCGGGCATTTTTTTCAGCCGTATCAGCGGGTTCATCCGGAGCGTGCTGATGGCCTCGTTCTTCGGAGCGTCGGGCCTGGCGGACGTCTGGATCGCGGCAACGAAGATTCCCAACGTGATCCAGAATCTTCTAGGAGAGGGGACGCTCAGCGCTTCGGTGATACCGGTGTACTCGGAGTTCCTCGAAGAAGGGCGGGAGGACGAGGCGGGGCGGTTCGCCGGAGCGATTCTCGGCATCCTCATGACGGTCGCGGGGGCAGCGGCGCTTCTGGGGATGCTTTTGGCGCCTCTTTTCGTCCCGATGGCGTTCCCCCTGTGGGACCCGGACAAGCTGGCGCTCACCACGATCATCGTTCAGATCCTCTTTCCCATGAGCGCCGTGCTGGTCGTTTCGGCGTGGGCACTTGCGATCCTCAACAGTCACCGCCGGTTCCTGGTGTCCTATATGGCTCCGGTCGCGTGGAACGGTGCGATCATCGCGACCGTGGTGGCGATGGGGTTCGGCTTCGGGTGGTCCGGACGTGAACTCCTTCTCGCGGCGGCCTGGGGTGCCCTGGGGGGTGGTCTTCTTCAGTTCACGGTGCAGCTTCCGTACGTGGTTCCGCTCCTCAAACATTTCCGCCTTTCCCTGGACCGGAGCGTGAGTGGGGTGAGGGAGGCCATCCGAAATTTCGTACCGGTAGTGATGGCCCGGGGCGTGGTCAACATCGGCAGCCTGCTCGACCTATTCGTTGCCGGGTTCCTTGCAGAGGGCGCGCTTGCCGCTCTCGGCTACGCCCAGATGTTGTATCTGCTTCCGATTTCCCTTTTTGGCATGTCGATTGCCGCGTCCGAACTGCCTGAACTCTCCCGGCAGCGAAAGGCTCCCGCCGGCGAAGTCGCTCTTCAGGTTTCGGCGGCCCTCCAGCGGATACATTTTCTCGTCGTACCCTCTGTCGCCGCTTTTCTACTGTTGGGCGACGTGTTTATCGGGGGCCTTTATCAACGCGGGGAATTTCTTTCGACAGACACGCCCGTCGTCTACGCCGTGCTCGCGGCCTATGCTCTTGGTCTTCTCGCTTCCGCCGGATCGCGGGTATTGTCCTCCGCGTTTTATGCGAGGCGAGACACGCGGACGCCGGCTCGGATGGCCTATCTCCGTGTGTTGGTATCCCTGGCTGTCGGTATATCCCTGATGTTTCCGCTCGATCGGTTCGCCTCGGGCGAACTCCACTACGGTGCCACGGGTCTCGCGCTGGGAGCGTCCGTGGCCGCGTGGCTCGAATACGCCTTGCTCCGGAGGCGTCTGGCCAGGGTGCTTGGGCCGCATGGCCCCGCACGGTCCGTCCGCATCAGCATTCTGGGAGCGACCGCCGTGGCCACCCTCGCCGCATTGGCCGCCAAGTGGGCGTTGGGATCGACTGTGCCCCTTCACGATGGCGTGATCGCGGGACTTTTCGGTGACTCCGTACCCTGGCTCGTACAGCCGGCGCTCGCTGCGAGCACCGCCTTCATTTTTGGTGTCATATATCTTACGGTGACCACCCGTCTCGGTGTCGGTGCACCCCTCCGCCAGCTTATGGGGTGGCGACCCAAGAACTCCTGACTCCCCGGTGCAGCGGTAGAACTCGTTGTGGCAGAACTCGTGCTTCAGGATCAGCTCAAGAACCTTCCCACGCGCCCCGGCGTGTACTTGTTCAAAGACGACGCGGGCGGTGTCGTCTACGTCGGGAAGGCCGGCACGTTGCGACCCCGAGTCCGGAGCTATTTCAGGGCGTCCGGCCAATCTCCCAAGACCAGAGAAATGATGCGGCACGTCGTGTCGTTGGAGACGATTGTCGTGGGTTCGGAGGCGGAAGCCCTGATCCTCGAAGCCAACCTGATCAAGGAGTATCGGCCGCGGTTCAACATTCAGCTCCGGGATGACAAGCGTTACCCCTACATCAAGGTCACGACGAAGGAGCCGTTTCCGAGGGTTTTCGTAACCCGAAAGCTTCACGACGACGGATCCAGATACTTCGGACCCTACACCTCGGTAGGAGTGATGCGCGAGGCTCTCGAGGTAATCAAGCGCCTCTATACGGTGCGCTCCTGCCGCTACGATCTCCCGCGGGAGGCACCGGACCGTCCGTGCCTGGATTACCACATCGGGCGGTGCCTGGCCCCCTGCGTGGGACTCCAGGATCAATCCTCGTACGGTGAGATGATCGGGGAAATCCTCAAGATTCTGGATGGTGACACCGAAGGTGTACGTGGTCGAGTAGAGGGCCTCATGCAGGAGGCTTCGGACGAGCTGAAATTCGAGCGTGCCGCCCGTCTCCGTGACGTCCTATCGGGACTCGATGCCTTGGCGCGTCAGCAGCGTGTCGAGCGACTGCGGGGAGGGGACTATGACGTCGTAGGGTTGGCCCGAGACGGTGATCTGGCCGTCACAGTCGTCCTGAGAATCAGATCGGGCGTACTCCTGGGCCGCGATACGCAGCGATTTACGGACATCGGGGACGAATCAGACGCCTCCTTGATCACCACGTTTGCGTCCCGGTACTACCTGAGCAGTGGGACGGGTGGAAGGCGCCAAGCGACGCGCCGAGGATCGACTCTCCCCCGGGAGATATTGATTCCGGCAGAGTTCGACGATAAAGAGCTGGTCGAGGACATCTTATCCGACGAGGCGGGAAGAAGAGTCCGCGTTTACGCCCCGAAGAAGGGGACGAAGGTACGGCTGTCGGAGCTCGCGGCCGACAATGCTCGCAACGCCCTCGAGGATCGCCTCACCGCGCTGGAGCAGATCGAAGACCGGGCTGAGACAGTGCTTTACGATCTACGGGACAGGCTCGACCTGAAGATCGTCCCCCGCCTCATCGTGTGCTTCGATATCAGCCATCACCAAGGATCCGAGACCGTAGGAAGCGCCGTCGTATTCGAGAACGGTGCACCGAAGAAGAGCGAATACCGGCATATGCGCGTCAGGGGAGATTGGGGAAACGATGACTACCGTTCGATGGCGGAGGTCGTCTCCAGATACTTTCAGCGCAGAGTGAATGAGGAGCGCCCACTCCCGGATCTTCTCATCGTGGACGGCGGAAAGGGTCAACTCGGCGCCGCCCGTGGAGCGCTCGGTGAAATCGGCGTGACCGACGTCGCCATGGCCGCGCTGGCGAAACGCGAAGAGGTCATTTATCTGCCCGACCGAGCCGAGCCGATCCGCCTCGGACGAAAAAATCCCGCCCTCCACCTCCTCCAGCGACTCCGGGATGAGGCTCATCGATTTGCGGTGTCCTACAACCGCAAACTACGGAGCAAGCGAACCCTAAGAAGTGATCTGTCCCAAATCCCCGGCATTGGCCCAGAACGGCAGAAGTCCCTGCTCTCGCGCTTCGGATCGGTCCGTGGAGTGCGGGCCGCTACGGCCGAAGAGATCGCACGACTTCCCGGGATCAGCGAGACGCTCGCCGTTCGGATTCTCACCTATCTGGGAAGCTGAGGACTGGAGGTGAACTTTGGCCGGCGCCCTGTTGTATCTTGACAGGGAAACACGCCTTTGAATTGCGGGCGTTTCCCGGCGGATCTACCTTGCATATGGTTCGCATAAACGTGTTTCAGGAGAAATCGGATGCACATCGGTACGAGATTGGTCCCCTTGCTGCTCGGTGCTCTATTGACGCCTCACTTCGCCGCTGCGCAGGACGAGGAGGTGGAGCTGAACATCCTGAATCAGACTTCAGAGGCCCTAACAGTGTTCGCGCTGTGGGAAAGCGGAACGGAAGGTCGGCTCGGTGACTTAGCTCCAAACCAGTCCAGGAGTTTCATGGTTCCAATTAGGGGTCAAGAGGTCACGCTGTCGGTGCAATTGACGGAGTTCCGGGTGCAAGGAGGGCGGCGGGCCAGAACCGGCGGGGACAACCCCGAAGACTTTGCTCCCGTCCGAGCCGGCGACCGGGTCGCGTGGGAGATCCGTCAGGCCGATCCCCTCGATCTACGTTACCGACGCACTGGATCCGCTTTCGTTTCCGGTAATGTCGAGTCGCAAGAACCTTGGGTAAGCGCCTATACGGCGATCTCTGAGTTGCAGCTCCAGGACGCGCAGCGGATCGAGGACGACTCGCTTCGAGCGGTGGCCTACCGCCGGGCGCTCGAGACCATCAACGATGGGCTCGTTGAAGAGGGCAACAATCCGATGGCTTTTTTCCATCTGGGGATCGTCAACAACGGGCTCAAAGACTACGTCGGGGCGGCCCTCGCATTCGATCAGGCTGAGGCCCTGTATCCCGACTATGTGGACGAAGAGCCCGGGACGGGCGCCTACCGCCTCGTCGCATGGCTCGATGCCTACAACGATGCCATTCTCAAGCTGGAGGCCCTGGATGCCGAGGGAGCGGTGGAGCTCTTTCGCATGGCGAATATGCTTTATGCCAATCGTGTTGAAACTTACCTGAACATTGGGAATGCGTTGGCCAATCTGGGTGACATGGAAGGGAGCATCGAGGCTTGGCAAGCTGCGATTGCCGTAATCGAGTCTCCCGACGGGGCCCCCGGAGACGATGAGACCCGTGAGAGATGGGACACCGAGTTTTGGATGCTGGCTCACTCCAATCTCGGCCAACTCCTGCCAGGTGTAGGACGTTCGGATGAGGCCGTGGTGGTCTTCGAGACGATCCTCGAGCGTTTTCCGGACGACGCGGAGGCGCGCGCTTCTTTGGCCCTGGCACTCGCCCAATCGGGACAGGGAGACGACGCTCTTGGTGTCTTCGACGCGATTCTTGCGAGTGAAGACGCTGCCCCCCTCGATTACTTCAACGCGGGTGTGTCACTGTACTCCGCTGAACAAATGGACAGGGCCGCCCTCGCGTTCGAGAAGACCGTCGCTCGATCCCCCATGTACAGGGATGCCCTTCAGAACTTGGCCCAGACCCTTAATCTGTTGGAGGACTACGAGGCCCAAATCCCCCACTCGGAGAAGCTTGTCGAGTTGGACCCTTTCAACGACTACGCCTATCTGATGCATGTGAGGGCGTTGGTCCAGGTCGGGCGGGAACCGGATGGTGTCGCCGCACTCAGTATCATGCAGGCCTTACCGTTCGTGATCGACAACCTCCAGATTCAGCCGTTGAGCAACGGTGCCCGCGTTTCGGGGGTGGCCGTGAACAAGGCGTTGGAACCGGGCACGTCGATCACCCTGCGCTTCACCTTCTACGACGACGACGGGAATCCCGTCGGCTCCGCAGATACGGAGGTTACGATATCGGACCCTGAGGTAGCCCATCCTTTTGACGTTACGTTCAATGGGGAGATGCCGATATTGGGGTATAGCTACGAGCTCGTGGGCTAAAAACCGTACTTTTACGACCGTCGCGGGTGTAGCTCAGTTGGTAGAGCATCAGCTTCCCAAGCTGAGGGTCGCCGGTTCGAGTCCGGTCGCCCGCTTAGTATAAGAGAAAGCCCGGTAAGGACTTAGAGCCTTGCCGGGCTTCTCTTTCCCATTCTCTCTCGGTCCCCAGTGTCACTCTCAGTGACAAAATTTCCCAGGGTTAGGGCAAAAAAGAGAATGGGCTGAGGGTCACCGAAGGGCCAATAGGCGTTCCTCTAAGGCTTCTTTGTGGTCCTCAATCCTGAACTCTACGACCTCCGGTAGCGCCTCTTTCTCGTCGCGCCAGATACGGGTCCGTTGGGTGATCGTGTGGCCATAGACATCCTCAATCATGGATGTGGATTTATGGCCCATCTCGCCGCGTACCGTCCACAGTGAGATGGGAGCGCCATGCTCGCCCGTGTAGAGCCGTGCTGTCGCGTATGAGTGCCTGAAGGCGGTGGCCCGCAGGGCACCAGCATCAAAGCCCGCCCTAGCGCCGATCTGATCGAGCGACTTCCGAACGTTGTCAATCATGTGCTCGTTTTTGCCGCCGCGGGTGGCAGGGAACAGGAGTTCGTTGAGCCCACCGTCCTGCTCCCGCTGGATTAGGTACGCTCGAATTATCTCCTCGAGCTGCGGCCACAGCGGAA
>SMVA01358017.1_pt1 | contig 11101 bp, 7 predicted proteins | sample 2456451 | NCBI WGS metagenome assembly SMVA01 (sample SAMN11095933, study PRJNA526329) | marine sediment metagenome | biome: Marine sediment; feature: Surficial sediment; material: Deep marine sediment; isolation source: Hadal surficial sediment | place: Pacific Ocean | collected 2014-05 | depth 0-1...
GCTGATCATGAAGACCGGCCGCTTCGAGGAATCCATTGAACACTACGAGAAAGCGCTGGCCCTGGACCCGGATTTTCGGACGGCCCGGGTCGGCATCGGAAACAACCTGGTTTTCCTCGAACGGACGGAGGAAGCACAGGCAATGTTTCAGGAGCTCTACGATTCCGCCGGTGGAAATGGGGAACGCATGTCCGCGCTGATCTGGCTGGCGGCCGCCCAGCTGCACCAGGAGGATCACGAGCGCGCCCTGGCGGAGCTCGATAGGGCATACGAACTGGCCAACCAGACTGACGACGCAGCTGCGCTGGCCGCGGTGCTCGACCTCATGGGCGACGTTCTGCTGGAGAGCGGAAACGCCGACGCAGCACTGTCCAGATACACGGAATCCGCTGCGATTCTCGAGGATTCCGACCTGCCCCACGCGACCAAGCAGGCCGCGCGCAGCAACATCGTCTACCACCAGACACGAATCGCAATCGCCCGCGGGGAATTCAGCACGGCCAGGAGCAAGTTGGCGGAGTTCCGGCGGAGTCTCAGAGATGGGACCGCGGACGCCAAGGACCGTTTCAACGAGATGAGCGGCCTGATCGCGCTGGCCGAGGGCGATCGCGAGAAGGCGGTGCTGCAGCTCGAGCGGGCGAGTCAGCGGGACCCGCGGATTTCGTATTCGCTGGCGTTGGCCTACCGCGATCTGGGCCGAGACGACGAGGCCAGAAGGAGCTGCCGACACGCGGCGGACTTCAACGAGCCGGCGATCGAGTTCGCCTTCGTCAGGGCCAAAGCACGAAGGTTGCTGGGGGAGATCTGAGGCCTACTGTAAGGTCATGGCGGCGTCCGCAAACACTCTGGAGAGGCTCGCCGATCGCGGGGCCCGTCTCATTCGCTCGACGTTTGCGAGCTACCTGGACGAATTCAGAGCCATCAGCCGCATGGCCACGGCGCGCTTCGAAGCTCGCGACTGGCAGTCCCAGGCATGCGACTCTCTGGACCGGCTCGACCTCTACCCGAGATCCGTCACAGACGCCGCCGCCCGGTTGCGTGAGCTGCTGGGGAATCTCGTCTCGAGTCGCGCCTTGTGGGTCGAGATCAAGAGCGCATTTCCCCGCACTGCCGACGATCTCAATAACGAGCTGGCGAAGACATTCTACAACTCTCTCACGCGGAGGATCTTCGCCACGGTCGGTGTCGATTCCCGGATCGAGTTCGCGTCGCTGGACCTGGTGATTCGGGATTGGAAACCCGAGCCGCAAATTCTCCGCCGCTATTCGGCGAGCGGCCCAGGTGAGGCAACTTTCTCGAAGATCCTCGACGACTATCGATTCACCGTCGATTACCGCGACATTGGCCGAGACGCGCGACTGGTTGCGCAACGCGTCGAGCGGCGTTTGAAGACCGAGTTCGGCTCGACACGAATCGACGCCGTCGAGTTGCTGCGGCCGGTCTTTTATCGCAGAAAAGCCGCATATTTCATCGGTCGGGTCTTCAGCGGCGAGCACGTCTTGCCGCTGATTCTGGTTCTGCGTAACTCGCGACACGGGGTGTTCGTGGATGCCGTCCTGATGCGCGAGTCCGAGGTCAGCATTCTGTTCAGCTTCACGCGTTCCTACTTTCACGTCGAAACGGAGTGTCCGCGGAAGCTGATCGTTTTTCTCAAGGCGATCATCCCCTTGAAACCGGTCAGCGATCTCTACTCTGCCCTGGGCTACAACAAGCACGGAAAAACGGAACTCTATCGAAGCCTACAGCGACATCTGAAGCGAACCACGGATCGATTCATCTTCGCCTCCGGGGACCCCGGAATGGTCATGCTGGTCTTCACGCTACCCTCGTACGACCGTGTGTTCAAGGTGATCCGGGACAATTTCCGCTTTCCGAAGACCACCTCACCGCGGGAGGTGATGGAACGCTACCGGCTCGTTTACAAACGGGATCGGGTGGGGCGTCTCGTGGAAGCCCAGCGGTTTCTCAAGCTCGAGTTCCGGATGGATCGCTTCGAGCCCGAACTGCTGGATGAGTTGCAGCGGGAGGCCTCGCGGACCGTGAAACAGGAGGGCGAGTTTCTGGTGTTCGAGCACCTGTACACGGAGCGCAAGGTCACGCCGCTCAATATCTACATTCGAGAAGAGAACGACGAGCTTACTTGCAAGGCCGTGCTGGACTATGGCGCCGCCATCAAGGAACTGGCGGCGGCCAACATTTTCCCCGGTGACTTCCTGCTGAAGAACTTCGGCGTGACCAGACACGGGCGTGTCGTGTTCTACGACTACGACGAACTGTGCCTGCTCACCGACTGCCGTTTCCGGCGACTGCCGCCGTCGAGAATCCCCGAGGACGAGCTGGAGGCGGAACCCTGGTTCGCCGTCGCCGAGAACGACGTCTTTCCGGAGGAGTTCCGCCGATTCCTCGGGCTTCCCGCCCATTTGCTCGGGGTCTTCGAGGAACACCACGGTGATCTGTTCACTCCGAAGTTCTGGAAAGACCTGCAACGGATGCACCGGGCCGGAGCGATCCCGACCTTCTTCCCCTATCCCCGCAGCGAACAATTGCAGCTCAAGGATTACGCGTGACGTCGCCCGCCGGGTGGCGCGCGCCGCAGTTCGCTTCCGGCCCGTGGACCCGGCGCACCGGCTGGTTGCTGGTGCTGCTGGCGGCGCTGGGTCTTGTCGGTATCTCGCAGGACTTCGGCATCACCTGGGATGAAGGCGTCCAGGCCACCTACGGCGAACTCGTTCTGGACTACTTCGCGTCGGGCGGTCGCAACCAGGCCTGCAACGAGTACTTCGACCTGCGCTACTACGGTCCGCTTTTCGAGAGCGCCGCGGCGCTGGTCTACCGAACTGCGGGGCGCTGGAAGTACGAGATTCGCCACGCCGCGATCGCCCTGACCGCGTTACTGACGCTCGTCGCCGTCTGGCGCTACGGGCGGCTGTGCGGCTCTCCGGCCGTCGCGGTTTTTTCCGTTCTGGCCTTGCTGATGATGCCGCGTTTCGTCGGCCACGCGTTCAATAACTCCAAGGACATTCCGTTCGCCTGCGGCTTCGCGTGGGGCATGGTCGGTATCGGTCGCTTGCTGACCCATTCCAGATGGAGTTGGTCGAATGTCGCGCTCTGTGGAGCGGGAATCGGACTCGCCCTGTCCGTGCGCGTCGGTGCCCTGATGCTCTTGCTGTTCCTGGCGATCGGCGTCGTGGCAATGCTGCTGCTGGTACCCGAGGAGCGCCGTTCGTGGCGAGAGCGCCCGGCGGAACGCGTAATCAAGCTGGCGACCATCACAACTCTGGCATGGTCGATCATGGTGATCGCCTGGCCCTGGGCTCTCGGGAATCCGCTCGTGCGTCCGCTCGCGGCCCTCGCCGAGATGTCCAGCTTCAGCCACAGCTACGCCACCTACTTCATGGGCGAGCTCGTGCGCAGCGACGAGCTTCCGCGCTACTACTTGCCGATGTACTTGGCGATCGCCACGCCGCTGGTGACACTGGGCCTGGCGCTGTTGGGCCTGGGAGCTACGCTGCGGAAACTGTACTTGCGGCCGCGCAATTCGATCACCGTGCTGAACTTCATGGCCCTGCTGTGGCTGTTCTTTCCGCTGACCTACGTGCTGGTCGTGCGGCCCAACGTCTACGATGGGATTCGCCACTTCCTGTTCCTGCTCCCGGCGATCGCGATCCTGTGTGGTCTGGGCGCCGCGTGGGCCCTCGACCGCATGCCAGGGGCTCCCAAGTGGTTGACCGCCGGGGTGCTACTGGTCCTGATCAGTATCCCGTTGAAGGACCTGGTCTCACTGCACCCGTACCAGGCGAGCTATTTCAACGCAACCGTCGGCGGCCTGCGGTCTGCGTGGCGAAATTTCGAGAGCGACTACTGGGCCAGCAGCTACCGCGAGGCGATGCAGTGGATCCTGAAACAGGCCAGTGAGGACTCGCGGGAGGTGACCACCGTCGTCGTAGCGTGCAACAGCAGGAACCGACCCTGCGCGGAGTACTACCTACGCGCCACCGCACCTCGAATCTCCATGCACTGCGTATGGGAGGGGAACGAACCGCTCCCCCAGCAGGTCGACTACTACGTGGGAATGCTGCGCTACGGCAAGGCTGCCTCGTTCTACCCGGACTGGCCAGTGGTCCACCGCATCGGCCGTCAGGGCGCAGTGTTCACGGTCATTCGATCCCGATCCCCCTCCCGATCCCGATCCCCCGACCCAGGTTGATGCGATCTCCCGGATCTCCCGCCCACTTCACGGGATCCTGACTGGCTCGTTTGCCGGGAAAGCGCGCGCTGGGTTCGCAGGTGGGACCCGAAACCGGCCGTAAGTGCCCGCTCGCGGCCGGGGCAGACACAATTACTGAATCCGGTTGCGACGGCCCCCACCAGTAAGATCAGACCAGGCTCATCGACCGAGATGCGGCCCTCGACGATCACGGTCCGCTGCACATCACGTGAAACTGAACACGCATGGCGTATGTCCCGAAGGGGAACATGACCGAGCGGTCGCCCTCGGCAAAGTGCCGCCAAGCGCTGCGGTACCCCAACAAGAATCGTCTCAGACGTTGTAGCGACTCGACCCGTTTCCACTTGTCCCGTCCCGCAACACGCGGATTCAACCCACGCCGCGGCTCGCGGCCCGTCGGTCGGGCAGTGGTCGACTGCTTGAGCGCGCGGCGACGTCCGAGGAATCGCTGATGCTTCCTATCGAACTTCGAGTGCAATTCGGCCTCGCGGGCGGTGATCCTCGCCTCCAGATCCCGAAGCCATGCCGGACGACCAAGAAAGGCCGGCGGCAAGACCAATTTCAGAGGTTGGTGCGACGGAACGTGTCCATCCGGCCTGAAGAAGCCTTTCGGACGATCGACAATGACGGCCGGCTCGGTCATCGCTTCCGGCGTGCTGTGAGCCCCAGGCCATTGCCTGAATTTCGGAACCAAGCACGCGGAGACAGGATTGGTGTACGTGTAGACGAGTTTGTCAATAACGTCTTCCTCGTCGGACAGACTCACTTGGCTGTAGCTCCCGGGGGCCCAGAAAGACTCCCAACGCCCCATTTCCCTGTTGCCGCACTTGGCTACGTACTCGTTGAGCCAGTGCATGAACACCGGTAGGTTACCGCGTACATCGGTGACCACCAGGTGGTAGTGGTTGCTCAGCATGCAGTATGCGTGGACTTCGCAGCCCGTCCTGGCGGCTGCTACAGCCAGGCAGAACTCGAAGATTTGGTTGACCTTGCGGCTCGGTCGCAACAGAAACTGGCGGCTAAAGCAGCGTCTGCTGAGGAGATAGGTGACTCCGGGAACGACGAAACGGGGAGCGGACATGGGCCCAACCTGAGGGAGGCGGGGATTCAAAGAAGAGAGAACACAAGCGACTCAGACTTTAGCAGATGGGTATGAAGAATCAACCTGGGTCAGGTTCTTCGGTTCTTCCCTTCCGGTTCTTCCCGCAGGTTCTGCTGATTACGGCCGGCGCCCCAGCGCCGCACGAGCTCGTCGCCGCCCGGCTTCCGCCGGCTTGGACCTGGGATTCAACGTCAGGGTCCTGTCGTAGGCTTCGATCGACTCCTCGTAGCGCTCCAGCGCCGCCAGAGCCAGGCCGAGCTCGAGCCAGCCCTCCGGTCGCCGCGGCGAAGCCTCGGTGTAGTCCCGATACGCCCCCATCGCCCCGTCGAGATCGCCCAGACTCTTCAAGACTTGCCCCTCCCACAGGAAACGAGAGGGCACGTCGGCATGCGTTGCCATCAGGGATTCCAGCTCCGCCTCCGACGCGGTCCGTCGCTGGAGCTTCGCCAGGGCCACGGCCTTGTTTCCCGCCGCCGCCAGCAGGCTCGGATTGATGCCGAGCGCCCTGTCGAAGGAGACGATGGCGTCCTCGTGCCGACTCAGGTCTGCCAGGGTCTTACCGTGCTTGATCCATTTCGCCGCGTCGTCCGGGTCTAGCTCCACCGAGCTGGCGAATGCTTCCAGCGCTTCCCGGTGCCGGCCATCGACCGCCAGTGCGATCCCCTTGAGGAACCATGCCTGCGGATCGTCGAGATCCTTGATCGGCTTGTCCGCGGCGCGCATGGGCTGCTCATCCTCCATGCCGCGTTGCCAGTACACCCTCGTGAACGGCGGTTGACCGGCGCTGCTCACGCGGAAGGCGATGATCCCCGGCCGAGCCGGTCGGTCGGCAGCTCCCAGCTTGACCGCCACCTGCCCCGACTCGCCATGGACGGTCCAGCTCTTCAAGACCTCTCCGTCTTGCAACATCTCGATTTCCGCGTGGCCGGGCTCGGATCGCCACGTCGGCCGTAGCTCGAGCATGGAGTTCAGCGCGAAGCCCAGCCCGGTGTCACGCTCCCGCGGGCCTTCCGTGACCCGGACCTGGAGACCCGAGATCCCTCCCGCGGAGGCGGAGCGGCCGTCCCGCGAGTCCAGCACGAGCAACTCGGCGAAGACCCGTCCGTCCTCGTTTCCGCGGTCCAGCGTGAGCCGCACCGGTCGCCCGGCGGATCGGATGGGCTTGGGGGCCAACTCCAGAGGATAGGACGCCTCGAGACGTGCGACCGCGTAACGGTCCTCCGGCGGCAGGGCGAACAGATGGTCCCGAACTTCCTCCGGATACAGCTGAACCTCTCGCACCGCCAACTCCTGCCGACGCGTCTGTTCGCCGATCAGGAACTCGCGAACGTCGCGGAACGCCCGGAAGTCGCCGCAGCTCGCCAGGTAGTGCAAGTACTCGCCCGACAGCGGTTCTCCGCCGACGCGAGCGGCCGGCGGACGCTGCATATCGTCTCGAATCTGGTCGGTCAAATAGTCGTCCCAGGCGGGAACGACGACGGATCGGCGGTCGATCATGGTGACCCAGAAATCCTCGAAGGAGACTCCGGTGAACTCCTCCAGATCCTGCTGGAGGGGAAACTCCCCTCGGAACCACCCGTACTTGGCCCAGATGGCCCGCATGAACTCTTCCAGCGTTCTGTCGGATCGCCACTCGATCCAGTTGGCCAGCATCTTGGTGACGAGCGGGCCTTTCCGGTAGTGGATGAACTCCTGCGTGTCGCCGTCGGCCGACGGTTCACCGATCAGAGCGATGTCCCAGTCCGGGTGCTGGTAACGACCTCTCTTGTATCTGGCGTACAGGGAATCCCACGACGGCCGTTCTTCCACCTGCGCAATTCCCGTCGCCTGCGTTGAGGTCACCTCGATGTATGAGGCCCAGCCCTCGCGGAACCACTTATCGCGCCCGTCACGGATCTCGATTCCGGCGGGCGGATACTTGTTCATCGAGTGGCCCATGCGGTGGGCCAGCAACTCGAAGTTGCGCAACCCGTAGACGTCTTGCTCGAAACACGTCCCGTTGACGAAGGAGCCGCCGAAGATCCTCTGACCCTTGAATCTGGGAGTCCACACGACCGAGTACGGCGCCCGCAGATCGAATCCCAGCGTCCGATGAAAGTACTCTGCGATTTCGAAGGTCGAATCGGCAAGTCTCTGCTTGTGATCGTCGCGCCAACCGGCGTAGCTGGCCACGCGAACCTCCATCTCGCCGATGCGCCGGGTGGACTGCTCGAACCGCCCGACTCCTACGCAACTCTTCTCCAGCAACTGCGGAATGTTCTCGGGCGCGTAGGCATCGAGGTAGTACCAGTCTCCATCCTGGCGAAAGGGAGATGCGACGGTCCATCCGTCGGGCCTGATGAAACGGAAACGTGCCGCTCGCAGGCGATTCGCGTTCTTCGGGGACAGGTACAGGCGGCCGTCGAACACGGCCCAATCGTCGGCGACGCCGCCCTGAGCCCCATGTCTACCGTCTCCGCCGGGCTGGGCTTCGTAGTGTGCCCGGACGACGGTGCCCTCGAACGGCGCCAGGTCCCAGACGAGACCCCGTTGCTCGTGCTGGATCGTCCGGCCACGCCCATCGGTGAAGCGGACATCGTGGACCTGATACTCCGAACCACCGATCTGGAACCGGAATTCGTCGCCCGCGACTCCGGTGAGCTGCATCGACACCGGGACGCGACCCTCCCGGGCCCGGGTGAAATCGGCGACGATCTCGATCCGCGGCCACGGCGGTTGGCCGGGCCAGGGAGTGTCGAACGGATCCGTTTGGCTGCACCCGCTCGTCACGACCAGGATCAACGCGAGCAACCGCAACGGTACGAATCTGAACCTGGTCATTATCCTACCTCCGGAATTCGGCGCTCGGCCGCGGGGATTGTACCGCGAAAGAAGGGACCACGCCGCGCGGTTTCGACCGCGGATATTGAAGGTATTCGTTCTTTTCGCCGATCCGATTCGCAGCCTACCCGCGCTTCTGACGAATCCGTGGCTTTCGACCTGCAGGTGCGTACCCATAGTACCGGCGCAAGTTGCGCAGGGGGAGGATTCGATGAAGACCATGATCGTTTTGGTGGTAATGGGGCTGATGGCCACATCCGCGGCTCTGAAGAACGACGGCAGCAGAATCGCGCCGGGCACTCACACCGACGCCGTCGAGATCGGGATCATTCTCAAGGACGGTGACTGGCGGATGAACCTCGCCAACGATTGTCTGACCAAGACGTTCGCCGCCGAGGATGACCCCGACACGGCCAAACTGCTTCGCGTTCTGGAGTTGACCGGCTTCGCACTGTCCACGGTGGTGATGAAGGAAGTCAAGCAGGATCCCGTGCGAATCCGCTTCGGCTTCGAGTTCACCAAGCCGGAGGAGCTGAAGTCCGTCTACTGGGAAACGGATTGTACCGTGGAGATGACGGAAGACCGGGAACCGCCGCCGATCGCCTCCAACCCCACCCGCTAGGCCGGCGGGGGACAGACTTGAAGTCTGTCCCCATCGGTGTAGCATCCACTCGTGCAAGCATTCCCTTTCGCGGCCACGCGCCGCCTGGACGGGGTGAGTCATGAGAAGCGTTGTCTGCACCGTTTGTCTAGTGGTTCTGGTCTGCCTGATCGCGGGGTGCCAGGAGGCCAAACAGGAAGAGCCTCTGCTCGTCACGAAGACGTCTCAGCCCTATCCCGATCCGCCATCCGAGGTGTCCGACGGGATCACGGAAGTCGTGCGCCAGTGGGTTACCGATCAGCTGGATGAGAACGACGTCTACAACATCCCCCCACGTGGCGGGAAAGACGTCTCCGGTTCGCTGGCCGACTTTCATGCGGTGCACCAGAAGGATTCCGACACCTACACGGTCTGCGTCGATTTTCGGGATGGCGAGAACACATACGACGTCGATTTTTTCGTCGATCGGGAGGAGGAAGGGCTGACCGTGCGCAGCGTCTACCTGCACAAGATCAACGGCGAGGCCGTCCCCGGGTAACGAGCGCGGCTGCCCGCGGGCGTCGATCTCGTCAGCCTTCCTGCGGAAGCACCAGCATGACGTGGTGGCCCGTGTTGCGCCACGTCACCCACTCCTCCAGTGCCGTGCTACCACGGGCCGGGAGCAGGCGGAACGCGCCCTCGACGTGGCCGATCACCTCGTGGGGTCCACTCGGTAGGTCTTCGGGTCCGGAAGGTTTGACGTCGAGAAAGATCTCCCGGCCCCGATCGGAGCGGACGAACGTCAGTAAGTGAGCCCAGTTCGCCAGACCGTAGGGCGACCGGTCCCGCTGGTAGTAAGTCTTGGGCAAACCCAATGAGCCCTCGGCGAGCAGGCGTCTGAGCGGATCCTGACGCTCGAGCCGCACGCAGATCAGGGTCTTGTCCGTGGGAATCTGGCCGGCAAAGGCCTCGGCCTCCTGCAACAGGGCTGTGTAGTGCCGGCTGAGGCGATGCATGTCACCGATCTCACCGCGGACCCAGACGAAGTTGGTGACGATCAGCACCGTCGCCGCCGCCGCGATCCCCGTCGTGGCCAGCCAGCGACGCGGCGCCGGGGTCATCGCGGCAATTTCTCGCGCAACGCCCGCCATGACGAGAACGAAACCCAGCAACGGCGCAGCGGTGTAGCGCGTCGGTAGGAACGGAATGAACAGGATCGGCAGGACCGTGAGGAAGAACATCGAATAGCCGATGCCGATCAAGGCACTCCTTCGCCTCCACCCCAGGATGGCGATGCCGAGCATCAGCAGCGTCGCGATGCTCTCGGCCGGACCGAATCCCGGACGCGTCGGCTCGAGAATCGTGATCAGGGAGAAGCAGGCCCACAGGTGCGAGACCTTGGCGGCAGCCCAGAGGCCGAAGTCGTAGTATCCCCCACGACCGGCGAACACCACGGCGTAGACCGCCAGATAGACTCCGACGGGAATGGCAGTCAGCGCGGCCGCCGGCAGTGCACGACGTACCGTCTTGCGCGCGATGAACAGCTCGAATGCGAAGACCAGCCCCGGGACGATGACCCAACTCTCCTTGCAGAAAACGGAAAAGGCGATGAGCCCCGCCACGCTAGCGATGCGCCAGCGCGCCCAGTTGCCATCGCCCGGCCAGAGGTTGGCCAGAGCGAGCCAGACGGCGATGACCGTCAGGTCGTTGTAAGCGATGTTCACGTACTGTACGGGGCCGAACGCGTAGGGCGAACAGAGCCAGAGTGTGCTGGCCGCGAGGACCGCCCACGGCGACGAGACGAAGCGGCCGACGAAACGGCCCAGCAGCACCCCGCAGGTCAGATGCATGAGCAGGGTGACTACGTGGTAGCCGAGCGGACTGCTGCCGAATGCCAGATGGTTCGCCGCGAACAGCCAGGCGTTTGCCGGTCGGTAGAAATTCGACGGACCGATGAAGAAGCTCGAGGGATCGGCCAGCAGCTTCTGCCCCTCGTGCCACAGCGAAATATCGTCACCGAAGAAACCGGACTGCAGCACCGGGAACAGCACGAGCACGGCCAACGCCGCCGCCGCCGCCACGGCCCAGCGCTGACCGGCGGGCCGCCGTGCCCCACTTGCTTCCGAACTCAGCGTCAAGGGAACTCCCTCTTTGACCGACTCCGCCAAGTTCGCCCCGGGCGTCGCGCGTGTCAAGCCACGCCAATGCGGCACCGACCCGCCTATCGCTCGGCCTTCAGTGCGGGCAGCAGCGGCACGCGAAGCGTGCCGAGCACGGCTGCCACGCTGGAAATCATTCCGATCAGCAGCACGATCGCCAGCGTGACCGAGAGCGAGCGCCAGGGCAGGTGGCCCGCAGCCAGACGGGGTAA